>Ga0233444_10002535_pt1 | contig 19162 bp, 16 predicted proteins | sample SI_124_October20_6_FD_182792 | JGI IMG/M metagenome (GOLD analysis project Ga0233444, IMG submission 182792) | Seawater microbial communities from Saanich Inlet, British Columbia, Canada - SI_124_October2016_10_MG | ecosystem: Environmental > Aquatic > Marine > Inlet | place: Canada: British... | reverse complement strand
CCAATAAAACGTGAATAATTACGAGTACTGGATTGGTAATCAACTGTAACTCGCATTTCCGATGTAATAGGATATGTAGAGTTAAAGGTGATTTCCCCTGAATTATAATCAATAATATAATCTTCAGTTGCACCACGACTAAGTGGAACTCCGTTAACAAATACTGTTTCACTTCCAGAGACCACCAAAATGTAAAGCTCATTATTGCTACCTATGAGCTTATAAGGGCCTTGATTACCCTCTTGGGCCACAAATTGACTAGTTGTAAATTGACCACGGACTAAAGCTCCAGATGCAAAAGTTGTGTGTTCTGACAATTCATTTTTAGAAATAGTAGTCAAACTAAGTCCTTGAACACGCTTAGAAAAAGAAGCGTAATATGACTCTGTATTTTTTAAATCAATATCTCCTGCTCTAATTTTCCATTTATCGCTAAAAAGCTCAATAAAAACCTGGTCAAACTCATCCAAACGTTGCGAGTAGCCACTTTCCTGCAATGGAATATTTGAATCTTGAATGGAAGCTCTAAGGGTAACTTTATTGTTTAGCTTTCCGCTTATTTGAAGGTCTAATTCACTATTTAGAACAGAGTTTTGATTATTTCCAACAGTTATGCCTCTTGATAAACTTCCTGATGAAATCAAGCCATCAAAAGGGGAAACTGAATAGGTCTCACTAGGCATAGACAATTTATATAACTTCTGTAAGTTTCCTGTACGATAAACAATTTGTGAGTCATCTACTTCTTGATATGTCCTGGTCATAAAAGTGGGATAGCTTAAGTAGTTAACTCGTATAGAATCGTGGATTATTGGTCTCACAAATTTTAAAGATGCATTTTGAAAATCTACAATGTACGAAGACGGAGAAATACGTTTATTCATCAAGCTAGTCACGAAAAATGATGACGGATTAATGCTAACTGAATCTAATTTTATAGAATCCTTAACTGCCAATGATTTAATTTTATATAGCGTGTTTGACTGTTGAGATGAACTCTCAGCAAAAGATAAAAGAAATAAAATGACAAAAAAATACTTCATTACTACTCTTAAACTGAAAAAAAACAAAAATATTTTGTTGATATTTTTCGTTAAAACAAGGCTAAATATTTAGGGTAAAAGTACTCTATTAATTATTTTAGCTGAAATTATAGCAATATTACATGAAAATTATTTCTTACAATGTCAATGGAATCAGGGCGGCTCTTAAAAAAGGGTTCATCAATTGGCTGAAAAACGCTGATCCAGATGTTATCTGTTTACAAGAAATAAAAGCAGAAAAAGAACAGCTAGATTTGAGTATCTTTGAGCAGGCTGGTTATAAATATAATTACTGGTTTAGCGCTAAGAAAAGAGGCTACAGTGGGGTAGCAATATTGTCAAAAACTAAACCAATTAATGTTGTTTTTGGAACTGGAATTGAATCTATGGATTTTGAGGGGCGTAATATTCGTGCTGACTTTGAAGATTTGTCAGTTATGAGTCTTTACTTACCCTCAGGCACTAATCTAGCTAGGCTGGAACACAAACTAGAATACATGGATTTATTTCAAGAATATATAAATAAATTAAAAGAAGATATACCAAATCTTATTATTTGTGGGGATTATAATATATGTCATGAAGCGATAGATATTCATGACCCTGTAAGAAATAAAAACACTTCTGGATTCCTTCCTGAAGAAAGAGCGTGGATGAGTGAGTTTTTAAAGCAAGGTTTTGTTGATGCATTTCGACAATTTAATTTAGAGCCTCACAATTACAGCTGGTGGAGTTATCGCGCTAACTCCCGCGCTAAAAATAAAGGATGGCGACTAGACTATACATTAGTTGCGTCATCTTTACAAGAAAAGCTAAAAAGAGCCGTTATATTATCTGAAGCTGTTCATAGCGACCACTGCCCAGTATTAGTTGAATTAAAAAAATAATTATCATGTTAAAGAAAATCATAATTTTGTCCGTTATTATCGCTCTATCCAGTTCTTGTGTTTCTTCAAAAATATATAAAGAATTAGACGGAAAATATACAACGCTAAAAAATGAGTATGACAATCTTAGCTCTGAAAACGATTTAATTATAAACGAGAAAAATTTACTTCAGAATAAACTTGATCAAATACAAATACTTTATGATGCTCTATTAGTTAATCAAAATTCATTGGAACAAGACTATGTGGCGCTTCAAAAAAAATATGACAACTTAGATAATTCCTATTTAGCCCTCGAACAAAACAGCTCAAAAGAAATTGCAAATAATATCCAGAAAAATAGAGAACTTTTAGCGCAATTAGAAGCGAAAGAGCTTGCCTTGACTGCAGAAAATAATCGTTTGTTGAAACTTGAATCTGATATGCAAAAACGTTCTAAGCGAATAACAGAACTGGAAACACTAATCAGTTCCAAAGACCAAGCTATGCGTGATTTAAAAAACGCTATTTCAAATGCATTAACCGCTTTTGAAGGCAAAGGTTTGACAGTAGAACAACGCGACGGGAAAGTGTATGTATCAATGGAAAATAAGTTGCTCTTCGAGTCAGGCAGTTGGGCAGTTGGAACTGATGGTCGTAAAGCAATTGAACAACTTGGCTTGGTGTTAGCTAATAACCCTGAAATTGCTGTTCTCATTGAAGGTCACACAGATAATGATCCTTTTTCAGGAAATGGGCATATTGCTAACAATTGGGATTTATCAACCAAACGAGCTACTGCAATTGTTAAAATATTGAGTGAAAACCAAAATATAAAACTAGAAAATCTAACAGCAGCCGGTCGTGGTGAATATGCTCCTGTAGCTCTCAATAATACTACTGACGGAAAGGCAAAAAACAGACGTATTGAAGTGGTGCTTACCCCAAAATTAGATGAGATATCTAAGCTTTTAAAAACCAATTAATGAAATATACCACACTACCAAACACCAACATTAAAGTAAGTCAAATTTGCTTAGGTACTATGACTTGGGGAAATCAAAACTCTGAAGCCGAAGCGCATAAGCAATTAGAATTTGCATTGAGGCAAGGCGTTAACTTTATTGATACTGCAGAACTATATCCAGTACCAGCTACAGCTGAAACACAAGGTCTAACTAGTAAATATATTGGCAGTTGGCTCAGTAAAAATAAAACAAGAGATCAAGTTATTATTGCAAGTAAAATTGCAGGTCCTGGAGATTATACAGCACATATAAGAACTACTGGTTTTTCTCCAAATTCTATAAAAGAGGCACTCCATTTGGAGCTTAAGCGCTTGCAAACAGATTATATTGATTTATATCAATTACACTGGCCTGAGCGACAAACCAACACCTTTGGAATTAGAGACTTCAAGCCAAGCCCAAACGACCCTTGGGTGGATAATTTTAATGAAATACTACACCGCTTAAAAACATTTATTGATGCTGGTAAAATTAGAGCCGTTGGAATTTCTAACGAAAAATCATGGGGCACTATGAGGTTTGCCGAAGAGGTTCGAAATCATAATCTTAGCCCTGTCAGTACTATACAAAATGCCTATTCAATGTTAAATAGGGTTTTTGAGGGTGATTTAGCGGAGGTTTCTGTGCGTGAAAATATTGGACTTTTAGCCTATTCACCCTTAGCTTTTGGAGTCCTTTCAGGAAAATACATTGAAGGAACTGCTGCAGAGAATGCACGGCTGAAATTATTTCCACGATTTGCACGCTACTCTAGCGATCAATCAACAGAAGCAACTAAACAATATCTAGAAATAGCTAATGACATAGGAATTAGCCTAACTACCTTAGCATTAGCTTTTGTAAATCAAAGACCATTTGTAACTAGTAATATTATCGGAGCAACTAATTTGGAGCAATTGAAAGAAAATATTGATAGTATAGACACTGAGATTTCAAAAGAAACACTGGATAGAATAAATGCCATACATGCTGTCATACCTAATCCTGCGCCTTAGATAACACTAAAGTATTAAGACTTTTTAAGATTTATCTTTATTAGCTAGTTGACCGCAGGCAGCATCAATATCCTTGCCCCGGGATCTACGAACTGTAACCGTAATGTTATTATCTTCCAGCATAGAAACATACATTTCTACAGCAGCGTTGCTTGCTTGCTGAAATACTCCATCGTCAATAGGGTTATATTCAATAAGATTTACTTTGCTGGGAGCAAATTTACAAAAGTCAATTAATGCTTCTATATCTGCTTTAGTGTCATTTATACCTTCCCAAACCACATACTCATAAGTGATGATACGGCTAGTTGAAACATACCAGTGTTTAAGAGCTTCTCTTAAATCTTTTAACGGAAATGTTTCATTGAAAGGCATTATTGAAGTACGAACACTATCAATCGCAGAATGTAAAGAAACTGCTAAATTAAACTTAACTCCATCATCTGCCATTTTTTTAATCATTTTAGGCACTCCAGATGTAGAAACGACTATACGCTTTGGAGACATCCCCAATCCTTCTTTGGACGTGATTTTTTCAATTGCCTTAAGAACGTTATTATAATTCATTAATGGCTCGCCCATTCCCATAAATACAATATTTGATAATGGCCGGTTATGGTATAATTTACTTTGTCTGTTGATTGTAACTACTTGATCATAAATTTCATCAGGGTTAAGGTTTCGCATTCTTTTTAACCTAGATGTAGCACAAAACTTACAGTCTAAACTGCATCCAACTTGAGAAGATACACAGGCAGTTGTACGTTTGGATGTTGGAATTAAAACTGATTCTACAATCATCTCATCATGAAGTCTAATCCCATTCTTTATGGTACCATCTAAGCTTCGTTGCATTGAGTCGACCTTAATATGATTAATACTAAAGTTTTCCTCCATCATCTGACGAGTTTTTTTTGATAAGTTTGTCATATCGTCAAAATGATGTACTCCCTTTTGCCAAAGCCATTCGTAAACTTGATTACCTCTAAAAGCTTTGTCCCTTTTAGAAATGAAAAATGCTCTTAAATCTTCTTTTGATAATGAACGAATATCTGTCTTGACGGTCTTCATCTTGATAAAAACTAGATAGGATTAAAAAAGTCTCGATTTCGAGACTTTTAAAATTTGTTTTAAATGATTAGCATGGCATCTCCATAACTATAAAATTTGTATTTTTCTTTAACTGCTTCTTCATAAGCCTTTTTTACAAAATCATGTCCACCAAATGCTGCAGTCATCATAAGGAGTGTAGATTTTGGAGTATGAAAATTTGTAATCATACAATTTGCGATTGAAAATTCATAAGGCGGAAAAATAAACTTATTTGTCCATCCAGAATAATCGTTAAGGTTTCCTTTAGAAGAAACAGAACTTTCTATTGCACGCATTGCAGTTGTTCCTACTGCACAAATTCTACGCTTTTCTTTTAAAGCTGTATTAATAGTATCTGCTGTTTGTGTTGGAATAATAATTTCTTCACTATCCATTTTATGTTTAGACAAATCTTCAACCTCAACTGGATTAAACGTCCCCAAACCTACGTGTAAGGTTATTTCTGCAAAGTTAACTCCTTTGATTTCCAAACGTTTTAGTAAATGTTTTGAAAAATGTAAACCAGCAGTTGGCGCAGCAACTGCACCTTCATTTTTTGCATAGATGGTCTGATAGCGCTCCTCATCTTCAGGCTCAACTTCTCGATTAATGTATTTTGGTAAGGGTGTCTGCCCCAGTTCTGTAAGTTTATTTCTAAATTCTTCATATGAACCATCGTAAAGGAAACGTAAGGTCCGCCCTCTTGAGGTAGTGTTGTCAATTACCTCAGCAACTAACATTTCATCCTCACCAAAATATAACTTGTTTCCTATCCGAATTTTACGAGCAGGATCAACTAACACATCCCATAAACGCTGCTCAGCATTAAGTTCTCTGAGAAGAAAAACTTCTATACGTGCTCCTGTTTTTTCTTTGTTACCGAACAAACGAGCAGGAAAAACTTTAGTATTATTTAGAATCATTACATCATCTTCGCTGAAATATTCAATTAGATCCTTAAATTGTTTATGCTCAATGGTTTGTTTTTCACGATTCAAAACCATGAGGCGAGATTCATCTCGTTGATCAGAAGGATATTCTGCTAATAATTCGTCCGGTAATTCAAAGTTAAAATGTGATAATTTCATGCTAGATTTTGGTTTTAATTTAGCGAATATACAACCTCAATGTAGGGGTTGTCAAGTATTTGTTCTTTTATTTTTGTATTGATCAATATTAAATCCCAGTGTACATAAGTTCTTCCAGAAGTCAGGGAAGGATTTAGAAACAACATCTGCTTCATTTATGGTGAAAGAAGTTAAAAGTCCCAAAGGAGCAAATGCCATGGCCATTCTATGATCATTAAAAGTTTCAAGTCTTGCTCCAGCCAACAATGGTTTTGGTTCAACAAGGAACAAACTATCTTCAGTAATATTTATTTCAGTACCAAATTTATAAATTTCACTTTTCAACGCTTCCAGACGATCTGTTTCTTTAATTTTTAGTGTGTGTAGTCCAATAAGCTGGCATTGAATTTTAAGCCCTAAACAAGTAACCACAATTGTTTGAGCAATATCTGGTGCATTTGCTAAGTCAATATTAATTGAAAGGGGGAAATTATTATTGATTTTTTCTAAGAAAATTTTTGATTCATTAAAAATAGTTTCAACCCCCATCTGTTTATAGATTTCTTCCAATACTGCATCGCCCTGTAAGCTATTTTTTTTATATGTACTTAAACAAACTTTAGTACCTATTGGACTCAATGCTATTATGCTGTAAAAATAAGAAGCAGATGACCAATCAGATTCTACGCTGAATATTTTTGGTTCATTATTTAGACTAGGTTTCACATGAATGGTTTGAGCTTCAAAAGAAGTTTCAACCCCAATCTGCTCTAGTAATGAAAGTGTCATTTTAATATATGGAATTGAAGTTATTTTTCCATCTAGATGTAATTTTAATCCTTTTTCAAGCTTTGAACCAATAAGTAATAAGGCTGAAATATATTGGCTACTTACATTAGCTTTCATCCGAACCTCTTCCTTTAATAATTTTTTGCCGATAATTTTGAGAGGTGGGTAACCAAGTTGGTCAGTATATTCAATATCTGCTCCCAATTCTATTAATGCATCAACTAATATTTTTATTGGGCGTTCTTTCATCCGCTGAGACCCAGTCAATAACGTTGTTTTACCTTCAATAGTAGCAAAATATGCAGTTAAAAAACGCATGGCTGTTCCCGCATGATGTACATTTACAGTATCAGATTCTGTACTTAATGCCTCAACCATATATTGACTGTCGTCGGAGTTTGAAACGTTTTGTAGTTCAAGACTATTAAAAAGAGCTTTAAGTAATAAAAGTCGATTTGACTCGCTTTTAGAACCTGTGATAGTCAGGCTAGTAAATGGATTTATTTTTGATTTATTAAGTTGAAGATACAAATCTATTTTAATTTTTTGTTACTGTGGTGGCGATTGTGATCGCGGTTAGTTTTTAACTCCAGTTTTTTATCAAATGCATCCTGAAGATTTACACCTGTTTGATTAGCCAAACATAAAACTACAAATAATACATCTGCTAGCTCTTCTCCAAGGTCTTTATTTTTGTCACTTTCCTTCTCGCTCTGCTCCCCATAACGTCTAGAAATAATACGTGCGACCTCCCCTACTTCTTCAGTAAGCTGTGCCATATTTGTCAATTCGTTAAAGTAGCGAACTCCGTGATTATTAATCCAATTATCTACTATTTTTTGTGCGTTTTTAAGGTCCATTCATAAAGAATTATATAAATACTAAACTACTCAATATTCAAATTAAATCAAATTAATAAAACAACTAGTTATTCGCGCTGTTTAGTATCAATAATGATAGTAATTGGTCCATCATTAGTGAGTTCTACTTTCATATTTGTACCAAATTTTCCTGACTGAACTTTTTTCTCTAAATCTGCTTCAAACTGATTTATAAATTGCTCATACAAAGATTTAGCAACATCTGAGTTTGCAGCTTTGACATAGCTTGGTCGATTACCCTTTCTAATTTTAGCATGCAAAGTAAATTGACTTACTACAATTGCAGAACCATCGCTGTCTTTAAGGGAAATATTCATCATATTGTTAGAGTCATTAAAAACACGAAGATTTGCAAGCTTGTTACTTAACCAGTATACGTCATCTTTGGTATCTGTTTTTGCAATCCCTAAAAGTACTAATAGTCCCTCTTTGATTTTAGCAAGGTTTTCTCCATTAGAAGAAACATTTGCTTGTGAAACACGTTGAACTACTGCTCTCATTATGAATCATGATTGTCTGTTCGATAATGCTCTTCATCCCCTTCTAAAATTTGTTTATAACTTTTGTAACGCGACGCAGCAACTATATTGTTTTCTATGGCTTTCTTAACAGCACAATTTGGTTCGTGTAAATGCAAACAATTGTTAAACTTACAAGACTGTTTTAAAGCGAATAGCTCTGGAAAATAATTATCTAACTCAGCGGGCACCATGTCTACAACTCCAAAACCTTTAATCCCAGGCGTATCTATAATCTGAGCATCAAAACTGAGATCAAACATTTCAGCAAAAGTAGTAGTGTGCTGTCCTTGTTTGTGCTGATCAGAAATTTCTTTGGTCTTAATGTTTAGTCCGGGCTCAATGCTATTGACTAAAGTGGATTTCCCTACTCCCGAATGTCCAGCAAACATACTTGATTTTCCAGTCATTAGCTTTTTAACAGACTCAATGTTCTCGCCTGTTTTAGCAGATATAATCAAGCATTGATAGCCAATACCTTCATAAAGAGTTCTAAGTTTCTTGACAATGTTATTAGACGCCGCGTTATTGACGTCTACTTTATTAAATAGTATAACTGCTTTGATTGAATAAGCTTCTGTTGTGGCTAAAAAACGATCAATAAAACTTGTAAAGGTTGGAGGGTTGTCAATGGTGACTAATAAAAAAACTTGATCGATATTACTTGCTATAATATGCGTTTGTTTGGAAAGATTTACTGATTTTCTTACGATATAGTTTTTTCTTGGATGAATAGATGAAATAACACCTGTTTGGGTATTGTTGCTGGTTTCTAAATCAAAATCTACCACATCTCCAACCGCTAATGGATTAGTGCTTTTGATCCCCTGAATACGAAACTTACCCTTGATACGGCATTCGTAGAACAATTGATCTTGTGCCTTAACAGAGTACCAGCTTCCGGTTGATTTATAAACAATTCCTGTCATCCTTATTTTTAAGATCATCACAAAGAAACAAATTTCATTTAAGACCTTAGTTTATGCAATAAAAAAGTTTCGCATTATGAGTGTTTTTTTTAATTATTTAAAATTTTTTCTTGATGATTAATCGATTCTTGGTGAACAGCCTTAAATAATTTAAGTATAAACTCTTCACTTAGATTATATTGCTCCCCTTCCAAAACCATTTTACCTAAGATTTCGTTCCATCGCTTACTTTGTAAAACAGCAACATTCTTTTGTTTTTTTATTAAACCAATTCCCTCTGCTACCTTCATCCGTTTCCCTAAAGTCTCAAGTAATTGATTATCCATAACATCAATTTGAGCTCGTAAATTTTGGAGCTGATCGTTGTAATCTGCCTCTGGTGTTGATTCCTTTCTAATTTTTAGATCTTTCATAATCTGAATTAATGAAGTTGGCGTTAGTTGTTGTGCCGCATCGCTCCAAGCATTATCTGGATCATAATGAGATTCAATCATAAGACCATCAAAGTTTAAATCTAAAGCGGTCTGTGAAACATCAAAAATCAAATCACGATTTCCTGTGATGTGAGATGGGTCATTAATCATTGGAAGATCTGGAAATTTTGTTTGTAACTCAATTGCCATTTGCCATTCAGGGGTGTTTCTGTATTTAGTTTTTTCGTATGACGAAAAACCTCTATGGATAACTCCTAAATTTTTTATACCTGCATTCGCTAATCGTTCTACTGCGCCTAACCACAATGCTAAATCAGGATTTACTGGATTTTTAACTAACACAATTTTGTCGGTTCCATTTAATGCATCAGCAATTTCTTGGACAATAAACGGACTAACGGTTGAACGTGCTCCAATCCATAGTAAATCAATGTCATGTTCCAAAGCTAACTCTACGTGAGCTCTATTGGCTACTTCAGTAGCTGTTTTTAATCCAGTCTCTGCTTTTACCTTCTGCAGCCATTTTAAACCTAATGCACCAACTCCTTCAAAATTTCCTGGTCTTGTGCGAGGCTTCCAAATTCCAGCACGATAATAATTAACATCTGTGTCTTTTAGCTCATGAGCTATTCTTAATACTTGTTCTTCTGTCTCAGCGCTACAGGGACCGGCGATAACCAAAGGGTGGTCTAGATTTAAGGCATTAAGCCAGCCACTAAGTTCTTTTTTATTTTCCATTATTAAATTTTTAAGCAATTCCTTTTAATATTTTTTTTATGTGATTTGTATTTTTCATCTCCGAAAATATAGCATCAAAATTATCGTTTTCCATATAGGTTTTAAATTGATTTAAGTTGTGAATATACTCTGTGAGTGTTTCTATTACATTTTCTTTATTTTGTTCAAAAATAGGAGTCCACATAGCTGGTGAACTTTTAGCCAATCGAACTGTAGATTCAAATCCACTTCCTGCCATATCAAAGATATCTATCTCATTTTTTTCTTTATCAATCACAGTCTTTCCTAACATAAACGAACTAATATGAGATAAGTGTGATACGTAAGCTATATGCTTATCATGATCAATAGCTGTCATTTTTCTAATTCGCATACCCATTTTATTAAAAAGTGCTATAATTTTAGTTGATAAAGCTTTTGATGTCTTATCTAATTCACAAATTATATTTGTTTTATTTTTAAATAGCCCTTTTACTGCCGCTGAAGGACCAGAAAACTCAGTACCTGCAATAGGATGAGTTGCTAAAAAATTTGCTCTGTTGGGGTGTGTATCGACTGACTCACAAATTGCTTTCTTAGTAGAACCCATGTCAATTACAATAGCTTTTGTAGGGATCAACTCTAAAACTTGTATCAATAATTTGATTGATGCATTTACAGGGAGAGCCAATACTACAAGGTCTGCTGAACGAACCGTTTCTAGATCTCCAGCCAAATCAATTATACCTAACTCTAACGCTTCCTTTAAATGATTAAGATTTTGATCAATTCCAGAAATAGAAGCACCAGGAATATGATCCCTTAGGTCTAATGCAAAACTACCCCCGATTAAACCAACTCCTATTATGCTTATATTTTTCATATCACCCGTTTTATAGCCTCTTTAATAATCTCTTCTGGCGCACATAATGAAAAGCGAATGTAACCCTCGCCATTAGATCCAAATATGTTACCCGGTGCAATAAACAAATTGTAATCCTTTAACAATTTATCAATGAATGAAACAGAAGATATCCCATCGGGAAGTTTAGCCCATACAAACATCCCTGAAGTATTTATTTCAAAATTACAGTTTAAGGTAGTTGCCAATTCCCAAATCAATTTTCGGCGTTCAGAATAAATGAAGTTCAAATCACTAAACCAATTTTTTGGACTGTTAAGTGCTTCAATTGCTCCTTTTTGGATCCCATAAAACATTCCAGAATCCATATTACTTTTCACCTTGATAACACTATTTATGTAAGATTTATCGCCAATTAACATGCCGACACGCCATCCAGCCATATTAAATGTTTTGCTTAAAGAGTTCAGTTCTAAACAAACTTCATCAGCTCCTTCAATATTAAAAATACTAAATGGGTTTTCATTTAAAATAAAGCTATAGGGATTGTCATTAACAAGTAGTATATCATTCTTTTTTGCAAAATCAATAAGTCCTTTTAAAATTTCTTTGTCACCCAAAGTCCCTGTTGGCATATGTGGATAGTTAACCCACATTAGTTTGATCTTAGAAACATCCATAGCATTTAATGAAACTAAATCAGGCTGCCAATTTGAGGCTGCTTTCAAATCATAAAAAACAGGAATGGCTCCTACTAACTTTGTGACTGACATGTAAGTGGGATAGCCTGGATTTGGAATCAAGACTGCATCCCCCTGGTTGAGATAGGCCATCGAAATATGCATAATACCTTCCTTACTGCCAATCAATGGGAGCACTTGAGTCTCGGGGTTTAGCATAATATCATAATGTGCTTTGTAAAAACCTGATATTGCTGAACGAAGTTCTGGTAGTCCTTGATAACTTTGATACTTATGAGCAGAGGCATCCGACATACTTTTTGTAATCGCAGTAATCACTCCTTTTGGAGGGGCTAGATCAGGACTGCCTATTCCTAAATTAATAATAGGCGCTCCATTTAACTTAAGTGCATTCACCTCTCTTAATTTTTTAGAAAAGTAATATTCATCAACTGTAAGTAATCGATCAGCAGTGGTCATTATTTTTTTGCGTTTTTATATTCCCCTAATATTTTAAATTCTTCAGCCATAATTTCCATGATTGCTTTTCCTTTTTCATAATCGGCGTATGATTTGAAAGTAATATCTACAAAAAAGGCGTATTTCCATGGAGTATCAATTTTTGGAAGTGATTGAATTTTTGTCAAATTTAAATTACAATCACTCATTACATTAAGCATAGCCGCTAGACTTCCTCGCTTATGATCTAATAAGAATTTTACAGAAGCTTTATTTACAAGATTAGTGTTTTTTGGTTCAAGTATTCTTTCAACAATCACGAAACGTGTTTCATTGTGCTTTATGGTTTGTATGCTTTTTTTTAAGATATTTAAGTTAAATATACGGGCGGCTTCTTTGCTAGCTATTGCAGCTACTCCCATAATTTGGTTGTTTTGGATTCTTCTTGCAACTTCAGCAGTGTCTGAATCCTCTATTAATTTTATGTGCGGGTGATGCCTAAAGAACTCTTTACATTGCAACAAGGCCATTGGGTGTGATAGGACTTCTTTGATATCGCTAATTTTTTGTCCACTAAGCGCCATTAGATTATGTTGTATCTCTAGAAAAAACTCTCCTGTGATATGAAGATCTTGATCATCAATATGAGCATAATTGGGAATTATTGATCCAGCTATGGAGTTTTCTAATGCCATAATAGCTATATCTGTATTTTTAGACGTTAAGCTATTTACAACATCTCCAAATGAAAGAAATGGACAAATCTCAACGGGCTCGTCAAAATATGATTTAGAAACAATGTAGTGGAAAGACCCTTCAATTCCCTGTATGGCTACTCTTTTTGTCATAAAAAAAAATCTCGATGTTAACATCGAGACTTATATTTAAAATTTATATTTATAAATTACACATATAGAGTTTCGATTTCTTTTCTAAAAAAGAAATAATAAAAGCTATAAAAAATATAATTTAATTTTATCATAATTAATTAACTGTCAAGCTAAAGTATCTATTTTTTATATAAATCAAAATTTAATTTATTGTTTTTATTATTTAGTCGGAATAATTATGAATAATTTAATAAAACTAGCTATCTATTAGCTTAATACTATTTTTTTTACACATATTAGACAATACAAGTAAAGAGAAATTCTTTTGTATTGGTTATCGGTTTAATACCATCACAGAAATCAAATCTCGATAACAATACTGTTATAGATAAAGTTTTTTTATTAATTCTATATTATGTAGATTTGTATTATAAATCTAGAGGATAAATTTGATCTGATTGCAACCTCACTAAAAAAAGCTAAAGCAGTACATTACTACTCGACAGCTCTGCAATTTCATTTGTTTATTCTCAAAAACATAATCTATGAGTTATCTATTTACTTCCGAAAGCGTTTCTGAAGGTCACCCTGACAAGGTTGCAGACCAAATTAGCGATGCTCTAATTGATCATTTTTTAGCTTTTGATCCAGATTCAAAAGTTGCTTGTGAAACTTTGGTGACTACAGGTCAAGTAATCCTAGCAGGTGAGGTTAAATCAAAAACCTATTTAGACGTACAAAAAATTGCACGGGATACCATAAATAAAATAGGCTATACTAAGGGTGATTATATGTTTGACGGCAACTCGTGTGGAGTACTTTCAGCAATTCACGAACAATCTGAAGACATTAACAGAGGGGTAGAAAGAGGGGATGAAGAACAGGGAGCAGGAGATCAAGGAATGATGTTTGGATATGCAACTAATGAAACCGAGAACTACATGCCATTAGCTTTAGATCTTTCGCATCGAATATTAATTGAACTAGCAACAATGCGGCGAGAAGGAACAGACATTCCTTATTTAAGACCCGATTCTAAAAGTCAGGTTACAATTGAATATGATCATGATAATACCCCTAAAAGCATAAATGCAATAGTGATCTCTACACAACATGATGATTTTGATGAAGAAGTCACCATGTTAGCTAAAATCCGTAAAGATTTAAAAACAAAATTAATCCCTAGAGTTATCGCCAAACTCCCAGCTCATATACAAAAGCTTTTTAACGATCAAATTACCTATCACATCAACCCAACTGGAAAATTTGTAATAGGTGGACCTCATGGAGATACTGGCTTAACAGGACGTAAAATAATTGTTGATACTTACGGAGGAAAAGGAGCGCACGGCGGCGGAGCTTTTTCTGGGAAAGATCCCAGTAAGGTAGATAGAAGTGCAGCGTATGCAACTCGTCACATCGCAAAAAATATGGTAGCATCCGGACTTTGCTCAGAAGTTTTAGTTCAAGTGAGTTATGCGATTGGAGTTGCAGAACCAATGGGGGTATATATTGATACCTATGGCACTTGTCCCTATAATTTAACGGATGGAGAAATTGCTTCTAAAATATCGAAGTTATTTGACTTAAAACCTGCGGCTATTGAAAAACGACTAAAACTTAGAAACCCTATCTATAGTGAAACTGCTGCATATGGACATATGGGGCGTAAAAATAAGTATGTTTCAAAAGTTTTTCATCAACCCAATGGAAAGAGTAAATCATTAAAAGTAGAACTATTTACTTGGGAAAAACTAGACTTTGTTGACGCTATAAAAAAAGCATTTAAGGTTGAAAACTAACTCAAGAGCCATGCTCCTGAAACAACTAAAATCAAAGAAATAATATATCTAGGATAAAATTTCTCATTAAGAAAAAAAACAGCAAATACCATAGTAAAAATTGGTGTCGAAAGGTTAACTATGCTAGAAATAAACGGGTCCTCTAACTTAAGGCCATAAAAACCAGTAATCATTGCTAAAAACACCACAACGGATTGTAACCAAATATAATCTAGCTTAAAAAATGTTATTAAAGGCTGTTTTTTTGTGTGTAATAAAATACACGACACCAATAAAACCATAATTTCTTGATTGAAGACAAGAAAAACATAATCATATGTTCGCAAATTATACCACTGCATTATAGCTGAGAGAGAAAAACAAATAGTCATTAAAAAAAACAAACAATGGGTTATTAAACTGTTCTTTTTTAGATTATTCCGTTGGGGTAAAAGATAAAAAACAAAGCCTAAAGACAAACAAATAAGTCCAGTAAAGTAATTATTTGGAACTATGTTTTCTATAAAATATAAATAAGTAGCTGATCCCGTTGCTCCAAACAAACTGTAATGAATAAACATAGACAGTGAGCTCTTCTTTAGTGCATATATCATAAACACTAATCCGAGCGCTCCAATAAGACAAGCTAAGTTGACAAAAGCAGCCTGAGTTAATGTGATGTAAAATATTTGATTATCATAACTAAAAAGTACTACAGAGAATCCGATAAAAACTGTTATGATTGAACGCTTAAAAATGACCTGTAATGGATAATAGTCGTTTACAACCCATTTCCATAAGACGTTATTTATAGCAAATAAAAGAGCAGAGACTACTAGGTAAATCATATGTTTCTAGAAATACTTCTTTAAAAACCTCAGTGTAAAACGTTTGAACCCTGTCAACTTAACTAGCCCTAAATATTCAGCTTCAATATTTTTTAAAACAAGTCGATAGGCTGTAGTTTTTAATTCTAATTGATATTCAGCAATAAGATTAAATAGCTTTAAATAAGCATAATAAGAATTTGTTTTTGAGCCATCCAAACTAACTAAATTTAAATGATACTCAGCTTTTTCATAATTTTCCTTACTAATTTCTAACAAAGAAAGAGATATTAGGTAAGTATTTTGAGTTGCATAATAGCGCCAATTATTGGCTTCAAATAATTGATCGATAAATAGTGAAAACAAATATTCCATTTGATCTATTGCTTTTACAAAAATAAGAGCTGGAAATATTTCAATGAAAAAAACAGATAAATTGTAATTTTTAGCTGTGGATGCAATTTTAGTTACAAAATTATTTATTGGCTTTCCCTTGGTAAAATGAGTTACTAAAAGCTCGTATGCTAGTAATCTTCCGATCAGTGCTGGATAAAGTTTAAGTGTAGAAATATTTGGCTTATATTCTTTCAGCAGGGAGTTTCCGGAAAGAAATAAGTTGTATTTTAATATCAAATTCACAAACAATAAGTCACCCTCTTTAGTGTCAAATAACAATCTTTTTTTAGTTAAAAACCCATAATAGCCGTTAAAATTAGAGTAATCAATGTAAAAATCTAAAATATTCGATTTGAACTCATATTTATCATGCAGTAATGGTACTAACTTTTGATATTGTATTTTACTAAGAGATCTCAAAGCGCCTCCAACTGCGTATGCTATTTTCAATACCTCTAAAACTTCTACAGAACTAAGGTCATTTTTCTTAAATAGAAAAGACGGACTACGTCTTATAAAAATAATTTTTAGTAAATCTAAACGCTCTCTTCTTATAAATGACTTTATGATAACACTTATATAATAAACATAATCATTATGATATTTTAAGCTGATTAACCGCTCAAGCATTTTTGGAGTTATCTTATCTGTATTTTCAAAATCAGAGATAAAAGTATACCTATCCCAGTTTTGATCTTTATTTACATAATCAGAAAACTCTGAAAAAGACTTATATCCTAAATACTCTGAGATAGTATCAAGAGTCTTAAATTGAGGGGCATTTGAAGGTAGAAATCCATAAAAACGTCTCAATGTGTTAAAACCAATAGGCTTCAATACACTGATTGTCATTTTTTCATGTAAATACTTGATGTCAGCCTGCCTATCGATAGTGAATCCTATCTTTTCATTAATTTCAGCCTTTAGTTTAGTAACTAGATAATCCATTACAGCTAATGTACGTAATCCAATTCTTAAAAGGGCTTAATATGGGCTTATTAAAATGTAGTTTTAAAAAACTTATTTTTCACATATATACAAATCATAGAGTTATAGCACATAACGTACGCGGAATGTCAAATAGCGAGGTTGAATAAAGTATTCTGTTGCACTAACTGAGATGTTTGAGGCATTACTTTGGTTTTGTGAACGTGTATCAAGAAGGTTAGTGGCCTTCAATTCATACTCAAACTTTGAATCCTCATCTTTTCTGTAAGACAAAGAAGCGTTCCAAAATTCGTAGGTATTAATTGATTTTTGTTCATCGCTAAAATCATTGTAAGAATAATCTGTTCTAAAAGTAAAGGACTTTAGAAATAATGCATCTATTTCAATGGTAGGACTTTTAGTAAAAAATTTAGTAGTGTTAGCTCCTAAATTGTTATCCTGTATTGAATATCGATAACTTAAATCAACGTTCGGTGCTGTTCTAAAATTAGTGCGAAATTCAGCTCTATAAGTTTGTGAAAAGCTTTCATTAACAGACCGTCTACCCTGAATAAATTGATTAAACTTAGAGTAATTTAAATTGGCTCTTACAGATCCTCTCAGTTTTCCAAAAGTACGCTGGTAACGACCACTTGCAGATAAATTTTCATCCGCAAAATTGGAATTAAAAGGGGTAGAAACTCGAATTACACTTCCTGGAGTAAAAATAGATTCAGTCCTAATGTTATCAATGCTTTTACTGTAATTGATGTTAGCAAAAATATTAGTATAATTAAACATATTAAAGCTATAGTATGATAAGTTTACATTATGAGAAAGCGCACTTTGCAACTCTGGTGACCCAGTAAATAACGAATTATAGTTATTCAAAACTAGACCACTTGCAAACTGTGAAACATCTGTAAACTGTGTTTGCATTCGATATGTTAAGTTCAATGTTTCACTCTTTTTAATATCATATCTCATGTTAAAATCAGGTAAAAACCTATAAAAATTATCAGTTGTTTTCTCATTAAATTGAGTGTTTGAAATTGAATATGCATGCGCTGAAACACCAGGTGTAAAAGTGAAATTGTTGTATTTTAATCGGTAATGTAACCCTAAATAAACGTCTGAAAAATTATAAGCAATATCATTAGTTGATAAACCTCCGGCAATTGTAGGAGTTGGATCAAAAACTGACTGATCATCTAAATTTTGAAAGATATTAGAATCAAATTGCTGATGACTTGCTATGGTTCCAAGTGTAAAATTAATATTACTCTTTTTGTTGAGAATATTCCAATAGTCTAACTTAGCATCAACTTGATTTGACTGTACTCTCTTTTCCTGAGCTAGATTATAATCTATTTGTGAACCGTTCAAACCTAAATCATTGGCTGTTCCGTTATAATTAGCCTTATCTTCTAAAATGGCGTTGTAAAAAGGGTCCTCGTCTTTAATTAAATGCTGAGCCTCAAAAGCAAAAATGTTGGTTTCGTTAAGTGTGTAATAATAATTCAAACTTTGATTGAAACTAAATGGATTAATATCCTCAAGCTGGTTAATTGAACCATTAACAGAAGAATTGAATTGTTGGTCTTGAGAGCTTTTAGATAAATTACCAAGGGCTTCGTATTCAAGTTGATTGTTAGGATTTGGTTGAAACTTCGTAGTCAGCTTAAATAATCCTAGATCATTATTTTGAATGGTATTACTTTGTGTGTCTTCATTAGGAATACCTAAGTCAGCGTCTGAATATTGAGTACTTCTATTTTCTTGTAATTCATTTTTAGTATTTGAAAAGATAGCAAATCCACCTAAATCTAAAGTCTTTTTGGGAGACCAACTAAAATTACCAGCAGCGAACTTGGTGTTAATGTCTTTAGCTCTGTTATTTTGTAATACTAAAGCTCTGATATCATTATTGCCCAGGCTTAAGTTTGTACCGCTATTTCGGCTCGGTGATCTAAATCCACCCGAAAAATTATAATAGTCTCGTCGAGAAAATCCAACTTCACCAATATTATTTAAGTCTCCA
>Ga0233444_10002533_pt1 | contig 19170 bp, 13 predicted proteins | sample SI_124_October20_6_FD_182792 | JGI IMG/M metagenome (GOLD analysis project Ga0233444, IMG submission 182792) | Seawater microbial communities from Saanich Inlet, British Columbia, Canada - SI_124_October2016_10_MG | ecosystem: Environmental > Aquatic > Marine > Inlet | place: Canada: British... | reverse complement strand
AACTTTACAACCACCATAATATCTTTTATTAGGAAGTCCTTCAGCATACTTATTGGTTAGAATGGAACCACTAGCATTCATTACTGATTCACTCGCATAATTCTCGGAGGCAATTAATTCGATTCCTTCGGTTTGTCTTACTAATTCTTGATGAATTAAAGATTCTATTTTTGGGTCTTTGAACATTTCAATAAATTTTAAGCAAATTAAGAATTATCATCTGCATAAAGCTAATAGTTTAAACAATTTTATGATATTTATTTAAATGAAAAAAAGACTTCAAAAAAATTCTAATGCAGTACTCTTTGGCACTTTTTGTTTTAATATAATTTTATATAATTAATAATTATTTTGTAATGATAAAAGAAATTATAAATTTGAATAACAAATTTCTCTAAAGTCTAGTTTGTTAATCTAAAGACAACGTATGACCAAAATACTTATTACCGGAGGCGCAGGAAATGTTGGAGGAGCTTTAGCTAGAAAATTGGTGGAAAACCCCAATTACTTCATAATTATAGTTGACAATCTATCCACAGGTTCAAAATCAAAATTACCTTCTAAAGAATTTACAAATTGGAGTTTTATTAATTGTGATGTAAATAATTATACCAGTATTTCTGAAATAATGCTCGTTAATCAATTTAATTATGTATTTCACTATGCAGCTGTAGTTGGAGTGAAGAGAACTCAAGAAAATCCTATTATGGTACTTAACGATATTCAAGGAATAAAAAATATTTTACAACTTTCTAAAAATAGCTCAGTTAAACGTGTGTTCTTTTCTTCCTCCTCTGAAGTTTATGGTGAACCAGTAGAATTGCCACAAAACGAAGAAACCACTCCATTAAATTCTAGAGTTCCTTATGCAGTAGTGAAAAATGTAGGAGAATCTTTTTTTAGATCCTATTTTAAAACATACGGATTGCCCTTTACTATTTTTAGATTTTTTAATACCTATGGTCCTAATCAAAGTGAAGACTTTGTAATTTCTAAGTTTTTAAAAGCTGCTTTAAAAGAAGATGACATTACTATTTATGGTGATGGATCTCAAACAAGGACATTTTGTTATGTAGACGATAATATAAATACTTGTCTTAAAATATTAGAAGAAAATTTAATGATGAATGATGTGATTAATATTGGCGGCGCTAAAGAATATAAGATATTAGATGTTGCAAAATTGATCATCGAAAAATCAAATTCTAAGTCCAAAATTATTCATCTGCCGTCCTTAAAAGAAGGAGACATGACTCGTAGAATGCCAGATAATTCTAAAATGATTAACATTATTAATAAAGACTTAATTTCCTTAGATCAAGGTTTAGATTTAATGTTGCAACATCCAGATTATAGTAATTAATGCCTGCTGTAAATGGTATTTATAATCACAAGTCTTTTACAGACGTAGAAATTAAAGTCAAACTAATGAATAGTTTGACAAAGCATAGAGGTCCTGACTTTTCTAATATATATCTAGACTCAACCATTTGTTTGGGCCATAACGGAAAATCTATAATTAATTCAGACTGTACCCAAAATCAACCTTTTGTTTCTTTTGATAAAAATATTGTTTTAAGTTATGATGGTGTTATTTATAATTTATCAGAGCTTAAAAATGAGCTGTCTAAATCCTATAAATTCAAGACTCTATCAGAATCAGAAGTAATTATTGCTGCCTTCCAAAAGTGGGGAATAGAAATGGTTCAAAGATTTAATGGAGTATTTTCCTTTGCATTATGGGATAAAACATCAGAAGAACTATATTTATGTAGAGATAGATTTGGAATTAAACCATTATATTATTTAGAGGATAATCAAAGTATTTTATTTTCTTCTTCAATAAAGTCTATTAATTCATTCTATAATGATGAATTAAGTATAAAAGAAGATGCTTTAATAGATTTTCTTCAATACGGAACAGTTCATCAGCCAAATACAATTTTAGATAAAGTTAAATCTCTTACTAAAGCTTCATTTTTAGTCATTGGAAATCAAGAGACTAAAATTTTTGAATATTGGAATTTTTTTGAAAATTCTAAACAAAATAAATTTCCTGAAGAACCTTTTAAAAAGATAAAAAAACTAATCTTAGAATCTGTTGAAAAAAGATTGGTTTCAGATTTACCACATGGAATATTTTTAAGTGGAGAAATTAATTCAACTATACTAATAGCTGCAGCAAGTAAAGTTTCTAAAGAAAAGATTAATACTTTCTCTGTGTATATTAAGGAAAAGGAAATTAAAGAAAGAAAATTTTCAAGACTTGTTGCCAAAAGGTATAAAACCAATCATTTCGAACTTGAAATTAATTCGGATGACCTATTACATCAAATTGAAGAACCATTTAATTTTATGGACTATCCTTCAATTGAAGGAATAAGCACATTTTTCACTTCAAAACTAGTAAATAATGAGGGTTTTAAAATGGCGTTATCAAATATTGGCTCAGATGAATTATTTGGAGGCTCTTCAGTTTTTAAACAAGTATTGGAGCTAGAAAATAATAAGTGGTTGTATTCATTCCCACCACAATTAAGAAATATTTTTGGCAAAATATTACTAAAAAGAAATCAGTCTTTTAAATCTCAAAAATTAGAAGAAATACTTAATTTAAAACTTTTTGATTTGCCTTACTATTATCCTGTTTTAAGAAAAATATTTACAAATAACAACATAAATGACTTGACTGACTTCAAAAATATTACATCTTTTAATTATCCATTTAACTGGGCATTAAGCGAGATTTCTTTTAAAAATAGAGGTTATAATTATTCTTTATTTAGTAAGATCTCTGCTTTGGAGATAGAAACTTATTTGCAAAATGTATTGTTAAGAGACAACGAACGAATGGGAATGGCTAATTCTTTAGAAATTAGATTTCCCTTTTTAGACCATAACCTAGTAGAGTTTGTCCTTTCATTGCCTGATAAATCAAAACCTTCTAAAAAAATACTTATTGACTCAACTATTGGTTGGGTTCCGGAACAAATTATTGAAAGAAACGAAATTGACTTTGTTCTACCTTTAAAAAAATGGATGAAAAATGAGTTAAGTTCTTTTTGTGAAGAATCTATATCAAATCTTGAATATTACCCAAACTTTAGCATGAGTAAAGTAAATTTATTATGGAAGGATTATTTAAAAGGAAATCCTAATGCAAATTGGATTCAAATATGGTCTTTAGTTGTTTTAGGAAAGTGGACAGCTATTAATCTTTCAATCAACAAAAGTTGATTTTTACTCACAATACAAATATTAAATTAATTGTATGATTTAAGTCAATAATTAAGTTCGAATTAGATAAAATAGTTTTTCTAAAATTTAGTACTTATAATTCTTTTACTTTTTTTCTTTTTGAAGTTTTTTAAGTCTAATCTTTTACTTTTTTTAAATGTTTTAATATTAAATTTTTTATTTTCTTTATCAATTTGCTTTGATTTGGTTTGAAATTTTTTAGGTATTTTATGTTTCATTAAAAAATCTTTGTAGTAGATATTTTTTTTAGATAAAATTGCTCTGCTAAAAGTGAAATTTAACATAAAAATATCGTCTTTGAATTCAGGATTTCCTCTTATATCACCCTCAGAAAAACTATTAGCTGTTCCTTCAGGGCCATTGTATTGATTGGCTATTCCTTCACCAGGACCTTCACCAGGATTATAGGCGTAAACAGTTGAAACATCATCTAAGAAATCGGTGTAGTTTTTCATATATCTAAAATATAATCCAAATTTGTAAAAGGCTTTAGTTTTGATAATAATACCTAGTCCAAAAGGAGTTGAAATTCCTATTTTACTATATGGTTCTTTTTGCCCCTCAGTCTTTAAATCTCTTAATTCAACCCAATCTTTGTAAGGTCTATTTGCATTTTTTAAAAAAGCACCTTTTGGATTATGATAAAATGCAGATCCACCAATAAAAGCATAGAGATTTAAACTTGTTCTATTTCTTGCTATTTTTCCTATGTTATTAATTCTAAAAAATGAATATTCTAATGAGGAATTAAGTTCGAATATTTGGTTTTGAAATCTTAAATTTCTCCATCCTCTTGGGTAGTTGTTTTCAGGTCCATCGGAATTTGCGTCGTCACCACTAATCTTAACATAATTTATTCCAGAACTGATATGGAATTTTGAATTAAGTTTATATCTAGCGAAGATTCCTGAAGTGATATTGGTTTGTTTTAAAACTATATCGCCCAAAAATTTTTTCCCAATTTCTTCTGTACCACCAATATCACCAAGATAGCCAGTTCCTCCAAGATTTAGTCCAATATCAAGATTGGACGCGCCCTCAAAATCATATTGAGAGTAAAAAGAGTTCACTAAATTAAGTAGTGTTATAAATATGAGAAATCTAATTCTTTTCATTATAACAAATGTAACTAAAACAGAAAATATTTTGATAAAATATTTATTTATGTCAATTACTTTATTCTTTTTGGAATTAACAAACTTAATTAAAACTGATTTACATGACTTTATAGAATAGACCTAACCTTACCAAACCGCCGCCTCCAATTCCAAATTCAGAATTAATTCCAATTTGGTCTGTAATAAATATGTTTAGCCCACCAGAAAGTCTAAAAGCAAAATTATTTTCTTCTATATTCATAAGTTCAGTATAAAATGGATCTGTAGAGCTATAATTATTATTTGGATCTCTATAACCGGCACCTATTCCAATATAACCCTCAAGTTTATCATTTATGTGTAAATGATAATCTACTCTTGCCATTACTCGAATAATTGTTCTTGATGCATCCATATTGTAACTAGTCGAATCTATATCTAAAGAATTTACATAGTCAAATGATTTATTACAACTTGAATAATTAAAGTCTAATCCAATACCAATATCCTCAGATATCATGTATGAAATTAAAAGACCCAATGGACCTGTTGATTGTATTTTTTCATTTGATTTTAAAGGAAGAAATAAATTATCATTTAAATCAATTCCAGCATTTAAGGTATTTGGAAGACCATAATAAGCATTGAAAAATATTTGTCCTTGTTGATTTAAAGAAGAATATAAGGTCCCATTTCCCTCAGAAAAGTCAACAGAAGGATTTGCATTTTGCCCATAAAATATAAGTGCAATAAAAATGCTTGTGACTAAAGAAATAATTTTTTTCATGACAATTGTTTTATTAATTTTGCTTAATATATCTCTATATTGACTAAAAACCAAATAACCAAACTATTAAAAATTAAGTACCCCATTATTCAGGCTGGAATGATATGGTGTAGTGGGTGGGAATTAGCTAGTGCTGTTAGTAACTCAGGAGGTTTAGGAATAATCGGTTCAGGCTCTATGTATCCTGATTTTTTAAGACAAAATATTTTACAATGTAAAAATGCTACCAATCAACCTTTTGCTGTAAATGTTCCCTTATTGTATCCGAATATTGAAGAGCACATTAAGTCTATTATTGATTTAAAAGTACCAATAGTTTTTACTTCAGCTGGAAATCCAAATACTTGGACCAAAGAACTAAAACAAAATAATATTAAAGTAGTTCATGTTGTTTCCAGTGTAAAATTTGCACTTAAGGCAGAATCTTGTGGGGTTGATGCAATTGTTGCAGAAGGTTTTGAAGCTGGGGGCCACAATGGAAGAGAAGAAACTACAACCATGTGTTTAGTTCCAGATGTTGCAAAGGCTGTAAATGTTCCTTTAATCGCTGCTGGTGGAATAATTGATGGTAAAAGTATGCTAGCAGCAATGATTCTAGGAGCAGATGGAGTACAAATGGGAACAAGATTTGTTGCATGTAAGGAATCTTCAGCCCATGAAAACTTTAAAAACATGGTTCTAAAGGCCAAGGAAGGAGATACAAGGCTAACCTTAAAAGAAATAACCCCGGTTAGAATGATGAAAAACAAATTTTTTCAAGAATTGGAAGAATTTTATAAAACTAGCCCGAGTAAAGAACAGTTATTGAATAAATTAGGCAGGGGGCGTGCAAAATTAGGAATGTTTGAGGGAGATTTAGAGGCAGGGGAATTAGAGATTGGACAAGCATCTTCCCAGATAAATAGAGTTTTTACAGCACAAGAAATCGTCCAACAAATTATGATAGAATTTAACAGTATTAAGTCTCAAATGTCAATAGCCAATAAATTCAATTAAGAAATACAACTTTAGCCTTATATTTACGTTTAAATAGAATGAATAAGTTTTTAAATATCTCAAATAGTTTCACCATCTTTTTTTTGATTTATTTCGTTAACTTTTTTTCTTTTAATACATCTTATTCACAATGTAATTCCCCTTGCTTTTGTCTTCAGATAGACGAAATTGGAGAAGTTTCTATTATGTGGGATACATTAAATATAACTAATGTTAATCTTTTTGAGCACCAATTTTTTGCAGATACTGGTGGAGGTTTTGTCTTAATTGGCTCCGAATCTAATCCGTCAGTTAATTCTTTTAATTTTCAAAATTATTTTGCCGGCAATAATGCTTCTTCCTATTTTATAAAAAGTTTGTATGGTTCTTCAGGGTCAAATTTTTATTTTAGCGATACTATCTCTACCATATTTTTCGATTTAGTTAATTTATTTGATGGAAGAGTTGCTCTATCTTGGAATCATCCAGTTGCAGTAAATACACTCCCTTTAAATAGTCAATATATTGTAGAAAGTTCTTCTCCTTCAAATCCACCAACTTCAGCTGTTTGGAATCAAGTAGTCTCTCTTCCCATTGATTCTTTAAATTATAAAGACAATATAAGTTTATGCTCATCATGGCTCAATTATAGAGTAAGACTATCCTCCAGCACTTGTGATTTTGTATCCAATTTAGATGGTGGATTTATTGAAGATCAACAAGCACCAGATGCACCAGTAATTAATTTGGTAAGTCAAGATACCTCAAATAATCACCTATACATTGATTGGAATCCAAGTATTGCTCAAGATGTCATGGCTTATATAGTTTTTAAATTTTCAAATGGATCTTGGAACCCTTTAGATACTATTTTTGGAATACAGAATACTTCTTTTTACGATACTACAACAACTTCCTTTCAAAACGACATTGTAAAGTACTCCATCGCTGCTATGGACAGCTGTAGTTCTGGTAATCCTCCCCAATTCAATACCTCCTCTGCTGGTGATGAACACAATAATATTTTACTAAATCAACAGTATGAACAATGTACGGGTGAGGTTTTACTAAGTTTTAATGAATATATCAATTGGCCATTTGGTGTCTCTAGCTACAAAATATATTATAAGAACGATGCCATTTTAAATTGGCAATTATTAGACTCCACTAATTCTTTAAATTACTCTTACATAATTCAACAAGGTAACATGAACTACAGTTTTATTGTAGTAGCGGAGTCAGATTCCTTGGCAATAAGCTCTCTTTCAAACATTGTTGAGTTCTATGCAAATCAACCTCCAATTCCACAATCGTCCTATATTTCACAAGTACAAGTACATAGTGATACAATTTTTGTAAAATATATTGGTGATAATGGCATAGGAATTAAAAGTTTAAATATTTATAGATCTCTAGATAATGGAATAAGTTTTGAAATGATTGATTTTGAAGCTAATCCTGTTTTTCCCTACACATATTATGATTTAGAGGTGAATCCAAGTGAAAGATCTTATCTATATCAAATGTCGGTTACAGACTCTTGTCTTAATGAAGTAGCTTTTTCAAATTTTGGGCAGTCCATTTTTTTAGATGGCAACTCCGAAGATTATTTAATAAATAATTTAGTTTGGAGCCCCTATCAAAACTGGGAAAATGGAGTAGAGACGTACGAGATTTTGACTTCTAATAATTTAAATCCAACTTTTGAATTGCTTATCGATTTAGACTCTGGATTAAATTATTTACATGATTTTGACAATTTTTTACAACCATTATTTGATGGTAGAATATGTTATCAAATATTAGCAATAGAAAATCAATCAAGTTTTGGTTTATCTGGAATTAGCACCTCAAACATTAAGTGCTTGCAAAACGAACCAATTGTTTTTATACCAAATGCCTTAGATTTAAATGGAGTTGCGAATTATTGGAAACCAATTATTAAGATGATAGACTTTAGTGACTACAAAGTTTCTATATATAATAGACTAGGAGAATTAATAGCATTTTCAGATAATATAGATCAAGTATGGGATGGTAAAATCATGAATTCAAATAACCTAGCACCAATGGGAGTTTATGTCTACCAGGTAGAATTTAAAAATCCCTCAGGAAAGTATTTTCATAAAAAGGGCCAAATAACTCTTATTAGGTAAATTAAGTTTTTTGCTTTTTCTTTTTTGCTGCTGGGAAAAGAATATTGTTTAATATAAGTCTATATCCAGGAGAATTTGGATACAGATTTAAGTCCGTAGGAGGGTCATTTACATAATGTCTGTAATCTTCTGGGTCGTGACCACCATAAAAAGTCCATTGCCCTTTTCCATACTCTCCATGGATATATCTAGCAGTTCCAAAAACTTTGGATTCTCCCATTACCAAAACATTAGATTTAATTAAGCTGGATTTAAAATCTGTTGTTTGCCCCATAAAACCTTTTATGATTCTTGTATGATTTTGGCAAAGTATAGTAGGTACAATATCCCATTTTGCAGAAAAATCAAATAAAGTAAATAAGTCTTGATTTTCTGGAAGTTTATGTAACATAGTTCCATCAATATCTGAAAACTCATATTCCATTGGGTTAGACTTAAGTTTGAAATCTTTAAAAGCCAAGGTATTGTTATATTCAAGTTTAGATTGTGCACTTGGATCTGCTTTGTCTCCATCAAACATATATTCACAAATATCTGTATTTTCAGCTGATAACGCTATGTCGTAAGAGTCTGTTCCAGAGCACATTGTAAATAAAAAACCGCCGCCAGCAATAAATTCTTTTATAGATTTCCCAACTTGTAGCTTAAGCTCAGATACTTTATTAAATCCTAATTCTTTTGCACTCAGCTCTGCATTTTTTTGTTGTTGCATATACCAAGCTGCATTTCTATAGTTTCTATAGAATTTCCCATATTGTCCTGTAAAATCTTCGTGGTGTAAATGAAGCCATTCGTATTTAAATAATTCATTTTTTATAATTTCTTTATCGTAAATCTCTTCATAAGGAATCTCAGCATAAGAAAGTACAAGTGTTACAGCATCATCCCATGGTTGTTTGCCTTTAGGAGTATAAACTGCAATTTTTGGAGCTTTCTCTAATCTTACAATTTCCTGGTTAACTTCAGGATTTGCAATATTAGATTTTATTTGCGCTACCTTGGAATTGGTGAGAATATTAAAACTAACTCCTCTAATAATACATTCTTGTTGAATGGAAGAATTATTTTTTATCAAAAAGCTTCCTCCTTGGTAATTTAAAAGCCAATCAACTTCAATATCGTTTTGTAATATCCAATAGGCAATTCCATAAGCTTTTAGATGATTGGTCTGGTTATCTTCTCCCATCGGAATTAAAATAAATGATGCTAAATAAGAGATATTTATTAGAAGAAAAACAGAAAGTACAATGATTTTTTTCACGATTCTTATTTAAAGATTAATATTATTAGAAATTCTTTAATTTAAAAAGGATCTTCATTGGAAGGATCGTCATTCATTTTTGAGGGCATCGTGAAAGAGGAAACATCGTCTCCAAAATCATTATTTGGTTTCATTCCTGCATTGTACATGAAGTCATTTTGGCTAAGACCATCAAGGTCTGAGAATTTAGCATATTTACCGATAAACTTTAATCTTACATCTTTAAGAGAACCATTTCTATGTTTGGCTATGATTATTTCTCCTTGGTTATTACATGGAGATCCATCTGGCCATTCTGTAAGTTGGTAGTATTCAGGACGGTATATAAAACCTACAATATCTGCATCTTGTTCAATAGCTCCAGAATCTCTTAAATCTGAGAGCATTGGTCTTTTGTCTCCACCTCTTGTTTCAACAGATCTACTGAGCTGAGAAAGTGCGATTATCGGAATTTCAAGCTCCTTAGCAATTTCTTTTATAGATCTTGAAATATTACTTATTTCCTGTTCTCTATTTCCACCTTTTCCTCCAGAGCTCATTAATTGTAAGTAGTCAATAATAATTAACTGTACACCATGTTGTTGTTTAAGTCTTCTACTTTTTGCTCTTAATTCAAAAATTGAAAGCGCGGGGGTATCGTCAATATATATAGGCGCTTCGGAAAGTGATTTGGTTCTTTCAAAGAATTGTTCAAATTCAGATTTGGAAAAATTACCTCTTCGTATATCTTCTGCTGGTATTTCAGCTTCTCCAGAAATTAATCTATTAACTAGTTGTATGGAACTCATTTCTAAAGAGAAAATGGCTACTGGATGCTCGTAATCTACAGCAACATTTCTAGCCATAGACAATACAAAAGCAGTCTTTCCCATTCCCGGTCTTGCAGCAATAACTATCATATCAGATTTTTGCCAACCGGAAGTGATTTTATCCAATTCTTTAAAACCAGAACCAACTCCGTTAATACCATCTTCCTTTTGCATGGCAATCTCTATTTCAGATTGAGCTTTAAAAAGAAGAGAAGCCATAGATTCATAGTCTTTTCTAATATTTCCTTCAGTAACTTTGAAAAGTTCACTCTCTGCCTCGTCTAATAAATTGAATACATCAGTTGTTTCATCGTAAGCATTTTGAATTACTTTTCCAGAAATTCTTATCATTTCTCTTAAAATATATTTCTGAACAACAATTCTTGCATGAGATTCTGCATGGGCTGCAGATGCAATTCTATTGGTTAGTTGAGAAATATAATATGCTCCACCAACAGAATCTAAGTCTCCATTAGATTTTAATTTCTGAGTAACTGTTAATATATCTATACTTTCAGATGAAGAAAATAAATCTTGTATGGCCGCATAAATTTTTTGATGAGCCTCTTTATAAAAAATCTCTGGTTGGTGAATAATATCTATAACATCATTTAAGGGTGACTTTTCTAGCATAAGTGCCCCTAAAATAGCTTCCTCTAAATCAATTGCTTGAGGGGGGAGCTTTCCTATCCCAGAAAGGTCTTGTGGTCTAGTAATAGTTTTTAGTGTAGATCTTTTTGGTATTTCAACTCGATTTTCCATTGAAACAAATGTAAACTATTAAAGATTATGCATTTGATTTTGATGCTTTAAAAATTATCAAATAACTTTATTAACAAATGTTAGTAAATTTTAAAGTTCAATTATTAATTTTAGTTTCATTTATACAACTCTGTTGTAGTTGTACTAAAAAAGACGATAATCCACCAGATTTACTTGTTCAAAGTCCATTGTCTAATGAGTCTTTTCAATTGCCTTGCGATATTAAAGTTTCTGGACATGTGATGGATAATGAAAAGATAGATAGAGTAGAGGTAAATCTTGTTTCTGAAAATTCTGCTACTATTGTCCAAGGTTTTGATCTTGATGCGGACAGTTCTTATTTTGAATATGATCTTTTATTTGTAGTAGAAGATTTATTGCTTTTGAGCGGAAATTACTTTATTAATATAAAAGCTTATGACGAGTTTGGTAATTTCACTTCAGAATATATTACTATTTATTTAAATGAAATCCCTAAAACTCTTAAATCATTAATTTATTTAACCAGCAACAACAATCAAACTTTTATTTATAACCAAGACTCTCTAGGAAATTCGCAATTGGTTAAACAATTACTAGGAAATCATTTGCTATCCATAGGGAATTCAAGATCTCAACACCTTTTTGTAGGAACTGATCAAAATGGTGATTTCTTTGATTTGAATAATTTTACAAAACTTTGTAATGTGCCAGTATTGTCCTCAAATTATCCATTATTTATTGATGGTTCTAAGTCAGAGGATGGTAATCAATCCCACTTAGTTTTAGGAAATGGCAGAATAAACTCCTATAATAAGAATGGAAATATAATTAATACCATTTATTCAAATCCTCAAGAATGGTTTGGTAAATTTAATTTTCAAGAGAATATTGTTTTAGTCGAGAGTTCTTCTAGTTTTTTAGATAGAGACTTGGTAGTTTATTTTAGACAATCAGGAATTGAAAAGCAAAGGGTAGAAATAAATGGTGAAATTGTTAAAATTGTCTCTCTTTCAAATAATGAGTATGCTATATTTTCACAGTTTTTAAATGAATCTAGAATAAGTATTTACTATGAAAACCTGAATCAAATTTATACAGATTTAGAGCTTCCAAATTCCATAATTTACGATGCAATATTATTGGATAATTATTTAATATTCAGTTCCTCTAGCGGCCTATTTAAATATGATTTTAACTTAAATACCCTAAATTCAATTAGCTCGAATATAAAGCCTAGTAAAATAATTCCTAGCGAAATGGATAGTTTTGTTTATTTAACTGTGGGAACTGAACTATGGACCTACAGTGGAAATGGAAATCTAAATTATCTGTCTAATTATGGGGATTCGATAAGAAATTTTATTCCTGTTTATAATAAGTAGTTAATTACCCATATTACTGAACTTTTCAGTTCGTAACTCAATTCTTTCCTCTGAGCCTAAATTTTCAAGATCTTCGATATTTTTTTTGATTTCAGCCTTTAATTTTTTGAACATTTTTTCTGGTTCTGCATGAGCTCCTCCTACTGGTTCTTTTATTATTCCATCAATTAATTTATTTTTGAGCATGTCTTTCCCAGTGAGTTTTAGTGCGCTCGCAGCGTTTTCTTTGTAATCCCAACTTCTCCAAAGTATAGAAGAACAAGATTCTGGTGAAATTACTGAATACCATGTGTTTTCCAACATTATAACTTTGTCTCCAATACCAATTCCAAGTGCACCACCTGAAGCTCCCTCGCCAATAATTATACATATTACAGGCACCTTTAGAAGCATCATTTCATATAAATTTCTCGCTATTGCTTCTCCTTGTCCTCTTTCTTCCGCTTCAAGACCTGGATAAGCTCCAGGTGTATCGATAAGTGTAACTACAGGTTTATTAAATTTTTCAGCCAGTTTCATCAGTCTCAACGCTTTTCTATATCCTTCAGGATTAGCCATTCCAAAATTCCTGTATTTTCTTTGTTTTGTATTTCTTCCTTTCTGTTGACCTATTATCATGTAGGTTTTTCCATCAATCTCTCCAAATCCACCAACCATGGCTTTGTCATCTTTTACGTTTCTATCACCATGTAATTCTAGGAAATTGCCATTAGTGATAGAGTTTATATAATCTAAGGTATATGGTCTGTCGGGATGTCTACTTAACTGTACTTTTTGCCAAGGATTTAAATCTTCAAAAATCTTCTTTGTTGTGAGGGATAATTTAATCTCCAATTCTTTTAAAGTAGAATTGATATCTACTTGTCCTTTGTCTCCAATTTCAATAGTTTGTGCTATTTGATTATTAATTTCTTCAATTGGCTTTTCGAAGTCTAGATAAGAACGTTCCATTTTTTAAATAATTTATACCGTGAAATTAATAATATTATATATTATACCATATAGTTTTAACTATATTTCATCAAATAAAGACTTTAAATATTTTATATATATAAATATTTTAAAATATAACAAGGTAATATTTTTGTTTCCACCAAAAATCTTTTATTTTTGCGAGCCTTAAACTTTAAAAAATGAGTAAAAGAACTTTTCAGCCTTCCAATAGAAAAAGAAAAAACAAACATGGTTTTAGATCTAGAATGGCTACCAAAAATGGTAGGAAAATTTTAAATGCTCGTAGAAGAAAAGGCAGGAAAAAAGTTTCTGTTTCTGATGAAGCTAGGCCAAAAAGATAGGCCTGTTTACAGCTAACTTATTAAGGTATCCAATTTTGACTTGTCAGTATAAGCGCTTCTTGAACTGATATTCTTTGTCCGTAATTGTATGCTGTTACAAACGGTCCTGGGAAATTGTAGTTTTTCAATTTATTTCGTGAATCCCTAGCATCACTATATTTAGAATTAGTACCTACTGTATATTTTATCCAACCATTATGGGTTTCAAGATCATACTCACCATTATAATTAAATTGATTAGATACTTGCTTATCACTAATTATTCTGTGTCCTGCTAGTATCTGGACTTTATAATCTACATTGTTATTCATCTTTTTTGTTGAAATTATATTTTTTATAACTTCCTCTTTTTTCACCTCTACTACACCTTCTTCTTTTACTTCTTCAATTTTAATTTCTTTTTTTAAATTATCTTTTGTAGTATCTAAAACTATTTGTGATATAGTTTCGTTTATTAATTCATTAGTATCTTTGAAGGGCACATATTCTGTTTCAGGAATTTCTATGCCACTATTATAACCTTCACTAATTAATTTTTCGGATGAGAAAACACCTGAAATTGTAAAATTAGTGTCTATCTCTATATTATTAGATATTTTATATTTCACTATTATTTCGCTGATTGAATCTGATAAATTTGTCCATATAAATTTAGCACAACCTTCCGTGTTTTTAAATATACTACCTGCAGTTTCAACTGCTTGAGTTGTAAAGTTCATAGGTATTTCTTCTTTTATTCTTGCAAATCCTTTGTGGTTGTTAATGGTTGTTTTGATAGTAATTACGTATTCGTTTTCAAGCTTTTCAATACTTCTAATAGAGTTTGTTGATGAATTATTCTCTTTAATTTTTTCTTCTGCAACAAGTTCAGGATTTACTTTGAAAATTAGTTCTGGCACCTCCAATTGCTTTCTTTCATTGTCATTAATAAATGAAAAATCCCCAGTTATTTTTTTCATTCCAGATATATTTTCCTGAGCAATAATTGTATAGGTTACAACAATGCTTTTTTCACTTGGTAAGTCATACCAAATAAATAGCACTTCATTTTCTTTAAAGGTAAATGAAGACCCATCGCTCATATTCTCTTTTACTTTTATTCCATCTGCTTGGGAAAGATCAAGTCTCAATCTTCCCGGACCGGAGAAGTTATTTTTATTAATAATTAAATTAACTTCCACTTCTTGACCAATTGCTATCTCTTTTGGTGCAGTGTGGGTAATAGCCACTTCATTTATATTTAGAAATGTAAATAATAAAAAACCAATAATATTAATAAAGATGAGAATGACTTTAGACATTTTTATATTCTTTATCTCAAATCTAGGGTTGATTCCCTGTTATTTGAAAGGTTTAGTTTTCTTTTTTCAATACGATGTTGTTGAAAAGGGAATTAATAAGTTTGGATTTAAGAATCTTAAAATTCTAAAACTCATCAATCCTAATAGGGATTATTGTATCAAATTTTAATTCAATTTCTTGGTTGTGATAACTTTTTATTGATCTTCCAGAATCATCTATAAATAATATTGTTTTTGAGTTTGGTTCTAAATCTTTAAAATCAGGGATTCCGTCAAAATCACTATCGATTGGACAGCCAGTTGGTAAAATAGAAACATTTTTGGGAGTTTTTTGACATTTGTCATCATGATCTTTTATACCATCAAAATCAGAATCTAGATTCTCAAAAACATTAATAAATTGTTTTTTATCTTTTTTATAATTTATTCCATCTTCTGAAAAATAGACACTTATAGCCACCCCAATAGAAATAAATTTATCATTCATTCCATTAGAAATATTATCTATCCAATCAGTAAATAGTTGATTATAAGTAAAAAATATTTTGGCATTAAAAATATTTTTAAATTTCCATAGTAATCCAATCGATGCAGGAATATGTAAATTGCCAAAATTTACAGAATCTCTACTAACTGGGGTTTCATATTCATAATCTCTAGATATGAAATTAGCTGTATTTGACAAGGAATCTATTTGAGGAATATCTCTAATACTTCCATCTTCCCAATAATTGTAATAATTACCATCCTTGTCTAGAAAGTCAGAGTAAGATTGGAAAACTAATCCTCCTATCCCCAAAGAAACAAAAGGAATAATTTTATTTTCATTAGATCTTATTTTCTTTAAATAAATAATATTTTCAATACTTGCAAGAAATATAGAAGATTGGAAATTTTGATTGGTATTATTGGTGGATAATTGTCCCCAATTTATATTTAAAGAAGTTGAAAAATTGGAAAAAAAATTCCGTTCATAAAAAAGTCCTATCCTAGGTCTATTATTAATAAATAAACTTGGTTTCGTGGCGTGCTCTATATCCCCATAAAATGTGTTAGTTGCATAGTTTAATCCAATGGAATTTTTGGGAAGAGGATTATATTTAAAAAAATCTTGAGAATAATGATTCTTAACAAGAAAAATTAATGATATAAAAATTAATGCTCTGATAATTAAAAATTAGGTTTTAAATGATATTTGTTATAAAATTCATCAATTTGTCTTACAGCTTCTTCTGGGCTATCAACAATTTTAATCAAATCTAAATCCTCAGAATCTATATTTTTCTCCTCCTCTAGTAAAATATCTTTGATCCAATCTATTAACCCTGACCAGAACTTCTTTCCAAGAAGAATAACTGGAAATTTTCCAGATTTTTTTGTTTGAATAAGTGTTAATGCCTCAAACATTTCATCCAAAGTTCCATAGCCTCCAGGGAGTACGATAAAACCCTGGGCATATTTCATAAACATTACTTTTCTGACAAAAAAGTAATCAAAGTTTATAATTTTATCCTTATCGATATATATGTTAGGTTCTTGTTCGAATGGAAGTAAGATATTTAGCCCAACCGACTTTCCACCTCCTCTTTTTGCTCCTTTATTACCAGCTTCCATAATCCCTGGTCCCCCACCAGTTATGACTCCGAATTTTTTTTTAGTAAGTTGAAAGGCCAATTCTTCTGCTAGTGTGTAATATTTACTATCTAGATTTGTTCTCGCAGAACCAAAAATTGATACACATGGGCCAATCCTTGACAACCTTTCAAAACCTTCTACAAATTCCCCCATGATTTTGAAAATCTCCCAACTATCGTGAGATTTTATATCGTTCCAATCTTTCATTTTATTAAGTTAGGAATTATATTCTAATGCTAAAAATTCTCCGGTATAGCTTTTTTTATTATTTATGAGCTTATCTAAAGTTCCTTCATATACAATTTCTCCCCCCTTATTTCCACCTTCTGGACCTAAATCAATAATATAATCAGATTCAATTATAACATCCATATTATGTTCAATTATAAGAACACTATTCCCAATTTTTATAAGTCTTCTTACAACTTCTAAAAGTAAGTTAATGTCTTCATGATGCAAACCTGTGGTTGGTTCGTCCAAAATATAGAAAGTATTTCCCGTTTGTTTTTTTCCAAGTTCAGCTGCTAGTTTTATTCTTTGTGCTTCCCCACCTGAAAGCGTAGTGGAGGATTGACCTAATTGTACGTAACCCAATCCAACATCATATAAAACTTTAATTCGTTCGTATATATAGTTAATATCTTTAAAGAAAATTATTGCTTCGCTTATAGTCATATCCAGAACATCGTTGATTGATTTCCCTTTGAATTTTACTTCCAAAGTTTCTCTATTATATCTTTTTCCAAAACATTTATCACATTTCACATAAACATCAGGTAAAAAATTCATTTCTATTAATTTCATTCCAGCACCTACACAAGTTTCACATCTTCCACCTTTTACATTAAAGGAAAATCTACCTGGCTTGTATCCTCTAATTTTTGCTTCTGGAAGTTGAGAAAATAAATCTCTTATAAAATTAAAAATTCCAGTATATGTTGCTGGGTTCGATCGAGGAGTTCTTCCGATAGGAGACTGGTTAATCCCTATGACCTTGTCTATATTTTCTAATCCTTTAATTTTCTCAAAAGGTAAAGGTATTTTAACAGATTTATAAAAATATTGGTTTAGAATAGGGTATAAAGTTTCGTTAATAAGAGTTGATTTTCCACTACCAGAAACTCCAGTTACACAAACAAGACAATTTAAGGGAATCGTGATACTAACTTCTTTTAGATTATTTCCGGAAGCCTTACTAATTCTTAAAGTGTTATTTGCTTTTAACGAATTTTTTTTGGTTGTGGGTTTTTTATTTTTTTTAGCCAAATATTTAGCAGTGATTGATTTTTTTGAATCTAGCTTATTAGGCTGATTTTGAGCTATTATCTCGCCTCCTAATTTTCCTGCACCTGGTCCAATATCAATTATTAAATCTGCTTCTTTCATGATGTCTTTATCATGTTCAACTACAATAACTGAATTTCCTTTGTCTCTCAAGCTTTTAAGGGAAGCAATTAATTTATGATTGTCTCTTTGGTGTAATCCAATAGAAGGCTCGTCTAGAATATATAATACCCCTGTTAACTCGGAGCCTATTTGAGATGCTAATCTTATTCTTTGTCCCTCTCCGCCAGAAAGAGTAGCTGCAGGAAGATTAAGATTTAAATATTCTAGTCCGACATTAATTAAAAACCCAATTCTATTAGATAGTTCTTTTATAACGTCTTTAGCTATTATTTTTTGATTTTCATTAAAATTTACTAGTAGATTATCAATCCAATTTTTGAGTTCTATGATATCCATTTTAACAATATCGCCAATGTTTTTATCCTGAATTTGATAATATTTGTGATGATCTCTTAATCTTGCTCCATGGCAAGCTTCACATACTTCTTTGTTCATGAAATTAGATGCCCATCTTTTTATTTTATTTCCTCCATCTTTGTGTTGTCGCTGTATAAAATTTCCTAATCCTTCGTATCCATTTAAGACTTGATGAACACCATTCTCGCCAAGAACTTTAATTAATTCATTGGTCCCATAAAGAATCTGGTTTATACATTCATTGCTAATTTTCTCTATTGGGGTTTCTAACTCAAATCTATGGTGTTTTAAAAGAAGATTTATCTGTTTGAAAGTCCAATTATTTTCAAAAGAACCCAGAGGTTCAATTCCTCCTTTTCTTATAGATTGTCTTTTATTTGGCATGATTTTGTCCAATTCAATTTTATGAATAAATCCCAATCCGTTGCAAACTTCGCATGCCCCTTTTGGAGAGTTGAAAGAAAAAAGATTTGGTTCTGGGTTGGGCAATGAAACTCCGCTTTCTGAACACATCAATAGTTTGCTAAAATTTATTTTTTGGTCATTTTCTATAACTTGAACTTCATCTTTGCCTTTTTTTAAAGCCAAAGAGATACTTTTTTGAAGCCTTGCTTTATTATTTTCATTTATCAAGATTCTATCTATAATTAATGAAATATCGTGGGTTTTATATCTATCTAGACGGTGTCCTAATCCAATATTTTGT
>Ga0233444_10002532_pt1 | contig 19174 bp, 13 predicted proteins | sample SI_124_October20_6_FD_182792 | JGI IMG/M metagenome (GOLD analysis project Ga0233444, IMG submission 182792) | Seawater microbial communities from Saanich Inlet, British Columbia, Canada - SI_124_October2016_10_MG | ecosystem: Environmental > Aquatic > Marine > Inlet | place: Canada: British... | reverse complement strand
TCCCCCTGCAACCTTGGCAACACCGACATATACTGTGCTGTCTCGATGTTGGGCGGCATTGTCATTGGAAATGACCTTGCCCGATTGATCGTAAACGTCAAACTGTCCTGCAGGCGCTAGCTTCTGTTCTTGGATTACAGCCTTGAGTGTTTGAGAGGCTTTCGCTTCGATGCGTTGCTTGTTGGTTTGATCGAGCGTATTTGCGATTGTTAGGGGTATCATTGTGTTCATCATAGTATTCATCTCCGTGCGTGCGTGTTGTGTTTATTAGCGCAGTTTCTGCTGTTCTTTTTGTGTCAATATTTACACTCTAGTTCATCCACTCACCAAAGATAGAACAAGAAGAATAACATATATCCAGAAAATAATTTGTAAAAGTGCCCATAGGAAAGAAAGAACCACAGAAATAAACCAAAACACTGGATCTATTGCAAGCACAATGAACCACCCTATGGCGGCAATTCCTGCCATCAAAAAAAAGAGCGAAAATAAGGACGAAACAAATCTGCTGAATGAACTCTTTTCTTCATCAAGTCTGTTCTCTGCTTCATTGTACATATCGAGGGGGAATGGGGGATGGTAATAGGCGGGAACATGAACTCGAGGCCTCTGGTAATGGTTTACATTCCTTTGCTTGGGACGAATCGGTTTAACTTCGACATATTCGTTACCCAGCATTTGCCCCTTTGCCCTTTTTACAAGAGGATTATGTCGAACTTTACTTCCCTTGGACGCTCGTTCTCCTGGAATGGCATTTAGATCAATTCCTTCATTCATGATATCACCTCGATTATTGATTCAACAGATTTTGAATATGATTGAGATAGGCCCCTACACGGGTAATAGGATCTGAACCCAATTGATTTAGATGGGGCAATATGTTACCATGACATACCCATCGAGCTTTACGATTAGATCCAGGAATCGTTCCATTCCCGCTACCTTGTCCGTAAGTGGTTGACGGAGGATTCGCGAAAAGTGATACTCTGGGTTGACGCGTGATTTCATTGAAATTCAGAACGTATGCATGCATAAGAGATGAAGATGCATTCGGGCAATAAATTACTATTTCCCAAAAACCACTTTTTGTTCGGTTGTCTGAAGGGAACCTAACCTTGAACATCTGCGCCTCTCGCCTCGAAAGATGTTGCTTAACAGGACGAAGTGAAGGATACTCGATTTTCAATTCCTTTAGTCGGTCTCGAGGAATTCCGCCGCCACATATCCTTTTTGGGCTGAGGTAAACCACTTGATTTTCATAATCGTTGGCAAGATTTTCTGAGATGACCTTCCCGAAATGATCATAGATTTCAATCGGGCCTAGATTGCGCTTCTTGATGTGTGAATTAAATACTTCTAGAAGTGTTTGATTCGGCATTGCCTCAAAGCACATCTCGTCATCCTGCGCCATTGTATAAACCATCGTAATAGTAATCATTTTATTCGTCATATCTCTCACCTTATCTTCTCGTTGAATTAGAATATTTGCGTCATAATTTACACTTAGAGAACAAACTCCTCATTTTCTCGGTAGTTTTGAGGGCGAACAGTTACTGTCCTTCCAAAGAATGGTTTTACCTTATGATTTGACCTAATCGTTTGCCTACCGCATTTGATAACCAAACGCGTTCCATCTCGAGGTAAGAACCCCTTGCGCTTGAATAGATCAGTGAAGGTTTCAGATGCATCGACATCAGAGAGTTCTAAAGCAGAATCCCAAATGAAATCGAGGGTGATTGGTTCTGGTTGGAGGTCTTCCCATTGGATATAAACGCTCGAAATTACTGATTCAAACGAGTTCTCTTGTTTCACCAGAGAGATTTTACCAGCAATGTGCTCTTCTTCAAATAACGAAAGTTCCAATGCTTCAATAAATTGGTTGTGAGAGATCGATACAGCAATCTGATATTTTTTATTGCGCAGTTCAATGTATGGGGAAGATAGATCAGACGTATGCTGATACGACTTTTTCAATGGTACTTCAACCGCATTTTTTCCGATTTTAGCAGTTCGCTTTACAGCTAAATCAAACCGATGAGCCTTCATCATTCTTGTCAACCTTTTTTTGAGTAATGACTCGGCTTTTTTCAAAAGTTCATTTCTACAATCTTCCCTTTTCTTCTGTTCCTGTTTGATAATTTCAACCAAACTCGGGGACCAGATTTTTGGGAACACGATCTCACTAATCAAATCAACACCCCTTTTTGAGCCTTGATTGCAATGAGATTCCTGCCCTCATCCTGAAAGATTTTCCAGTGTTTCTTATTCTTTTTAGCTTTACGTTGCTTCTTTTGGCCTACTTTTTCAGCAGCTGAATTACGATATGTTCTTGACATTTTTTTCCTCGCCCGGATTGTTCCGGTTAAGAGGGTATCTTGAATGGAGAATTATCTGTCAAAATTTACAGGATTGAAAGATGGAGTCAAATCCAAAGTATCCAATCAATCCCACAGTCCACTGGATTTGTTTGCGTATTGAATCCCATTGATGAGGCAAATTCCTTGCTTAGGAACTTAAAGAGTCCATTCGTTTTTACTCCGTTTTCTTGGAGAAGTAAATAGAATTCTGGCCACGTTATTGGGTGCGCTTTGATCAATAATAGAAGTTCAGCGATCATCTCGGTAGATTCATCAAGTTCTATTTTATCTTGCTCTTCTTGACCCACGAAATCATCTTTCACCTGTTCAATGCTTGATTTTGATGGTTTATTTGCAGCTTCAACATCACTTCCTGGAATCTTGTACTCCCCAGGGTTCTTCAATAAAATTCTATCTAGACTTTCAGTAAGAAACGGGAATGGTAATTCCAAGACATTACGGGCATTATTGCTCTTTGTTTTCGAATTGACAAGCAATGGATGAAAACGAGGAGAGAGTCTTGAACAGATAGCATAAATTCGATCAACATCGATTTCACTGTATCGGCCATATTTACATTCGACACCGATCATCAATCCATCTTTTGTGAGTGCTAAGGTATCGATTTCCATTGTATGAAGCTTCTTTCGGACGTAATCGATGATAGCCTTATTATTGCTTGCTCTTGATTCAAAAAAGTCTCTGAGTTCCACTTCATGTTTAGTAGAGAATTCATTCCGACCTTTTTTCGGAAAGATAGCCCACTCTGCTCGCCCTAAGCAAACTTCTATCCGTTTTGGATAGATAAAGCGCACACCGCCACAAGATTCAACGATTTCTTCCTTATTAGACAAAATAGATGAAGTAAACTCTTCGAGATAATCTGGGTAGATTTTCCCGTCCGATTCATTGTTTTGAAACACCTTTCCCATTCGTTGTAAATACCTTCTCTCAAAGGAAACTCTTTGCTCATTATTCCCCCACATCTTTACTTTGTACTCGAAGAATTCCTCCGATTGTTGTGCAAAATCAGCATCGGGTTTGTAATCAGTATCAATAACAAAACCAGATGAAAGCCAAACCATTTCATTGAGAGATAAATGCTGGGTTGGTACAACAACTCCATGTGACAATGCAATGCAAGACCCAATGTTCGCCATAATGTATTGCGGGTTATCAAAACGACGTTGGGCAAATTCCACCATCTCTATGCTCATCTTTTTTGTTCCGCTTTTTAGATCTATTACAATAGTCGAATCCTTCTCTGCGTCAAACATTTCTTCAGACAATACGTCCACTTCTACAAGATTAATTTCGGATTGGGGTTTGGCCCAATCCCATGAGTTACTCCACAGACCCTTTGGCCAAGTTTCAGAGCCCTTTGCAGAACCTGATAACCACTTTTTAAATCGATACAACGCCCTTGATTGTCGTTCATTAAATCGATCTTTACCCAAGATGAAAACTGTAACTTTGTCATATGAGGAACTACGTATGGCGTAGGCTGTTGGAGTTGGGTCATTCGCATTTAAAATACAAAATAGATGTTTATTCATTCCTCTTCCTCCTTTGTACAATGAACATTAGGTGGTAATGTGTTCCGGATTCTTGAAGATGCAATTTTGTAGTGTATGTTGTACACCGCACCATTTCGCCCGAATTTTCCAATTAATTTAACCATCTGACTCACATCAGATTCCATCAATTCAATGACAGATTTTGTAAATACTAATCGGCCACGTTCATCAAATCTGATCACAAAACCTTGCAACAGTTCGTCATTGATGTTGAAATTGCGTGCTTTTAGAACTTCAACTGGTGAAAGCTCAACTGTTTGTTCAGATTCTAATGTTAGACGATTGAATATCTGTAAATTGAGTGGCTCTTCAAGATAGATTCTCTGTGCTTGTTGATTCTGTAACATAAGTGCCAAGACTAGATGTTTAGCTCCGTTTTGCAAGAAGATAGCATACTCCTGTTCAGAATCAACAATCTCCTTTATGTGATTATAATTTGAGACAAAATCCCCAACACTGTCTATTTCACATAGGACGATTTCTGGCGCATCAATATCCCAAGTCTTCTTTTGAATGTAATCACTAAATTGAGATTTATTTTCTGACAGCTCCTTGGTAAACATGATCACGTATCGACGTGCGACATTTGAATGGATTAAAGCCAATGTAGGGACGACTGAATGGCCAGCAAAACCGTAGACTGTGTTCATAATTTTCATTCCAAGCACCTTTAGTTAGACCTTTCTCCGTAATATTCTCTTGGGATTCCCACGATTTGGAGGGCTCTTTTGTACTTTGAATGCTTCTTCAATATCACAATAGCCCATTGCCCTCTGATTGTGTCAAGCGGATGGTGATCGTTGTTGATTAATGTACATTCAACAAATTGCTTCGTCTTTGGATTATACAACTCAACTACTCGATCATTATAGGGGATCTTGACAAATTGAGTCATCCCGTACTGATATCCATCTAGATTTACAAAATTTGGTCGTGTTTTGTTCGATTTAGCAACAATAAACCCTCGGTTACTCTTTGAAGACACTTCACTCACTCCGCACACTAGCGCTCTCGTAAACCGATTTCCAAACTTTACCTTCCCTTTTCGAATCTGATGTCCATCGATTGGATTCTGTAGATTTGAGACTGGTGAGTATAATCTTCTCCCACGCTTAGGGCGAGCTTTCAACGGTTTGAACCCCTTTGGAATAGGAGTGATATCTTGGCGATATGTGGCTGATTTCGTGTCATGATTTAATTCCCAAGCGGACCAGAATCCACGCATGGATTCAAGACCCTGATTCCTATCATCGAGATTAATTCTGATGTCCTCAATTCCGGATTCCGGATTGTAGAGAGTTACCGTATGCCCCTTTAATGGAACTCGAATGTACACAAGATCTCCTACATTGTAATACGGAGATGATGGAGAGAACCTGTAAGCTACACGATGCTTTTGCCAATTCTTCCAAGAGGTGATAAACACGCTTGTGAACATATTTTCTTCACCACCCAAAAGGGCAATCTGTTCTCCATTCGATGAAAGTGCATTAGCAAATCCCTGCTTAGGCCCTTCATCAACCCATAGTTGATCTATGTTCTTTGGGTACTTGACATGAACAACTTGAGGAGCATGTTTTAGTTCAATATAATTGATCATTCTTCCTCGACTATCAGATAGAAATTGAAACGAACCATCACGTGGAAGGAGGCCATGTTCTGAAAGTAAAGCTCCTAAAGTCATGCTTCCGTCAATGTCCGCGATATCTATTGTCGAATCATCGAAAGGAAATGATACCTTCAACGATCTATTTTTCGGCTTCACAACTTACCGCCCAATTCCGTTTTGATTTTTCTGTCTAGATTGACACAAATTAATCCCCGCAAAACATGATATACGGTGGAGCCATAGTGATAGACATGGATGTATTCTTGATGAACCATCGCAAAAAAGACGAAGGCGATGACTTTATTCTCACTTCTGATGTTCACGCCTGGTTTGAAGAGAACAGTGTTGAACGAGTTGTCATCCTGAATATTGAAGGGGCAGCTCAAGGAGGCTTAGAAGCTGAGATCAAGGGCGTGATTCCATCCGTGACTGTTGAGTACGAAGATCTCCCACGAATCGGACTCTCAGATCAAAGAACACCATCTGAGTTAAGCGAATTACCTTGGATTATTTTAAAGAAAATTTGTAAGAGAGTAAACTCCAACACAGATAGTGTAATGTTTTTAGGCCGGGGGGCTGCATTAAACGATCATCTACTTTGGCTTGCTGCACAGTGTTTTGTAGAAACTAAAGCATATCACATCAATTCCTGTGAACCCGTGTTAGATGTGAAAAATATTCGAGAGCATGCGCCAGTGGAAGAAACAATTTTGCCTGCATTATTGACTAGTTTCTTAGACGACATTAAGAATAAACGCCCAGATACACAAAACCATGGTTGGATTGACGCTGAAAGATTCATGGATTTGATAAATACAACAAGTCTGAAAGGAGTAAGTCCTGCATTGCATCCGATGGTGAAGTCTGGAGGGATTGAAAAATCTCCCCATGAAATTAAAAGCAGAATCACGAAGGAATTCTACCAGAGGTCAGTCACGTACAGGTTACATCCGACCGCCTTATCAGATGCAGCTTTGACTTATTTTGATCAGAAACCCAACAAGGAGTCAAGTCTCCCCAATCTGATGATCGCCTTTGGACGGTTACCTCACATCCAATCGCGAGATAATAAGGACAAACAGGTTGAGTTTGATTTCTTCAAGTATCTTAGTCCATTACAACCGATGGATGGATTAATAGTTGTCCTTCAGAGGCACGATGATACGATAGCAGAGTCTTCAATAATGACTCTTGAGCAGGCTATAATCACCTTTGAAGAAAGCAATTTCATTGGAGATCTTAGACATGCATACAATGTTCTTCAACGTCGAACAATTGAAGATGGAATTGATACCTTGGATCATCTTGTGATTATTAATCCTAAACCAGATTTATGGTTCCAGATGAATGTATTCCTCCACCTAGTATTGCAATGTGAAGACTTCGAAAGTAAATATGGGGAACGTAAATGGGACCTTGATATGACCATGCCAGTAAACGAAATACGCAGCGCTGTATCGTTCTTTTCTTATATCTCAAATACCGTTCCATCCTATGTCCTTAAACCACGTGGGGAATCGAATGACTCGGCTATTCCACGCAGAGACCTTGTGATAAATCTGCCAAATAGACTTGCAAGAGAGGCATTCGATCAATTGCTATTGAATCCTCATGGATCCAGCAAAGGTGTTCCGAATTTCCTCATTGGACTCTATCTTTGGGAAGAGAATAGAGATTCAACTGAAAGTACAGATGATCTTCTTGCAATTTTAGATGATGACCAAGGATCAGATACAGAATTCGGCATGAAGGCTGCGGAGCTACAGAATTATCTAAAAGAAGTTGAAACTCCAATCCGAAACCTCAGTGGGGGAACAAGTAATCCTCACAGAAGTTTGGGGAGATTGGTTGAGCAGCGATTGGTTTCTCTCAGCAATAGCCATTATTCTCTTACAGATTTGGGGCGTTTTGTAGCTGAGCAATTACATAAAATCAGATTGCTTGAGGTGATGGATTTTGAGTGAGGATGTACAAGTTGTATGTCCTGAATGTGAAGACTTAAACTTGGATGAATTTATATTCGAATCCGAAACCATTGAGCAATTGGGCTTCATTTCATCAGAAGAAAAAACCGATGCAGAAGAATGGGCAGGGAATGGGTTATGCCTTAATCTAAAGTGTATAGAACAGTGGTGTGAAAGAAGAAACATCGATTCCAGATTTAAGATGGGCGTCCCTCTAATTTCAACACCAAAACATGACAATATTGTTGAAGCGAAATACGAGACAGTATACAAATGTGAAGAGTGCAACATCGGAGAATATACATATAATTCACACAATTTAAACCATGAATGCGATAATGCATTTTGTGGTTCTGTAAGGTTCGACCTCGAACAAACAACCACCTCAGGGGGGGTTCTTGGTGATCAAGGTTATGAGTTTCGTAGTTTCTACAAAAAAGCCTTAGGAGAACGATCAGAGGTTGTTGATCCCCCTTATTTGTTTAATAAAGCACCAAATCCATTCTTACAGAACCAAAAAGTAGTGAACATAAAATTAGAAAAAGAGGAATTTCATACATCTCAGAAAAGGAACCTATCTTGGTTTGAATGCTTACATCATCACCTCAAACCACTGGAAGATTTGAAAGGAACCAGGTTCCAGAAAATTGTCCTTTCAGTATACATGGACAAAACCCTAGAATTGCAACACATTGAACCACTCTGGATGTATGCTCAACGAGCGAAACTTGGGGGTGAGTTAAAATCTGCATTTACCATTTTTGAAAATAATCCCGAACTCTTTTCGGAACTTATTGAGAACAAAAAACATGTTTTACAACCCGATGAGGGAACAATTCAGTGCGTTTATGGTTTGATTAAATCCCTTCTTCCATGGCCAAGTGACAGAATCAAAGACGAAACCATCATTATGGAAGCATCCAACGTACTGAAAAAGTTGAGCAGCAAAGGATTTATCGAACAAATGAATAAGTTCAATCTCATTGTACCAACATATTCTTTCAATGGGCAAATTCAGATTCCAATCGGCCTCATTGAATGTATTTGTATCATCAATGCAGTTGAGAATCACTCGGGAATAGACAAGTTTGGAATCGATGTAAAGAACGCAATTTTCCCAAATAGATCGAAACGAGAACATTGGAAAGGTATCATGACCTCGAAAGGGCAACAATTTGTGGATGTTGTTCTCCCTAAACTTGTATCAAATTATCTTCTTCGAGAATAATTGTCCCTGAGTGCCCGTCGACCTTCTTCGGTCATTGAATTCCAAGTATATTCAGCGATGTTAAACTTCTTCATAACATCTGAATCTGTGAACGATGAATCATCCTCAACGGAGGGTTCTTCTGCAGTTTCTGGAGAGGAAATTGATTCCTCAACTTTTTCACTTTCATTACTGCCGTGTAAGCCCTTCAGTTGTCTCAAAGAACTCTTATCGATATCCCAGTTGCCTAGCTTGAGGTTTTCATCCAGAGTATCAGAAAATTCAGATTGTTCTCTATTCAAATACTCCATGAAAAGATCTTTGAAATAGTTCAAATCCTCCTTTGCTGAATTTTTGTCAAACGTATGCTTTCCACTTACAGGCATAACCTGTTTCAACAGAGAGTAGAATTCTGAACCTTCCCATGTAGCCGGTAAGATATTAATTTTCTTACTTTCCTTGTCATATTCAACCTGTAATGGGGTTCCGTTTGGCTTGAGAGATAATTTCAATTTCGATGATCCACGCTTTCTTGTTGAAGGAAGAGATTGTATCTGATTAGTGAATAAACTTGGAATAATATTTTGCATTAGAGTCTTTATTCCAATTGTAGAGGAGCCACTCTGAGAAAGATAACCCAAAGATGCATTGACTATCTTGAGGTAAATCTTCACTCTAGATTTGAGGTCGAACTTACTTAGCAAGAAAACTCCATCATTTGTATCTTCAGTCGAATGGCCACTAAGGAGTTTGAAGAATTCATTGTTCTCTTTAACCCAAGCATCGAAATCAACCAATAGCCCAAAGCCATCGAACTTCCATCCAACTCTCTGAGAAATGTCGCTCTTTGTTGTATCTGAAATTAATTTATGGAGAGTCATGTTGGTTTCCCAACTATCGAACACAGATTCAGTTAGAACTAGGTGTTCTAGAGCATCTTTTTGACATGGATAGACATACCTATTTTCGTTTGCTTTCCGCCAATTTTGCTCGTCTTTATCTGTTAAAAATCGGGGGGCGAATGCTTGTGGTAAGGAAGAGGCTTGTTGTAATTCAAAGACACCCAGCAATTGTAGAATCGGAAATCGTTCTATGACATCATCCGATTTTAACTTTTTAACCTCGTAATTTGAAACGATTGCTTGTAGTTTTAGAAGTGCTACGATGAATCTTTTTCCATGATTCATTGACATGAATTTGTGATTATTCTCAAATAATTCAAGCATCTCTACGACTTCATCCTTTATTCGATGAACTCGATCATCAACGAATTCTGGATCAACGAATTCTCCAATTAATTTGCGGTGTGCTTCATTACCAAATGTGTAATTGCCCAACTTCAATATTTGATTAAGTGTAATAATTTCATTCCAATAGTTGGGTACATTATATGGAAGAGTGGAGTGATGATGATTTCCTTCTTTGGCAACTCTAAATGATTGTATAACATGTTGATTCATGTGGCTTAGCAATGTTTCGTATGATTTTCTTGCGTTTTCTTTATCCATCATTTTCATTAATTCATCGCCAATTTCTCTTAGATTCCGATCTATACTGATCGCTTTCATTGTAATACGAGATATAAATTCAGACTTACCATATAGTCGGTCTGCTCTTTGTTTGAATGCAGAATGGATTTGACTTCGCAGCTTATCCGTGAATATCATGAACTTACTAAGATCCCAAGTCAAGACAACATCATCCTCAACACGACTCATTAGGGACATATTTCGCTGGATAAGATTTTCTAAAAACGAGTCTATTTGCCTCTCCATCATTCCAGGGAATTGTTTAGAGATAAAGTCAATAATTGCATTTTTATTTGTTGAAAGGTTTATTGTATCTTCAGTGCCATGTTTAACAAGGAATTGAATAGAAAAAGAATAACCTTTCTCAACTCGGTTTATACTCAATTCATCGATTGAATTGAGTTGGACTTGTTGTTGGAAATCCGTGTGCGCGTCAACCATTTCTTGGGCAAACCTCGACAGAACACTTTTGTTCCCATCCAAAGTATCAAAATCGATAGAGATTAAATCGTTTAGGAACTGATCAATATAATCCCAGTTAAGTTGTAAAACTGTTTTGTCAGAAAGTGTCGTGTTGTAAATCCCTTTGGAATCAATCTTGATGTTGGATTTGATATTGTCTAAAATACTAATCGCAAAACTAGCATCTTTGATTTCAGTATATGTTGAGTTTTTAATTCGATTTTCCCCCGAGAAAAGGAAAAGCACCAAATCTTTCTTGTCTTCTAGGTTTGATGGCAACCCCATGTGTAATGAGAAATCAGTGAACAAATCTGCAATACTGGTAGTAACTCTATCAATATCATCAAGCAAGTCCCTCATATTTGGATTGGTTTTGTAATTCATGTTGAATGAACGCTTGCCCTCCTTTAGGTTCTCTTTCAAGGTATTGAATCGACTGACAACGCCATGTAAATTTTCAAACCCTTTCAGTGACCATGGTCCACTGTCTGATTGTTCTAAAGATAGTGCCTTTTTTACCATAATCGAATATTCATTTTTCACAACAGAGTCGTCACCTGATTTGTTAAAATAACTCCTTTCGTTCTCTTCCAATTTCATAATGTCGGAAATTACTGAATGCTTGTTTAGATCAATGTTCTTTGTATGCCTAAACGTATCTTTGAGGAGTTTTCTTAATTCAGATTCAGGAGGGTCATTCTCTAAAATACCCGCTAAACTTGACTTGAAACGCTCATACTCTTTCTTACCATCAAGTGTACTTGTTCTCGCCTGAAGTTTCAATCCTTCAGAAATTCGTTTGATTGAAATATGAACTTCTTTAATTACGCTCCCTTTAAAGAAATCTTTGAGTTGGTCCTCTAGGTCTTCATCGTGTTGGAGAACAACGACTGCAGGTTCTGTCTCAACATCAGTGTAATCTGGAGAAGGAAGGGATTTCATCATAAATTCTTCGTTATTATCAAGATGGAACACTTCGTTTCGAGGTGATTCAAGCATGATTAATTGCTCAACTGCACGGGTATTTGAGACGAGCATTTTTCTTCTCATCAGATTGATTGCTTCTTGCTCAGCTTGCTCAAAGTCATTGTATTGTGTGTTGCGATCGAAATTTACGCTCCAAAGAATTTCTGAATCTACATCGTGTCTTGAAGAGGTATAGGCTCCCAAAATAACGACACCATTTCTTTCAAGACCTTTTATCGTCCATGGATCAAATGTCTCGACTTTGAGTGATTCTTCATTCTTGTCATCATCCATCTTTGCTATCACAAAGTCTCGTAATTTTTCGTTTGTACAGAGGAGCGAAACGCCAGAACGTTTAGTAATTGTTTTCAAGATGAGTTCTATTTTAGATACATAGTCATTGCCATCACTGGATTGAATCACCATGATTGGAGTAAATTGTTCATTGACAGACGTCATTCGTTCTTTTCTAGAAACCATCTCCATCGGATGGGTTGTGTTCACTTCATCATAGTAATCCTTTGAGGGCCAGTTTTTCCAGGAGAACATCGTTAATGCGTTGATACTTGGGTCGTTTCTGTGATTTTCACTGAGTTGGTTTTCAATGACGGAATCAATATCTCCTGCTTTCCAATAAAGACCGAGAAGGTGATGTGTAGTTGGAAGTGCATTATTGCCATCTACGCTATTTATGTGAATGTGATCTTGGGTAATTTTTCCCGTCATGTAAGTCAACCGTCTTAGGAATTTTTCCCATTCGAATTTTTGACCATTGAGTGTTTGAAATTTATCACCAGAGAGTATAAATCGATCTGGTGCTGAATCTCGGTATGGGCTCATAAATGAAAGCATGTTAACTGCAATTGCAGGTAGGTCTTGGACTTCGTCAACCATGATGCAGTCATAAAATCCGGATTGGAATTTTTGAGAAAAGAGGTCAAAATTTCTTTCCTCGTCAAATTTGTAGTACTCATTTGCAACTTTATAATTTTCATTCCATTGTCCTTTCTGGTAAGAATCACTTTCAAATTTGAGTAATCGATTTCTGACGAGAGCGCATGCCTCATTTAATGGAAGCATCCCCTTTTTGCGGTCATCTTGAACAAGAGTATGCCATTCTTCCCGGACATTTTTATCTAAACCAAATGGGTTTTTATCGAGATATTCATCTAAATCCAAGAAATTACCTGAACTTTCATCAAACATATTTTGTTGATAATCTGCTTGGAATTTACGATAATCACGTTCTTGTACATCGTTCATTCTTCCCTTTAATTTCTCAAATAAGGACCACCTTAGATGGTCGTCATCGATAAGCCAATTATGACCTGATGGGTTCCACGGTCGCTGTTGGATGCTGTTAGGTTGTAATGATTGGTGCCATTGCGTTCGAACTTCCTTGTTCAATTTATCTTCAGGAGGAGATGACTTAAGATATTCATCTAAATCCAAGAATTTACCGGAAATCTCATCAAACATATTTTGTTGGTAATCTTCTAGAAGCAAACGAAAATCACGTTCTTTGAGTTTCAAACTTTTCCTGATTGGGTTGAAAAATGGGCGCAAATATTCGACGGTCGAATCTTTCATAGAAATTTGGAAAATCATCCATTCTTCCAACAAAGTTTTAAGAGATTTCACCTCAATCGTTTTGATAACGTCTGGCCTCTTAGATTCTTCAATATCTGCGAGGAACGGGGAGTCCAGATGGTGACGTTCAAGTTCCTGGGAAATACTATTGGCTAATTCATTAGTGAGAGAGACAATCAGGGCATATGAATCGCTCCGCCCTTCTTTGTGAAGAGCAGCTTGGCGAATGAGGATTCTCTCAACCCCGCTGAATGTTTTTCCTGAACCCGGCACTCCATGCAAAACAATTGCCCTCTCCCCGTTACCAAGAGTGAGCGATTGAACCTGTGATTTACTAAGACCTTTATCGTGACCTAAGTCTGGTCTTGATTGTGATGATTCATATTCAACGAGTCGCATTTTGTTCAGAGAGGTCTTAGCAATGTAATTGATCTCTTTTGGAACGACTTTCATATCTGAGAGAACATTCAACTGAGAAACAATGTTTCCTGTTCTTCGAAGGAAATCCTCGACAATTTCAGTTTGATTGTTAGTATCAAGTACTTCGGTAGGGAAAAAGTGTTTGAATAAAATATCGTCTTTGAGTTGAAAATTGACTCCGCTCTCGAACAATCCATTCAATCCATTGGGAGAGCCCCTCACGTAAGCGATAACAGCGAAATCACGGTGGCGGAATTTCATCCCATCTTCGGTCTTACGCATTATTCCAGATAATTTCAAGAAATTAAGTAAATCGTCAATATGTAAGTTCTCGGAAACAACTGATTCATTCAGTTGCCCTTGTTTACGATTATCATTGGATTCGAAATACTCTTTACAAATGATGTCCCATTGTTCAAAGACATCGTATCCAATAGATTTGTCCTTGGAATAGAAATTTAACGATGTATCGATTATTACTCTTGCAAGGTTGATGTTAAAAAATCTGTAGTACCATTCTCGATCATCGAAATTACGCATTTCAGCATCTTTTTCACCCGTGATTATCTTTTCACGTTCTAAGAGCAGGTTTTGAATTAATTGTCGATCTAACTTATCTCTATAGTTTTCTTCCAAATCGAAATTTGTGTGATAAATATGCATGAGTTGGGTCTCTGAATAACAGTACCAAACGAACTTGTGGACGAGATCTACGTTAGAAAGGCCGCTTATGCTTTCAATCTCAGAATCTAACTGGCTTTTTCTTTTCGTGTCCAAACGTAGTTTCCAATCTTTCCCAGAAAACCAATCCCAGAGTTTCTCCTCGTCTTGTGCACCGTAGTAATTGTTGATGTTTTCTCCTAATTTGTACGCGTCCCAATCTGGATTTCTGCATGTCCAAATGACTCTCCAACCATGTTCAGAGAGACGTAAACTGATATTCCACCATTCTTGACGGCCAGGATTTTCATCTAAACTGTCAATCATGATGATTTTGTCGCCTCGAGGGACCAGTTCTGTATTCTCAAAAAAAGTGTCTAAATTGTTACACTTGTGATATCCATCCATCCCATTACAAATGGCATACTCCAAATTGGATCCTGCTTGGTCTTTAAGTTGAGAATAAACGATTCTATCATAAATGGGCCACTCTTTGGAATTTCCACTATATTTGGCGTCAATTAGTTCAGCCATTAATTTACCAATTAGTACTGATTTACCGAAACCTGATTTTGCGCGTATTACCATTGGGGGATAGAAGTAACTACTTTCTCCATTGACCTTTTCTTCCTTCCAAATTTCTTTTGCGATTGCTCCTTTGACTTGCTCATCCAATTGACGCTCCCATTGTAAAATTTTACCTGAAACGCTTAGTTCTTCAGAGCCGAAATCTTCGCTTTCGTTTCCGGTGAAATTAGAGTCTCTGCATCGTTCAGTCATGAAACCTAAAGGCCACTTAGAAGTTTCTGGACGTCGCGGCGTAACTGGAATATACCGCAAGACGTGTGAAGAGACTGTTCTGTGTATTCCTACTGAATCATCTATCATGATAAATCACCGCTTAGCGCAAATCGAGTCACTGGTTCAAGATTAAAGAACTCCATTAGACTTTTCCGAATATGTGGCTCAGTGTTTTCCAAAGTTCTTAATTCCTCGCCAAGACAGCCTAAGAATGTCCTCAGAGGGCCATATACCCGCATCCTTGTGGATAAAAAGAAGAACACACCCCACTCACTTAATACCGGTAAAGACTCTTCCCTTGGTGGATGGTGGAGTGGATTTGTGCTATAGTATACTTGCTTTAAGGATATTATTAACTTGGAGAATCGCTTGAAGAACTCCGGGAAATTTGTCCGAGGTAAATTCAGAACTCTGTAATATTCCTCATGGAATTTATTGCACATGTGGCTGTATTGGGCCGAACTCAGAGAACGACATTTCTCAGTCAAAATTTCAATATTTTCATTATTGATCTGTACTTTTTCCCAGTCCCTACCACCGTATTCGTGATTATATCCGAGATTATGGGACCGGCAGGTATCGTTACAACTGTCACACGTTTGTTCTGCAACAAGATATGCTAGCTTTTTCCATAGATCGAGTTTGCCATCAGCCTCTAATCGTAAACGATCTCCGTCAGAATAGGTGCAATTATGCAGATGTCGATCAAACTGCATAATTGCGTCCTTCATCGCATGGCCGTTGTACTGATTCCAATCACTGGCAAATTTCTTAATACCAGATTCTGCAATTACAGACGTGTCCCTATAAGCGTGGTTAAACATGACACCGCCCGATTTTGTATCAGAAAATTTTCTTGATTCGATGAACGATTTGTTGAATAATGACTCAACTAAATTGATTTCTCGCGTGGTTACTTTTTCGCCGATGAGATATCTTGCGCTCAGAACAGAACTCAGTTTCAAGATATTTGAGACAATCCCCGTACAATCTACTTCTCTTTGGAAAATAATGAGCCCATTACCGAATTTGTTTGTTAGTTTTTGCATGTGCTCATCGGTGTTTTCATTGTCTCCTATCAAACTATAACACAATGAAAAATCAGGGAAGCCACGTCCATAATGATATTCGTATTGGTTTTGATTCTCCAATGGAGAACAATCAATCATTATTGCCGGAATATGTGGTTTTCCGTACCTGTTATACTCAAGATGCGAACGATTGTAATGTTCCAAAGGATTGTGGCCAATTTCTTCGAGATGTTCATACACTTGAATGGTCACTTCGGGTGGAGTCGATGTGAGCTCTTTTCCAAATGCTTGAAGTCCTTTATTTACCTTTGATGACCAATGATCAAGCATTATTTTGATTTGTGAGATGGAATAACCCTCTGGGAAAACCGATTTGTGAAGCAAAATGAATATGACGTTTTCATTGTCTGGATTAATGAACTCTTTTTTCGTAGTCGTCTTAATGTATTCAGTTAAGAACTCGGGGTTTTTGGTCGCCTCAGGCGATTCAAGTTCATCAGAAATCGCCTCATATGAACGGAAAATCGGGTCCTTTATTGACCGTATACGAATGATTTTATTGTCCTTCATATCTTGGATTAAATCATTACATATTTGTTCGATTTGTTCGTACTCCTCTTGCACACTAGTTGCCGGATCAGACCTTTGCAGATTGTTAATCAGATGAGGCTCGAGTGACGAAATATCAATCACACCAGCCTCGACCATATTCCCGTTAGAATGCTACAGTATTTCAAACAAGTGCCGTCACTGAATTAAGGCCAAAGTCCACTCATGGCCCCTGGCTTAACCTAAACAAGGCCTCCTCATGTTTGATTAATCGGTTTATTTGTACAACGAAATTCGCCGAGTTAATTATTTACAAAGGAAGTTAATCCATAGAATTGGTGCACATGGAAGACTCTACTGAAAAAATGGTCGTTGCGCGGACACTTCACCGAGAAACGAACTCATATCTTTTGTCAATCTTCAAACGTACAAAGGTAACAATTACTCTTCGTTCTGATGGCACCATTATCAGCAATCGGAAAGATCCTCTCGCAGGAACTGATGAGGGCATTGACATTACTGGGGCCAAGATTCAGTACTATTTCCCACATGACAAAGGAAAAATTGTATTCCGATTAATGGCCTTTTTATCGTTCATGACGAGCATATACTTCGCAATATCGACAATGGGTATGGATGAAGGAACGATATTTAGTGATTTTACACTTGAACACACAGTTGCCATTCTTTCTTTCTTATTTTGGGCTTCTTGGGATCTTTCTCGGAGCAAATTATTGGAGCAAGAGCACTTGATGATAAGAACAATTACAAATAACGAAATAAAAATTTCTGGTGATTTACCCAGCCAAGGAATTCACAAAGCTAGTGCTGGCATCATATTTGTTAGCCTCATACTTGTTGGCTTTCTTGCGACCCCAGAGGGAAGTTTGAGCGAAAGTATGTTCGTCTTGGGCATCCTTATTTTTTCGATGCTAGCATGGTGGTTCATCTTTGAGTGGATCATGAGTAAGGGAGACTATGTCACCACTCATTCTACGAGTCACTTCTACTTTGCAATCATAAATATCTTACATAGCGATTATGAATTGCATCAGCCAAGAAATGAGAAGGAAATGGAAGAATTCAGAAAAGTTAAGTTGAAACTTGAACAATATCAATCACTTTTACAAGATGTCGCATCTTCAAAAGAAATCTTTTCATCGAAATCTCCATCCCTTATCGTTATTGCAATTGGAGCGACGACTGAGCGATTGATGAAAAGAGCATGTGATTCCCTGGGCATAAAGAGAAAAACAAATGCAAGACCAACATTGCACACATTCATTCATGAATATCAAACCAAGCAATCGCTTGATGAAAAATCATTAACGCGACTTAATCTCATTAAGGAATTTAGGAATCGCGCCACCCACCATTTTAACATTGATTGGGATGAATCATTTATCGTATTGAGCCAATTTTGTCAATTCGTTGAGTGGTATGCAGAGGCGCATGCTATTACTGAATGAATATTCATCGGAGTAGTAATCCTCTGATTAATACAATTATGATATCTGGTCGTCTTAATCCCACTCAATAGGGGGTTGTAATTTCTATTATCTTGCATTATTTCTTACAGAATCATGCATTTTCGACACAGATAAGAGAAAGTTTTATGTTGTCTGAAGTCGATATAATACTGTACTCGATGTACAACGATACGGTGATAAAATGGATTTGACAATGAAAGCCAGTGATTTTGACAAAGACGGACTCTATTTGCCAGAAGAAGGGGAACAGATCTGCTTCCTTGGCCTCTTGTTGGATATACCTGACTTTGTTACGTACAGTCAAGAAGAGGAATTAGAAGAAGTCATCTTGAAGGGTGCTGTTCGTATTGGGGATTGCTTTCGCTGCGGTAAGCGGACAAACGTCGACACGATCATTTTCGGGACAATACACTACAGAATGCTCATTCTCCGGTGCTGTGATCATATTGTTTGGACAACCGAAGAGTTCCTTAAGGAAGTTCGAGAAAATATTGGATGGAAAGAAAATTCCCACCGTGATTAAAATTAATAGAGCCAAATATTTCTCTGAATTACAAGGTCAGCAACCATCCCAAATATGGTAGAGGAAAATTATGATTTTCTTCACAGAAAGAACTCGACGCCGAGGTCCATGAGTTGGTCCCCACTCCCGGACTTGAACCGGGGACACCCTGATGTCTGCTGAGACGGTTTGTTTACACAACTACAGTCAGGTGCTCTACCAACTGAGCTAAGTGAGGTAGTCTGTGCGACCTCCTTGTTCTATTTATTCTCATCGTCCAATACAGCCGCGAATAAAACCACAGATTGACAAAGGAAGAGGTTGCTTTGGTGGTTGTATGCGACCTCAGAAATCGACCATTTTACCTCTGCTCCAAGGGTGGATGTTAATAGTCAGAAGAGAGGGCTCCGAAAATCAGGAAGTGTAGGGATGGGACCCAGTAGTTCTTCCAGCTCAACGA
>Ga0233444_10002527_pt1 | contig 19217 bp, 18 predicted proteins | sample SI_124_October20_6_FD_182792 | JGI IMG/M metagenome (GOLD analysis project Ga0233444, IMG submission 182792) | Seawater microbial communities from Saanich Inlet, British Columbia, Canada - SI_124_October2016_10_MG | ecosystem: Environmental > Aquatic > Marine > Inlet | place: Canada: British... | reverse complement strand
AAATAACTAATGGCTAGATTAACGGTTTTTTAGTTCTTTTGTATTATGCCTATGTATATGGGCACAACAGACTCACATGACGCGGAAAACAGAAAACCGCACCAACGCATCGACAAAGACCTTGGCAAGGCGGGTCACCGCAAACGCATGCGTGCGCGCATTCTTGATAAGGGCGCTGACAGCTTGACTGAACTCGAATTGCTCGAGGTTATGTTATATGCAGGCAATGCCCGTCGAGACACTAAGCCACTGGCAAAAAATTTAATCAAAAAATTTAAATCATTATCTGGCGTTCTGCGTGCCGAAACCCATGCATTGCGAACGGTTGATGACATGGGAGATGCCTATATCGCAACAATCAAACTGTTCGAAGCTGTTGGTATGCATGTGGCGCATTCTCGGATTAAAGATCAGCCCATTTTAACCAACTGGGTTCAGGTACAGGAATATTGTATCAACCGGTTAGCGCATCAGCCAATTGAACATTTCGTTATATTATGCCTTGATAATCAAAATCGGTTGATCGCCGAGGAAACGCTTTCAAAAGGCACCGTTGACCAAACCTCCGTCTATGTTCGCGAGGTGGTCAATGTTGCGTTAAAACATCACGCGCAATCAACAATAATGCTGCATAATCATCCAAGCGGTGAAGCCGAGCCATCACCCGCAGATATTGAAATGACTGCGGCCATTCAAGACGCGCTCAACATTATGTCTATTACCTTGCACGATCACTTGATCGTCGCAGGAAAGCAATGTGTCAGCTTGAAAAACCTTGGGTATCTGTGACCTATGTAACCACGTAAATTCAACTTACTGCCCACTGGTAATATCGTCGATTTTCTTTTTCGCCTTCCGCGTCATCTCACCTGCATTGCGACTTGCTTTCAACAAGCTAGGTCGCGCACTGTCCAGCGCCTTATGTGCCACTTCACCTGCTTTTTTCTGCACCGCAGGATTCCGCGCGGCTGTCATCAATGCACCTAAAATCAACCTTTTTATCAGCATCTTGTGTTTCCCTACCAATATTAACCACAAATTGTGGTTCTTGGCTGGCTTTTCCAGATATCAAATGTTACAACCACACTTCCTACAACGCAAAGGATTTTAGACGAATGATTCCGCGGTATTCCCGACCGGAGATGACCTCCATATGGTCAGAGCAGAGTAAGTTCCAAATTTGGTTTGAAATAGAAGCTCACGCATGTGATGCGCAAGCGCAATTAGGGGTTATACCCGCCGCCGCCGCCGCCGCTGTCTGGAAGCGTGGCAAATTCGATATTGATCGCATCAATGAAATCGAACGTGAAACCAAACATGATGTTATCGCATTTCTGACAAATCTTGCCGAATATGTTGGTGACGAAGCGCGGTTTGTGCATCAGGGCATGACGTCATCTGACGTGCTTGACACGACACTTGCAGTGCAAATGACGCGGGCTTCCGATCTTATGCTTTCTGGCATCGACCGCCTGCTGATAGCGCTGGATAAGCGTGCCAAGGAACATAAATATACCCCAACAATTGGGCGTAGCCATGGTATTCACGCCGAACCAACGACCTTTGGCCTGAAGCTGGCAACATTCTATGCTGAATTTAAACGCTGTCGCAAACGCTTGGAACAGGCACGCGAGGAAATAGCGACCTGTGCTATTTCGGGCGCGGTTGGCACCTTTGCCCATATCGACCCATCTGTTGAGCAACATGTTGCCGATAAAATGGGGTTACATGTAGAGCCTGTCTCAACGCAGGTCATTCCTCGTGACCGCCATGCCATGTTCTTTGCTGTCTTGGGCGTTGTTGCCAGTTCTGTTGAACGTCTATCTACCGAAATCCGCCATATGCAAAGAACCGAAGTGCGCGAAGCCGAAGAATTTTTCTCGGCTGGCCAAAAAGGGTCATCGGCGATGCCGCATAAACGCAATCCGGTGTTGACTGAAAACTTGACTGGCATTGCCCGAATCGTGCGGGCAGCCGTAACCCCTGCGCTTGAAAATGTTGCGCTTTGGCATGAACGGGATATTTCACATTCATCCGTCGAACGTGTATTTGCTCCCGATGCAACTGTGGCGCTTGATTTTGCCTTGCACCGCCTTTCAGGCGTAATAGAGAACCTTTTGGTTTATCCTGAGAATATGCAGGCCAATCTCGATCAGCTAGGTGGGCTTGTCCATTCACAACAAGTTCTTCTTGCCCTCACTCAAAAAGGCGCAAGCCGCGAAGATGCCTATACGATGGTGCAACGTAATGCGATGCAAATCTGGGCTGATGGTGGCAGCTATCTGGACAAACTGAAAGCCGATGATGAGGTCGCAAAATTTCTATCGTCTGATGACCTTGAAGCTTTATTCGATCTTGACCAGCATTTTCAGCATGTTGACACTATTTTCGACCGCGTGTTCACCTAAGGAATAGCCATGACAAACGCCCCATCAAACACGCGTAAAATGCTTTATGAAGGCAAAGCAAAGGTCATCTTTGAAGGGCCTGATGATGGCACCTTGATTCAATATTTCAAGGATGATGCCACCGCCTATAACGCCCAGAAAAAGGACGTTATCAAAGGCAAAGGCATTTTAAATAATTATATCAGTGAACATATCATGCAGGCCGTTGGTGCAATGGGTATTCCAACGCATTTTCTGGCGCGGATCAATAATCGGGAACAGCTCATAAGGCAGTTGGAAATTGTCCCTATTGAAGTGATTGTTCGTAATGTAGCGGCTGGATCAATTTGTAAGCGCCTTGGCCTTGAAGAAGGTGAAGAGCTTCCACAGACATTGATTGAATTCTGTCTAAAAGATGACGCCCTTGGTGATCCGGTCATTGCACCTGAACATATTTTTACCTTTGGCTGGGCAACGCCCGAAGAACTGGAAACAATCTGCGAAGATACCTTGCGCATTAATGATTTTCTGTCCGGTATGTTTCATGCGATTGGTGTAAGGCTGATCGATTTTAAACTGGAATTTGGCCGTATCGAAATTGACGGTGACATCGAAATCATTCTGGCTGACGAGATCAGCCCCGATAATTGCCGCCTGTGGGACATACACACTCATGAAAAAATGGATAAAGACCGGTTCCGCCGTGACCTTGGCGGCTTGATCGAAGCGTATCAGGAAATAGCAAACCGTCTTAATGTCAGCATACCCGATATCAGCAAAATTGACTCATAAACCATAACAATATTCGACCCAACCAAATCAATCACAATCAAAGGCAGATAGATGCAAGTCGTTGTAAATATATCGCTAAAAGAAGGGGTTCTTGACCCGCAAGGCCGCGCCATTGAACATTCTCTTCGCGGACTGGGCTTTCAGGAAGTTAGTGAAGTGCGCGTTGGCAAACAGATAACGCTTGATATTGACGAAGCTGATCCTGCACGGCTTCACCAGCGTGTGGCACGCATGTGCGAAACATTGCTGTCAAACACCGTTATCGAAGACTACGTCATTGAAATCGTGGAACAGGAATAGGCCGTAGCATGAGCATGTCAGCAATGCGCGTTGTAATCGCCGTTTTCCCCGGATCAAATTGTGACCGCGATATGATGGTCGCCATGGAACAGTTGACAGGTCGCCGTCCGCAGCTTGTCTGGCACAAGGAAACCACCTTGGATCCGTTTGATTTGATTATCATTCCGGGCGGATTTTCATTCGGTGATTATCTACGTTGTGGTGCTTTGGCTGGCCGGTCACCTGTGATGGACGCGGTGATGGATCATGCCGCACGTGGCGGCGCTGTCCTTGGCGTTTGTAATGGCTTTCAGGTACTGACTGAAACTGGCATGTTGCCCGGCGTTTTACTGCGCAATGCAGGTCTGAACTATGTATGTCGTGACACACGCATAAAGGTTGGCGACACCATCGCATCCCCATTCACCAGCGGTCTGGCCGTTGGTACCGAACTCACCATTCCCGTTGCCCATAATGAGGGCAACTATTTTGCTAGCGACGACGATCTAAACCGGCTCGAAGATAATGGCCAGATAGCCTTCACCTATGTTGAAAGCGATATTCACGGTCCTGCAAATCCGAATGGCGCGGCCAAAGACATTGCGGGTATCGTTTCGCCCAATGGTCGCGTTATGGGCATGATGCCGCATCCTGAGCGTGCCATGACCCCTAGCATAGGCGGCGGTGATGGTGCGTTACTATTATCAACATGTCTGGAGGCACTGGCATCATGAATATGGACACTGACATGATGACCTTTGAACATGCCGCCTCTATGGGGCTATCCGAGGATGAATGGCAACTCATCACGAAACGGCTTGGACGCGTTCCAAACCTATGCGAGTTGGGTATTTTTTCGGCGATGTGGTCAGAACATTGTTCGTATAAATCGTCTAAACGCTGGCTCAAAACCTTACCTGTTGATGGCGCGCATGTTATAGAAGGGCCTGGTGAAAATGCGGGCGTTGTCGCCATAGGTGACGGGCTGGCGGCGGTCTTTAAAATCGAAAGCCATAATCATCCATCCTTTATCGAACCCTACCAAGGCGCGGCAACGGGTGTTGGCGGCATTTTGCGTGATGTCTTTACCATGGGCGCACGCCCTGTTGCCTTGCTGAACGCGCTACGCTTTGGCGCGGCTGACCATGAAAAAACCCGTCATTTACTAAGCGGTGTGGTTTCGGGCATTGGCGGCTATGGCAATTGCATAGGCATTCCAACTGTGGGTGGCGAGGTTAATTTCGACCCATCCTATAATGGCAATATTCTGGTAAATGCAATGGCTGTTGGCCTTGCCAATAGCGACCGTATTTTCAGATCAGCCGCAACGGGAGCTGGCAATCCGGTTATTTATGTTGGCGCGAAAACAGGCCGTGATGGCATTCATGGCGCAACCATGGCATCAACCGAATTTTCCGATGAGACCGAATCCAAACGTCCCACGGTTCAGGTTGGTGATCCGTTCACTGGCAAATTGCTGATGGAAGCCTGTCTGGAACTAATGGCGTCTGATTCTGTACTTTCCATTCAAGATATGGGCGCCGCTGGCCTGACCTCATCTTCGGTCGAAATGGCGTCAAAAGGTGGCCTTGGTATGGAAATCGACCTTGATCTGGTGCCTGCCCGAGAAGAACAGATGAGCGCCTATGAACTGATGTTGTCCGAATCTCAGGAACGCATGCTGATGGTGCTAAAACCTGATGCAACAGATGTGGCGCGTGCTATTTTTGATAAATGGGATCTCGATTTCATGCCCATTGGTCAGGTTACTGACACTGGGCGTCTTATCCTGTTGAAAGATGGTGGCACCGCTTGTGACATTCCTATTGCCCCCTTGGTTGACGATGCCCCTGAATATGATCGCCCACAGGCTGATGTGCCATCCCGTCCGGTTATCAAAACCGCCGATATTGCAGAAACAGGTCCTATCTGTGACGTTCTGCGAAAACTTATGGGAACAAGCGATCTAGCCAGCCGACGTTGGATTTACGAACAATATGACAGTCAGGTAATGGCCGACACGATCGCTGGTCCCGGCGGTGATGCAGGCCTTATCCGCGTTCATGGCACTGACCGTGGCCTAGCTATGACTACGGATTGCACACCTCGCTATGTTGAGGCTGACCCGAAAACAGGCGGCGCACAAGCTGTTGCCGAAGCCTATCGAAACATCACCTCGGTTGGGGCAACACCACTTGCCATTACCAATAATCTGAATTTTGGCAATCCTGAAAAACCGGAAATCATGGCACAACTGGCACAGTCGGTTGTCGGTATGGGCGAAGCCGCAAAGCGTCTTGATACGCCTGTCGTATCGGGCAATGTATCCCTTTATAATGAAACTGATGGCGTGGCCATTCAACCTTGTCCTGTCATTGGAATGATTGGCGTGATTGATGATGTCGCTTTGGCGATTGGAAATCGTATTACTGCCGCCGATCAGGACATTGTTTTACTTGGACACACCAATATAGATGCCAATGGTGATGTTGATGGGTGGCTTGGCATGTCGCTTTATGCGCGTCATATCGCCAATCGCAAAGATGGCGCGCCGCCACCGGTAGATCTGGACGCCGAACGCAGTCATGGTGATTTTCTGCGAGCCCAGATCATAAAAGGTGCTGTTAACGCGGCACATGACATAAGTGATGGTGGTCTAGCAGTTGCGCTTGTTGAAATGGCCATGAAGTCAACATTTGGTATTGACGTCGAGATGCCCGAAACAACCAATATCCACGGCTGGGCCTTTGGCGAGGATCAGGCGCGCTATCTTGTCGTGCTTCCTGATTCCGCTAGCTTTATCTCTGCCGCCGAGGCCGCTGGCGTTCCAGTCCAAAAAATCGGCACAACAAATACCTCAGGTGAATTGAAATTTGGTGCCGATGATGCCATATCTCAAGAAGAGCTAGAAAAAATATTTGAAGCAGTGATCCCCGATCTGATGCACATATAGCAATATCTGGGTTTTCATATGAATATGTGACGAATAGCAAAGGAATAGACCATGGCTATGCAAGCAAGTGAAATTGAAGCGCTTATCAAAGCCGCTTTCCCTGACGCTGTTATCACCATTGAAGATTTGCGCGGCGATGGCGACCATTACGCCTGTCAGGTTGTGTCCAGCGCGTTTGAAGGCAAAAACCGGGTACAACAACATCAAATGGTTTACAAGGCTTTGGGGGGGCGCATGGGCGGTGAATTACATGCGCTTGCTTTACAGACCTCGGCACCAACCAACGCGTAATTTTAAATTTACAGAATATAGGGCGAATACCGCCAGTCCAGTGAAGGAGTAGAACATGCTAGACGCAGCAACCAAGGAACGCATTGACGCCGACATCGCCAGCGAGGATGTTGTTTTGTTCATGAAAGGCACCCCTGTATTCCCGCAATGTGGATTTTCTGCCGCCGTTGTTGGCGTGCTAAGTCACCTTGGGGTGAAATTCCGTGGCATCAACGTACTTGAAGATGACGCAATCCGCGAAGGTATAAAAGCCTATTCAGATTGGCCAACTATTCCACAACTCTATGTGAAACGGGAATTTGTCGGTGGATGCGACATCATTCGGGAAATGTATGAAACAGGCGAACTTACCGAAATGCTTCAGACGCATGGTATTGACGCACATCCTGCCTAACCTGCGCGCCGCTATAGTTAAATAGCTGTATCAGCAAAAAACGCGTAATCGTCGGCAACTTCGGCTATACGAACCCTATACCATTGATAGAACTCTTGTCGCCCCATCTCCTGCGCGACAAGATGTTCGCTATTCTCGCGCCAGTTGCGTATCGAATCTCGATCACGCCAATATGAAACAGTGATTCCAAGCCCATCATCACCGCGCACAGACTCAACACCTAAAAACCCTGGTTGCTGTTGTGCAAGATGCATCATCCGGTCACTTGTGATCTCATATATATCATCACCGCTCAGGCTTCGTTGGGCTGTAAAGATCACCGCAAAATATGGCTTAGGCCAATCAATCTTTTTATTTTCAGTTACATCTTCATTTGTCATACATGTCACCATTCTCACATCTGGCTGACAAGATTACATAAAAAAAGGGTAGCCGTAAAATAGCTACCCTTTACTTAGTATTTTCAATGGCGACTATAATGCGCCAAATAATTTAGCGTGAGTAATACTCGACCACTAGATTAGGTTCCATTTGGACTGGATAAGGCACCTCATCCAACGTTGGAATACGAATGAATTTCGCAGAAAATTTGTCATGGTTTGCTTCGACATATTCTGGTACGTCGCGCTCGACTGATGCAATAGCGTCAAGCACTGCTGGAATTGTTTTCGTTTTTTCTTTCAGCGCAATTTCATCACCTGGCTTCAACATAACAGACGCAATGTTACAACGTTTGCCATTCAACATCACATGACCATGGTTGATAATCTGACGGGCGGCAAACACTGTTGGCACCATCTTTGAACGATACAGGATCGCATCAAGACGGCATTCCAGAATACCAATAAGATTCTGGCCGGTATCACCTTTACCACGGGCAGCTGCTTGATAATATTTCTTGAACTGCTTCTCACCGATATTGCCGTAATAGCCTTTCAGCTTTTGCTTGGCCATCAACTGCACACCAAAGTCAGTTGGCTTTTTACGGCGCTGACCATGCTGGCCGGGGCCATATTCACGAGCATTTACAGGAGATTTAGGACGACCCCACAGGTTAACACCTAGACGGCGGTCAATTTTATGTTTAGCGGAATGCCGCTTATGATCTGATTTTGCCATTTTTGGCTCCTTTGTTGCCCCGGTAGGGTCTTTCGACCGGCATCACACCCCGCTGGTGTAATCCACGTTCCCGAGAATGGCGCAAACTAGCCATTCACATAGATTTTGTCAACCATCTATCGATCACGCCGCTTACTGGTCAGAGCCTGAACAATACCATGCAAGGTGCTTATTTCCTGACGGCTTGGCGTGGCGCGGTTAATCAGGGCACGGATGTTGCGTTTTACGGCTGGCGCCATCTCGGCTGATGAGAAAAAACCACTCTCATCAAGCGCGCTTTCAAGCCGCTGAAAAAAATAATCGCGTTCCTTTACAGGTGCCGTCTCATCATCTGCATCCTCATCTCTTGATTGCCGTTGCGGCATGGTGCCTAGGTCAGATAATCCGGCTACCCGCCATTCCCATGCCAATAGCAATACCGCCTGTGCCAGATTCAATGAGGGATAATCTGGGTTTAATGCGGCTGAAACAGCAACATCGGCAAGCACCACTTCATTATTATCCAAACCTGATGCTTCGGGGCCAAACAGTAACGCAACCCGACCCTTTTTGGCCTTTTGAACCAACTCATCTACAATCTCGCGCGGCTCACTAGCACGGATGGGCATATCACGTTGGCGGGCAGTTGCCGCCACCATGAAAGAAATATCGTGCGCCGCATCAGCTAATGTATCAAAAACCTGCGCTGTCTCAATAATCGATTTCCCCCCTGCCGCCATGGGCAAGGCAACGGGATTAGGCCATCCATCACGTGGATTGACTATGCGCAGGTCACGCAAACCACAATTCATCATAGCACGCGCCGCCGCACCAATATTTTCAGCCATTTGTGGACGTGCCAAAATCACCACCGGGCAATTATCCATCGGTATCAGATCATTCATCATAAATTCCGTGTTTAAAGGTCAGGGGGTCACGCCACACCCTGAGGAGCTGGAACTTTATCATGCATCAATTTCCAGATCATACCATCACCAAGTGCCGCGACCGATGCATCGATTATATTCGTTGACAAGCCAACGGTACGCCATGTGGTGCCATCTGGCACACGAAATTCGATCAACACACGGGTCATCGCCCCAGTGCCAGACATATCATCATTGGCGTCCAGAATACGGACTTTATAATCCACAAGCTCGACATCAGCCAGTGTTGGATACGCCGAAACCAAGGCTTTGCGCATTGCTGTATCAACCGCATTTACCGGACCATTTCCTACAGCCGCTTCATGATGGCTATCTGCGCCCACCACAATTGTCGCTGTCGCTTCGGACTCAACAACCAGATCACCTTTAGCATTAAAGCGGCGTTCATCCATGACCCGAAAACGGCCAATTGAGAAATAATCACTTGGCTCACCTAACATCCGGCGTGCCAATAATTCAAAACTGGCTTCGGCAGAGTCAAATGCCCAGCCTTCATATTCTTTTTCTTTAACCACTGCGATCAAACGATCAAGACGTGGATCCTTGGCATCAACGTCAATCCCGAATTCCGCAAAACGCGCCAGCATATTTGACCGGCCCGCCTGATCGGACACCAGATAATGGCGTTCATTGCCAACTGACTCAGGCGCGACATGTTCATAGGTTCTAGGGTCTTTTTGCGCTGCTGATGCGTGCAAACCACCTTTATGCGCAAAGGCTGCTGCGCCAACATAGGGCGCATGCGCATTTGGCGCGCGGTTCAAACGCTCATCCAGCATCCGAGACAATGTCATTAATTTTGGTAACTTGTCTTTTGCAATACCTGTTTCAAATTCTGTTTTCAGCACCAAAGATGGTATCAATGAAATCAAGTCTGCATTGCCGCAACGTTCACCAAGTCCGTTGATTGTGCCCTGCACCTGACGCGCGCCTGCGCGGATTGCAGCTAGTGAATTTGCCACTGCAACACCCGCATCATTATGGCAATGGATACCCAGCGCAACATCAGGGCAAGCCTGTTTCACCGCACTGACAATCTCATACACATCATCAGGCAAGGTGCCACCATTAGTGTCACATAACACAACCCAGCTGGCACCACCTGCATGTGCCGCCTTTACACAATCAAGGGCAAAAGACGGGTTGGCTTTATAGCCATCAAAGAAATGCTCACAGTCAAACATTGCTTCTCGCCCGCGTTCCTTGGCGGCGGCAATCGACTGGCTAATCATGTCCAGATTTTCTTCAAATGTAATATTCAGCGCGGTTTTTACATGGAAATCCCATGTTTTACCAACCAAACAGGCGGCTGGTACATCAGCATCAAGAACCGCGTTCAAGCCAGTGTCATTGGCGGTGCTGCGACCACCACGTCGGGTCATGCCAAAGGCAACCATCTTGGCATTTTTGAGCTGCGGAGGGTTGGCAAAAAAGGCGTCATCAGTCGGATTTGCCCCTGGCCAGCCACCTTCGACATAGTCGATACCAATTTCGTCTAGCGCAGAGGCAATCGCAATTTTGTCTGCATGCGAAAAGTCAACGCCGCGTGTCTGCCCGCCATCGCGCAATGTCGTATCAAAAAGCCAAATTCTCTCGCCGCCCATGCTGGCATCTCCCTTTGGGTGATTGGATGACACATAATGGCGCATCACTACCCTGCTCAGTATCTAGCAAAAGCCTAACAAAATTGCTAGCCACGCCGCCAGATCGTTCCGTCTGCGCTATCTTCAAGATATATGCCATTTGCCGCTAATTCATCACGAATACGATCCGCTTCGGCAAAATCACGTCGATTTCGGGCGTCATTGCGTGCGTCTATTTTGGCATCGACATCCTCGTCTATGACTATCTCTACTGCGCCACCCGCGCCTGAAGCCACAACACCTCTGGCTTTCACGCCTTTGGCCCAGGCATCACCACTTTGTCCTAGCATTCCCATCACCGCCGCACTTGATTTCAGGGCAATGGCCGCCCTATCATCCCCTTTATTGGCAAGCCGTGCCAGCTCATGCAGACGTGCCATAGCGGCTGGCGTGTTCAGATCATCACATAGGCAGTTCAAAAACGCCGCATCAACCATTTCCGGGTCAGCCGCCACATCACCAATCGCACGATACAGACGGTCAAGGCTATTTCGTGCATCAGTTGCTGCACTATCAGAAAAATCTAGCGGTGCGCGATAATGCGCTGATAACAGGATATAACGCACAACCTCACCACGATGCGTGGCAACAGCATCAGCGACAGTCACAAAATGTCCAGTTGATTTGGACATCGTTTCACCTTCGACAGTGACAAAGCCGTTATGAAGCCAGTAATTGGCCATTTTATCGGTATTATGCGCACAGCAGGATTGCGCGATTTCGTTTTCATGATGCGGAAAAATCAGATCAAGGCCGCCAGCGTGAATGTCGAACACCGCACCAAGATGGACTTTTGACATTGCCGAACATTCGATATGCCAGCCCGGACGCCCCCGCCCCCACGGGCTATCCCAGCCAGGTTGCGCTTGCGTGCTTGGTTTCCACAGAACAAAATCAGCCGCATCACGTTTATAGGGTGCGATTTCAACACGGGCACCAGCGATCATATCATCCATACTTCGCCGCGACAGGCCACCATAGGAAGGCATTTGTTTCACGTGAAACATTACATGCCCCTCGGCTTCATAGGCAAAACCATTGGCAATAAGTGTCTCAATCATCGCCACCATATCATCAATATGTTCGGTCGCACGTGGCTCAATATCAGGGGTATCTGTCAGCAGACTTTCGGTATCTGCGTGAAAGGTCTTGATCGTTTCATCACATAATTTAGTGATGGTGATGTCGCGTTCATCCGCCCGTTTGATGATTTTATCATCAACATCGGTAATATTGCGGACATAGGTAACTGTGTCATATTGACGGCGCAACAACCGCACCAGCACGTCAAATACGACTATTGGTCGAGCATTACCCACATGAATACGATCATAGACTGTTGGGCCACAGGCATATATGCCGACATGTGCCGGATCAATCGGCTCGAAGGCATCCTTTTGCCGCGTCAGCGTGTTATAGAGCTTTAGGCCACTCACGCGCTATCCCCCTGCAATCGTGCGATGACGCGATCACGTCCCATAAAGGCCAGCAAAGGCGCAATTTCAGGACCTTTATCCTGCCCCGTCAATGCCAGCCGAAGTGGCATAAACAAACCCTTGCCCTTGACGCCTGTTTTGGCCGCGATTGACTTTGTCCAATCTGACCATATTTCAGCAGATAGATCACCATCTGGCAATAAACTAGCCGCCGCCGTGGTAACGTCAGGCGCGTCCATAATAGGCGTGATCGGCGCGGTACATATCTGCCACCAGTCAGCCGCCTCACTTACAATGCGGATATTGCCTCTGACGGTTTTCCAGAAATCTGCACCACCGCCTACACCTAGAGCATCTAATTTGCCGACGACAACATCAAAATCCAACTCCTGTACAATACGCGCATTGACGGCATCAAGCTCTGCTGGATCAAATTTGGCTGTTGCACGGCCAAAACGTGAGATGTCAAAACCGTCAATAATCACGGCCAGATCATTATGTGGCACAACTGGATCAGCCGTCCCGATACGCGCCAGCAAGCTGGCAATCGCCTCAGGTTCCAGCCCATTAGCGCGCAATTCACCAATGGACAGGCTTCCAATGCGCTTTGACAAGCCTTCACCATCGGCACCCGCCAGCAAGGCCATATGCCCCATGGATGGTGGTGTAGCGTCCAGAGCCTCAAACAGTTGAATTTGTGCTGTTGAATTGGTCACGTGATCTTCACCACGCAGGATATGTGTGATGCCATGATCAATATCATCAACAACCGATGCCAGCGTATAGATCACGCGGCCATCTTCGCGCATCAACACCGGATCAGACAGGCTAGACATATGATAGGCGACATCACCACGTACTTTGTCATGCCAGCTAACTTGGGAATCATTCAACAAAAACCGCCAATGCGGCTTGCGCCCATCAGCTTCAAGTTTGGCCTTTGCCTCGTCAGTCAGCTTTAGACCTGCCCGATCATAAACTGGTGGCCGGCCAGCACCAAGCTGGGCTTTTCGTTTGAGCGATAATTCTTCCGGTGTTTCATAACAGGCATAGGCACGCCCTTTGGCGACCAGATCGGCAAGCGCCTCATCATAGCGTGCAAGGCGGTTAGACTGACGATCCTCGGAATCCCAAGTCATCCCCATCCAGCTTAGATCGGCACGGATTGACTCTTCGAAAGCCACTGTTGATCTTTCTTCGTCAGTATCATCAATACGCAACATGAAATGCCCATCAAATTTGCGCGCAAACAGATAGTTGACCAAAGCTGTGCGTAAATTGCCAACATGCAAATTACCTGTCGGGCTTGGCGCAAAGCGAACCTTTATCGCACTCATTTTATCTCCTGATCACGCTAATGCGCTGACTTTTTTGTTTTAGAACCACATGCCTACTTGATAAACGTTTTTAGGGGGCTAAATCCAGATGTTAATGGTAAACGGCGATCCCGACCAAAGGCAATTGAAGTCATTTTTGGCCCAGGCGCTGACTGAAAGCGTTTGAATTCGGCACGAAACAATAGCTGGCTGGCATGATCAACTTCACGTCTGTCATAGCCCTGTGCGACGATAGCATCAATGTCAGCAGCATCTTCGGTCAGTGCCCGCATGATCGCATCAAGGCGTTCATAAGGCGGCAATGAGTCCGTATCTTTCTGATCCGGACGCAGTTCGGCAGATGGCGGCTTGTCGATAATGCGTATTGGAATGACTTCACCTTCGGGTCCCGCCGCCCCACGCGGCAAATGTGTATTACGCCAACGGCATAGATCAAAGACCTGTATTTTCCAGACATCCTTGATCGGCGCAAAGCCGCCACACATGTCACCATACAACGTTGAATAGCCAGCCGCATATTCAGACTTGTTTCCAGTTGCCATGACCATCGCGCCATTCTTATTTGAGATACCCATCAAAATAGTACCGCGTAAACGAGACTGGATATTTTCTTCGGCGATATCCGGATCCTTACCAGCAAATTGATCAACCAGCATTTCGTCCATCGCCGCCATTGCTGGCGCTATCGAAATCTTATCAAGGCGCATACCAAAACGAGTTGCAAGGTCTGCTGCATCATCAAGGCTTTCATCGCTGGTATAAGGTGACGGCATCATCACCGCATGCACGGCATCAGCACCAAGCGCATCGGCGGCAATAGCGGCAACCAACGCCGAGTCAATGCCACCCGACAAGCCAAGAACAACGCCAGGGAAGCCATTTTTCTGCACATAATCGCGAACACCAAGCATTAATCCGCGATAGATAGCGGCCAAGCCTTCATCAGGCGGTGTTATCTGACCTGTTAAAGACAATGCCCCAAAATCAGATTTGACCTGAACCTGAACCACAGCTTGCGAAAAGCTAGGCAAATGGGTGGCAAGATTTCCATCTGCATTAAGGGCGAATGATCCGCCATCAAATACCAATTCATCCTGACCACCGATCAAATTAACATATAGAAGTGGCAAGCCTGTTTCAATTGCCCGACTTACGGCATGCGCCATTCGCTGGTCATTTTTACGGCTGTCAAATGGCGACGCATTCAGTGATACGATCATGTCAGCACCAGATTCCTGCAGACATTCAACAACATCAGGCGTCCATATATCTTCGCAAATAGGCAAACCAAGCTTTAGGCCGCGCACCAGAACAGGCCCCGGCATCGCCCCCGCCGTAAAATTACGCTTATCGTCAAAAACACCATAATTAGGCAGATTCACCTTGTCACGACGCCCGATCACCTTGCCTTCATCAAGCACAAATACCGAATTATAAATAACAACATCATCGCCGCTATGTTCACGATAAGGAGCCCCAACAATGATTGCCGCGCCACCATCAGCCGTAACACTGGCAAGACGGATAATTCCTGCCTCAACCTCAGACATGAAATCACTGCGCAGAACAAGGTCATCGCATGGATAACCCGACAAAAACATTTCCGGCGTCACAATGATATCCGCACCGCCCGCATTGGCTTTTTCACGGGCATCAATCAGGCATTCAACATTACCAGCTATATTGCCGAGGTGGGAATTCAACTGAGCAAGCGCAATCGAGATAGGTTTATCAATCATAATACTTTTTCTATTTACGAATTAGGAATTCCCGGCCGACTTTTACCCGCGCCTGTTTGTCATAGGCGATGATATCAGCCGTCGCATAGGTTTCAGACCATATTTGTGGCAAAAATGACCCTGTACCAATCAGATTAAGAGGTGCTTTTGCTAATGAGAACACGCGGCACTTATCTGGCCCAAAGCCGCTGGAACCAACAATCTTAACATGTTCAAATCCATGCGCATCAAGCGTTTCACGAAGATGCCAGACTGATGCTGCGCTAACGCCAGTTCCCATTAGATTCTTGAGTTCCGCATCACTGCGATACCCGCGAATAGCTTCAGGCACATTACGTTCAAGAACAGCATATGAGGTCTGCGTATCCAGCCCTTCAACATACCGGCCACCATGCGTATCAAGACGAATGGACAAGGCACCAGATTTTGCCATATCAGAAAAATACGTGGCAACCTCAAGCGCATCGGTAATTTCATTGCCAAAATAATCAACCAGAACCGTTAGCGGGGCGTCTGGAATTGTTTCATGAAATAATTGCGCTGCCCGCAAGGTTGACCCCGCATAGCCAATCAGCGCATGCGGCATCGTACCCATGCCTTTTTCGGCACCAAAGAAATGGGCTGTGGCATCTGCCGCACAACCAATAAAGCCAACTGCACCAGTTTTGGCCTTGGCCTTGGCCGAGCCAACAGAAGCACCATAAGCCATCAATTCGGCCATTTCCGACCCAGCGCAATGGCGCGCATCCATTGCCAAAAAGCTGACATGCGGTAGTTCAATACACATATTGTAGGCGTTATAGGCAGCAACACAGCTTGGTCCCAGACGTTGTAGAAAAATTGTTTCCAGATCAACCAGTGCCGAAAATGGCCCGCTGATATAGCAAATCGGTTCCCCCGCGCCAATCCATGCGCCTTCGGCATATAGCTTTTCGATATGAATCGTGACACCACGGTCTTCTGCCATCGCTTCAAGCCAGTCGAATGCCAGCTTGCCTGCCAATGTTACAGGTCTGCGCATAAATACCGCATAGGTCACATCACAATCACCATGCGCTTGCACGATATTGCGCGTATGCCTGAAATAGGTATCCGTCAAACTAGGTTGAACGTTTGGTTTTGGCCCAGTGCTGGCAAATTTTGACATTATGCCCCCGCTATCTGCAACGATGACGCGTGAAACATTTAAACGGCTTGCGACAATTCAGACTGTCCACCACGACGACGCTTCATTAAATCAGCAATTAGAAACGCAAGTTCCAATGCCTGCGCACCATTCAAACGTGGGTCACAATGCGTATGATAACGATCACCCAAACGAGCCTCGGTAACATCGACAACACCACCAACACATTCGGTCACATTCTGGCCAGTCATTTCAAAATGCACACCCCCAGGATATGTGCCGATTTCGTCATGCGCGTCAAAAAACCCACGCACTTCTGACATAACATCGTCAACGCGCCGTGTCTTGTAACCACTTGATGCCTTAATCGTGTTACCATGCATCGGGTCACAGCACCAAACGACATGCGCACCATGCTTTTGCACAGCTTTGAGCAATGGCGGCAAACCAGCGCGCACCTTGTCAGCGCCCATTCGGGCAATCAAAGTCAGGCGACCCGGGATATTATTAGGATTAAGCGTATCGATCAGGCGCAGTAATTCATCCGGATCAAGGCTTGGCCCACATTTCAAGCCGATTGGATTTGAAATGCCGCGCATATATTCAACATGCGCCCCATCAGGCTGGCGTGTACGGTCACCAATCCACAGCATATGCGCTGATGTTGAATACCATCCCTGTTCTTCGGTGATGGTATCCCGACGCGTCATCGTCTCTTCATAATTAAGCAACAAGGCTTCATGGCTTGTATAAAGTTCGGTTTCGGCCAGTGGCCGTGCAGTCGCAGAGGTGATCCCACAGGCCTTCATAAAGGCAAGTGATTCCTCAATACGCTCAGCAAGAGCTTCAAATTTTGCCGTTTCCGGCGCATCCCGAAGAAAATCTGTGACCCAGCTATGTACTTTATTTAGGTCAGCAAGGCCACCTTGTGCAAAAGCACGAAGCAGATTAAGCGTGGCGGCAGACTGTTCATAAACACGCAAAAGTCGTTTTGGATCAGGCACGCGTTCCTTTTCAGTAAAGCCCATAGCGTTAACCATATCACCGCGATAGCTTGGCAATTCAACACCATCAATAATTTCAGTTGAAGCCGATCTTGGCTTGGCAAATTGCCCCGCCATACGCCCAATTTTCACAACAGGCATTGACGCACCAAAGGTCAGAACCACCGCCATCTGGAGCAATACTTTAAAACTGTCACGAATATTATTGGCTGAAAATTCGGCAAAGCTTTCGGCGCAATCACCACCTTGTAGCAAAAAGGCACGCCCTTCGGCTACGTCGCCAAGCCGATCACGCAAACTTTGCGCCTCGCCAGCGAACACAAGTGGTGGCATGGCCGAGAGTTTTTTCTCAACCATCTGCACCTTATCGGCATCGGGATATTCAGGCACCTGCAAAATAGGGTGCGAGCGCCAGCTAGTTGGCTGCCATTCCATAATTTTTGATCCTCTTTTGCACTGCGAAATGTCGAAAGTGCATAATTCTTGTATGAACAAGCCCAATCATGCGTATTTACGCATAATATTCAAGCTTTTTCGCCATTTGGCGATGCCTGCATACCTAGTTTGTCCGTAAAGGCGCTATGTAGCCATTAGCCATAAAATGAGCCTAATCACGCGGCGAACGCATAGTCACAAATTCTTCGGCGGCTGTTGGATGAATGCCAATGGTGGCGTCAAAATCGGCTTTTGTAGCTCCTGCCTTTACTGCAATCCCTATACCTTGCATGATTTCCCCGCAATCTGGCCCCATCATATGCGCGCCAACCACCTTGTCAGTTGTGTCATCGACGATGAGCTTCATATAGGTCTTTTCACCGCGTCCCGATATGGTGTTTTTCATAGCCCGGAACTGGCTTTCATAGACACGAATTTTATCAAATGTCTTGGCGGCGTCGGCTTCGGACAAACCGACAGTGGCGATAGGAGGTTGGCTAAAAACCGCCGAAGCGATGTTTTCATGACTGATGATGCGGGGGTTATTGCCGTATAATGTGTCGGCAAAGGCGTGGCCTTCGTTGATAGCAACAGGGGTCAAATTCACCCGATCCGTAACATCACCAACAGCATAGATGCTAGGGACCGACGTGCGGGAATACGCATCTACCAAAATTTCGCCATTTCGTCCCATATCGACGCCTATCTGATCCAGACCTAGATTGTCGGTATTAGGCTTGCGTCCGGTAGCCGCCATCACCTGATCGACATGCATTTTTGTGCCATCGCTGAGGGTCGCTATTTTCTTGGCCTTGTTATCTTCAAGCGCGTCAATGGTTGTACCTGGATGCAAAATGATGCCGCGATCCTGCATGGCCACAGCAATATGACGGCGAATATCATCATCAAACCCACGCAACGGCAAGTCACCTCGATACACAAGATGCGTTTTCGCGCCATAACCATTGAAAATGCCTGCAAATTCAAGCGCAATATAGCCACCGCCATAAATCAGAATTTCAGACGGAAAATTATCAAGATCGAGTGCTTCGTTAGAGGTTATCGCATGATCATACATGCCAGGCACATCGATCATCTGCGGGATGCCACCAACCGCAACCAGAATCGTTTGCGCCGTGATTTCATCACCATTAACCTCAATATTATGCGGGCCTGTCACCTTGGCAAAACCGCGGATCAGCGTCGCACCAGCATTTTCCAGCAAGGACACATAAATCGACTCAAGCCGGTTCAGCTCGGTATTTTTCGCGGCTATCAGATGCCTCCAATCATGCGCAGGCTTGCCAACATGCCAGCCAAACCCGCGCGCATCTTCCACATCTGCGGAAAACATTG
>Ga0233444_10002518_pt1 | contig 19245 bp, 16 predicted proteins | sample SI_124_October20_6_FD_182792 | JGI IMG/M metagenome (GOLD analysis project Ga0233444, IMG submission 182792) | Seawater microbial communities from Saanich Inlet, British Columbia, Canada - SI_124_October2016_10_MG | ecosystem: Environmental > Aquatic > Marine > Inlet | place: Canada: British... | reverse complement strand
ATGAAATTAAAAAGCCCTAGAATCAGTCGATGAACAAGTATAACTCAATAAATTATTTCTGTTTTTAAAGCACTTGCCATGAGGTGGCTAAGTACAGTTCCCGCCGCCTCCACCAAACAAGTGATCTAGGAGTCGCTTCGCAAAATTAAGTACCTGCTAAAAGCCCATACAGGCCTGTATATTTGGCTATTCATGGGTCTTTTAGATCCTATCTATATCTTTATCGACAATCTAATGCCGGCTGACGTGTGCTACGGGAGAGAAGAGACTGTATTAAGCCAAAAGGACCGGATTAAACTGAACCCCATCGCCTTTTGGAGGAAAAACCATCATTGTTTTCAACCAACACACATTTCACGAGCTAAACCGTCTCTTAGATCATCGTCAGTTACCTAGAAGATAACCAGCTGGCGGATTTTATTTTCTGGATCGTCTGTGCATGCAGTACAAAAACATATCGATTACCTGAGCCAATCTTGGCGGCGCAATACAACATACTATTTATCGTTGTACGGCTGAGCATTAAAAGAGTGGCTGCAAATTACTATTAGAGAGAGTGCGCTAAATTTTTATAGGGATAATTACAACTAAGGCTCGTAGTGTAGTATTCTACCCGCTCATAAATGATACAAAAGTATCTCATAGTGAGAGGATCCTGCATTGGTAAAAAGCACAGCTAAATCTCCCAAAAAGGGCATCCAAGTAATTGCTCGCGCGGCCACAATTCTGCGGGCATTAGAGCGTGAGCCTAAGGGGCTAAGTTTGGGCAAAATAGCCCTGAGAGTGGGACTCTCTAGGTCGACCGTACAACGGATTGTCGATGCGCTTACAGAGGAGCATCTGTTAATCGGTGCTTCGCCTACCACTGGGGTTAAGTTAGGGCCTGCTATCCTGCGCATGGCAAGTAATTCCAGCTTTGACTTCATTGAATTTATTCGACCATATATCAATGAATTATCTAAAGAGACAGGAGAGACGGTGGATGTATCCGAGATACAAAAAACACGGACCGTGTTTGTGGATCAGGTGATTGGTCCAGCTCGCCTTAACATTGTCTCTTCAATCGGAGAAGCTTTTCCCTTGCATTGTCTGGCGAGTGGAAAGGCAATGCTGTCTACATTTACCGAGGCTGACTTTCATAAACGCATGGGTCGCAAGCCTCTCGATGAGCATACGCCCGCTACAATTACCAGTATCAGTGAGTTGTTCGATGAAGTGCAATTAGTAAAGCAAAGCAATATCGCATTCGATCGTGAGGAGCATATTGTCGGAGTGAGTGCTATCGGGACACCACTACAGGAGCCTAGTGGTAAGCTTTATGCTGTTTCAATACCTGTTCCCACAGTCCGTTTTAAACAGAAAGAGAAGCAATTGGTGAAGGCTTTGCTTAATTGTCGTGCGCGTATCCTTGATGAATTTGCATAATAAATACCTGTTGTCGATCGCGGGCTTTATTCAATTTAATGTGTCCTGAAAAAATGTGTGTCCGCAGTGGTTCGTTATCATTTAAGCGAGCTTTGGAGTCTTGCATTTTGAATACCAAGGAGGACGTTGATATGGGTGCTACTCGGCTATTATGAGCAGGTAATTAAATTATCGCGTTGTAATTCATCTGTATTGACAGGCAATTCAATATTCGAGATACTCATTGTCACTAGTCCCTTCAGATGGAGCGTATAAAAATTGAAAATTAGCATTCTGACGGCCAAGTGCATTGTCGCAATTGATTATTTTCTTCGCCCCTTTGTTGAGGAGATTGTCGCATGAACATTGTTCTAGTGTTGGTTGTTCTCTACAACGTTCTCGTTATTGGCGGTATAGGGCTGTATCTGTCTCAAAGAGATAACGCGTCTGGGCAGGTGACCGATATGGCCACTGGTGGCAGGAATGCCAATTTAGCTATGTTCTCTGTAACAATGGCAATTACCTATTTGGGTTCTGCTCATGTCTATGGGTTGATGGAAATGTCTTTCGTGATGGGTGCGGTTGCGCTCTGGTTTTCCTTTGCTCATACCATTTTGATGTGTGTTATATGCTTGGGAACGGGCCAATGGGTCCGGCGCTTAGGTTGTGCAACGATTCCTGAACTTATCGGTCGTATCTACGGAAAACAAATGCGTACTATCACTGCTTGTATTAGCGCCATGGTTGTTTTCGGATTGGTAACATTAGAGACTCAGACCTTGGGTATAGGCATATCTGCAATTAGTGGTTGGGCGCTCGGTTGGGCTGCGGTGGTAGGCGCAATTTTAGGCACCGCCTATGTAACCATAGGTGGTATCAAACAAACCATGTGGGTTAACCTAGTAAATGCCATCGTAATGTATGCATCTATCATTATTGCGGGCATCTATTTGGCATTTGTTCTACCTGAGGGCTGGGAAGGTGTACGGCAGCACTATGTCACAAATGGTCAGGATTATAAGTTGAGCATATTCGGTACACCTGATCTATTAGTGGGGTTTTCGCTCGCGGCGGTTTTCTCTGTTGTGTTCGCTCAGTCCGTAAATCAGCAGGGTATGGCGGCTGCAATGTCCGCGAAAGATGAAAGTGTTATCAGACGTTCCCTCTGGATTGCCGCGCCTGCAAACGGATTGTTTGGAGTGTTTCCTGTACTTTGCGGTTTGGCAGCGGCAACTATTCCAGAATTTGCTGCTTTAGGTCCAAAATTGGCCGGCGCAACATTGGTAGTAAAACTTCTTCCAACTTGGTTAGTAGTGCTGGTGCAAGCCGGTTTCCTGGGTGCTCTGCTGTCAACCTTCGCTATGTCGGCACTGGCTCCAGCGACGATATTCGCTAAGGATATCGTCGGCGCAAACACAAAAGGTGGGCTCACACCTGAGCAAGAGATGCGGCTTATTAGGAGGGTGATCATCATTGTCGGTAGTCTCTCTGCGGCTTTAACGTTTTATAATCATCCTAATGTTATTCGCGCCATAACATGGTTGTTTGCTTGGCTTGCCCCATTGTTCTTTATTATTGTTGCAGGCCTGTTTTGGAAGAGAAGTACAAAGGTAGCCTTTGTAGTTGTCATCTGCTCTTGGCTGATTAATTGCGTCTGGTCAATCGGTCCGATCAAGCAGTTTGCTGTTAGTATTGTTCCGGGTACTGCTGTTCTTGAGAATGCGCATATTACTGCGATAACTGCCTTTGTCTTGACGGTAGCACTTTATACCTTCGCAAAAAACACCAAGCCGGCTCTGTTTAGTGATGCTTACCTGCAAGAGCAGCCGACAGGAGGATTAGCATAATGAACTTTGCACTAGAACTGTTTTTAACGACCCTTGGTATGATTTATTTCTTAGTCATTTTGGCTGAGGTAATTTTTAGAGTACAGGGTCGGACTAGAGGTGATAAATAATGGATCAAACTGATGTGTGGATGATAGGCGTCGGAGCTTTTGGTATGGTGTTCTATCTCTTAGCCATTTTTTATCAAAATAATGCGGATGATCAGGATTAAGGGTCGCTCGCAACTGTAACTTAAAATCGTAGTAAACATGCTACATATGCTGGGTGATGAGCAAATAAGCCTCTCAGTGGAGGCTTAAGAGCATTTTTTTGCATGATAGTAAAAAATTAAAAGGTGACTTTGTCGCTACCTTTAAGGTCGAGCATTTCGCGAACGTCATCTGGACTGGCAACCTCATAGCCCAATTCCTCGATAATCCTGCGCACTTTTCGTACCTGTTCAGCGTTTGATGATGCCAGTTTTCCGCGTTCAATAAAGAGTGAATCCTCCAAGCCTACACGCACATTACCGCCCATCATAATTGCCTGCGTGGCAAATGGCATTTGTGCGGCTCCTGCGGCCATTACCGACCATTGATAGTCATCACCAAAAAGACGATCCGCTGTTCGTTTCATAAAGATTAGGTTGTCAAGGTCAGCGCCAATGCCGCCTAGAATGCCAAATATAAACTGTATAAACACCGGTGCCTTAAATAACCCTGTATCCATACAAAATTTAAGATTGTACAAATGCCCGACATCGTAACACTCATGTTCAAACTTCACGCCGTGTTTCTGACCGAGGCTCTTTTCAACTTGTGCAATATCCTTAAAGGTATTTCTGAAAATATAGCTATCAGATTGCTCGATATAGTCTTTTTCCCAGTCAAATTTAAACTGATCATATCGCTTGGCCAGTCCGTGAAAAGAAAAATTCATGCTTCCCATGTTGAGTGAACTCATCTCGGGAGAAGCGATATCTGATGGTTTAATTCTATCTTCGATTGTAGTCAGCAGACTGCCACCCGTTGAGATATTGATTACAGCATTTGTTTTTGACTTGATTTCTGGAAGGAAATTCATGAAGTGATCAGGGTTGAGTGAGACTGAGCCGTCCTGTGGATCCCGGGCATGGATATGTAGGACTGCGGCGCCTGCTTCTGCAGCTTCTATCGCCTGATCGGCAATATCCTCAGGCTTATAAGGTAGTGCATCTGACATCGTTGGTGTGTGAATGGCGCCGGTCACAGCACAAGATATGGCTACTTTTCCGAGTTTTTTTGGCATGGAATCTCCTTGCATAAATTAAATTACGTACTGCATTATGAGTTGATATAATTGTAGAACAATACAGTTAGCCAAGGAATTGTCAAGTGAATCCTTCTTTTGAGACAGGACGAATAGGTCAATGTGGGTTCACAAATCGCTTGACTTCGGTTATTTGTAGTGTAACGTATTGTGGTACGAATATATCGCATTACAATATTATAAATTATCAAAACAAGGTGGAAATAATGACTGGATGGGAACATGGTGATTGGCGTGATGAGAATTTGTGCCAATTTGAGGAGAGTAATCTGCTCAATAAAATGGGCTTGGAATTTTACGACTTAAGTCACCCTTGGGGGTTAGGTCAGCCCTGTTGGCCCTATTTCGAAGATGTAAAAATCGAGCGCTTGCATGGCATGGCCAAGACGGGCGGAGTGCTTACGCAAAAAATCACTACTGTTATGCATTCTGGCACTCATATTGATGCGCCCGCGCACGTGGTTCCAGGTACCGCATTTATGGACGAAGTTCCACTGCCTTACTTTTTTGGCTCTGGGGTAATCTTGGATATACCCAAGCAAAAGTGGGAGATGGTGACTGCAGATGACTTAGAAAGTGCGACGCCGCAAGTACGAGAGGGAGACATTGTTATCGTTAATACGGGCTGGCACAAATACTATGGAGACAACCAGCACTACTATGGTTACGCACCAGGTTTTGGTCGTGAAGCAGGCGAGTGGTTTGTTGAGAAGAAAGTCAAAATGGCCGGTAATGATACGCAAGCGCTAGATCATCCTTTGGCTACGGCTATTGGTCCTCACGGTCCCGGAAAGCCCCACGGGCTGCTGCCAAACGTCTGTGCCGAATATAAAGAGGCAACAGGTCGTGATGTTATCGACGATTTTCCTGAGTGGGAACCTTGCCACAATATTATGTTATCTAATGGAATTTGTGGTTTTGAAAACGTCGGTGGAGATATTGATAAAGTTACTGGAAAGCGTGTCACTTTCGCAGCGTTCCCCTGGCGTTGGAAGAAGGGTGATGGCTGTATCGTGAGACTGGTTGCTATTTTGGATCCAACGGGCAACTTTCGCATTGAAACGGGTGCCTCAGAATAATAGCTTCCATTTAAGAGGGCCAGTTATGGAGATTACACGGTTTAAGGATGTGCGCCGTTACGATGCACCGAAACACTATAATATGCGTGGATTGCGGCTTCAGGGTTTTGATGCCAGTGCGTCAACATTTGCTTGGACAGGTTTGTCGCACTTTCTGCCTGGTGGCGGGGCTGAGATGGATACTAGCCCATTGGAAAAAATCTATGTAGTGATAGAAGGTGCTATAACCATTGAGCTTGCTGACGGAGAAACACATTTATTGTCACGACTCGATAGTTGTTTTATTCCCGGCGGAGAAGCTCGCGCCATACGCAACGAAAGTAATACGGTGGCCACTATGCTGGTAATCATGCCTTATCCGGAGGGCAGTTCATGAGTTTGCCCTCAATCGATTGTTCAGATTTATTCAATGTTGCGGGTAAGTCAGCTGTGGTGATCGGCGCAACCGGATCCTTTGGTCAGGTAGTGTGCGCCACATTGGGAGATGCCGGTGCCAAGCTAACCATTGCCGCTGGCAATGCGTCTAACTTAGCTGATTTAGCAGTAGATTTGCGGGAGGCTGGTATTGCCACGGTTGATATTGCTCGTCGGCCTGACAGCGAGGCGGATTGCAGTGCCATCGTGGCTGCTGCGGTAGAGGCATACGGCGGTATCGATATCCTCGTAGTGGCCTCTGGTATGAATGATATTTCCCCAATTATAGATATGGAGCCCGAGCGCTTTCAAAAGGTCATGTTGGCCAATGTCGATGGCGCTTGGTTAATTGCGCGTGCTGTTGGTAAGCAGATGATTGCTCAGGGGCGGGGCGGGAAGGTGGTATTCACCTCTTCCGCGCGGGGGAAGTTGGGTCATCCGGCGGGTTATTCTGCCTACTGCACATCGAAATCAGCGACAGATGGAATGACCAGAGCTCTGGGATGCGAATGGGGTTCTGTTGGTATCACCGTTAATGCTATTGCGCCTACAGTTTTTCGCTCTCCTGTCACTGCATGGATGTTCGAAGACAATGAGAGTGCTAGTAAAGTTAGAGAAGGATTTTTGTCGCGGGTGCCCATTGGTCGCCTCGGGGAGCCGGAGGATCTTGCTGGTCCTTTGTTATTTCTTTGTTCCGCGGCATCGGATTTTCACACTGGACATGTCATCTATGCTGATGGCGGCTATACGGCGGGTTAAGCGGGTATGCAGGACTTAAATAATATAGTGGTTATTGGCGGTGGCCTGATGGGGGCTGGTATCGCTCAGGTGTTTGCATCAAACGACTGTAAGGTTAAGGTGTTCGAACCGAACCAAGAGGTTCGGTTGTCACTTCAAGACCGCGTAGCAGAGAATCTCAAGCTGATGGGCTCCGATATTGCAATTGCCGAGCTCATAGAAGTATGCGGCGATTTAGAGGAGGCTGTGGCCTCTGCACAGTATATCACTGAGGCGGCCCCTGAAAAGCTGGATCTAAAGCGATCGATTTTTGCTGATTTGGAACGCCTAGCACCAGTTGATGCAATTTTGGCGAGCAATACCTCTGTCATACCCATCACACATATAACCAAAGGGTTAGAAACTGCATATCGTATGGTGGGCACTCATTGGTGGAACCCGCCTTATCTGGTGCCTCTGGTAGAGGTGATACAGGGTGATGCGACTTCACAGGACACTATCGACCTCACTATGGCCCTATTGCGAGGAGTTGGTAAAGAGCCAGCACATGTTAAAAAAGACCGCCCCGGATTTGTTGCTAATCGTTTACAGCACGCCCTATGGCGAGAGGCGATTGCCATGGTAGCTGAAGGTATCTGCGATGCCCGCACATTGGATACCTGCGTCAAAAACAGTTTTGGTCTGCGTCTTCCCGTGCTGGGTCCTCTGGAAAATGCAGACCTAGTGGGACTAGATTTAACCCTCGATATCCATCGCACGGTAATTCCCGAGCTCGATAGGAGTTCCGGTCCAAACCCTTACTTAGAGCAACAGATTGAAGCAGGTCGTTTAGGGTTTAAAAGTGGTGAGGGATTTCGGTCGTGGACAGAAGCTGAAATGAGAAATTTGCGGAAACAGCTTTCTGCATATTTGGTCAACGCACAAAAACAGTAATCGAGGTAACGGCGGAGCATTAAGATATGGCTTACGTTTCATAATGTGATACATATGTATTGAAAATTGGTGCTGAATCGCCCATGGTGGACACTGGAAAATATAATAATCCAGCGTTTTAAATGTATTAATGGATTGTAAGTGCTAAATATTAACTAAGGGGTTGAAAATATGAAGTCAAAAAAATTTAGTCTTAAAAAATTTAAACTTACTACGGCAGCACTCGCTGGTATTGGAGTTTTTGCGACTCCTTCATTACTTGCGGCGGGCTTGGAAGAAATTATTGTGACGGCGACAAAACGAGATGAAGGTATTCAGGAAATACCGATTTCGGTTACGGCGTTCTCGCAGTCCGATCTTGATATAAGAGGCCACAATAATCTGCAAGGGATGCAAGAGGTAACGCCTAATTTAGACTTCTCTATTCAGTCTGCAGGACAAAATGTGGCGCGCGTAACGCTTCGAGGTATTGGTACGGAAACTCTTGTCGGTGGTGGTGATCCCGGAGTTGCGTTACATATTGATGGTGTTTATGTGGGTCGAAATATAGGCTCAGCGGCAGATATATTCGATATTGAGCGTATAGAAGTGTTGCGAGGCCCTCAGGGCACATTGTATGGACGTAATGCCAATGGTGGATCGATCAATATTGTGACTAAACGTCCAACCGATGAGCTCGAAGGCAAAGTTGATATTACTCTTGGTAATTATAATCAACGTAAAATTCGCGGCGTCATAAATGTACCTCTCGGGGAGAGTGTGAATTCTCGATTAGCTATGTTTACTGACCAAAGAGATGGCTATTTAAAGAACCTTTACAATGGCCGTGACCTCGGAGAAAACGATAAGTCAGGAGCACGGCTGTCGCTACTCTGGGAATCAGATGCGGGAAATGAAGTGCTTATAAAAGGGTTTCATACAAAGTCCGAGGGTACTGGACCTGCGTCACGCTTTTTGGGAACTGATTATGCTGAAACAGATAATGGTTATTCCGACGCGCGCTTAGTGGGTATCTCAAGTGGCAATCCTAATGGCCCAAGACCTCCAGCAGGAGCAAGAGTTACAGCTGACTCCTATTCACTTGCAACCACTGCAATAGGTGAGTCAGTTTTACCTAGGCCAACCGGCTTCTATGAAATCAGAAAGGACGCCCCAGAATTTGTTTCCACTGTGATGGAGGGTTTAGATGTAGAGGTGAATTATAGTATCTCTGATAATGTTCTTCTCCGTTCGATAACCTCTTATCAAACAAATAATAATGAAATTTTAGTAGATGCGGACAATTCCGAGCTAGCACTAGAAACCCGTCAGCGAGACACTAATGCAGAGCAATACAGTCAAGAATTTAATTTAGTATCACAAGACGATGCCCAATTACAGTGGCTTCTTGGCGCTTACTATTATCACGAGAAGATAAGTGGCGACTTTGAAACTATTGTTCCACCCGGACAAGTTCCTTTAGATACTCGGCTTTCCCCTGGGGCTGTAGCTGGTGGGGGTGGGATGCGTCAGTTTCGTGATATGCTGCATGAAACTGATTCCTATGCTATTTTCGCTCAGCTCACTTATGGTTTCTCTGATCGCCTAAGTGCTACGCTCGGCGCCAGATATACTTGGGATGAAAAATACCAATATCGTAGCACTGGCGGTCAAGTTGATTTGACCAACGGTTACGTCGCTACAGGCCTTGGCCACATTGGTCCATTTGCGCCTTCAGCAGGCAAAGAAACCTGGCAAGAGCCCTCCTATCGGGGAAGTGTATCTTATAATTTCACCGACGATAACCTCATATTTGCAAGCTATTCTCATGGATACAAGTCAGGCGGTTTTGACTTCAATGGGGGTGCGTTTGAAGATGGTGGTAGCAATATTGATGGTGGAGCGCAGGTTCCATACGCACCAGAATTTGTAAATGCTATTGAAATAGGTTCGAAAAATACATTTCTTGATGACAGAGTGCGTTTGAACATAACCGCGTTTACTTATGATTATGAGGATCTCCAAGTTTTTAGGCTGACAGGTGACGGTCCATTAACGGATAATGCAGCGACATCAAGTATTAGGGGTGTCGAATTAGAGTCTCAGTATTTACTAACCGATAATCTTCAAATTGATGCAACTTATGCAAGGCTTGATGCGACCTATGATGAGTACATTGTAGAGCGTCCCACGCTGCAAGATTATGCGGGGCGTACCCTTAACTACGCACCTGAAATGACTGCCAGCCTTGGAATACAATATACAATGCCCATGGATCAGGGCGATCTAGTGTTGCGTATGGACATGTCCCGAAAAGGCAAAACATATTTTGATCGTGCCAATACAGCGTTTGACACTCGAGAAGCCTTCAATCTCGTTAATGCCCGCGTGCGCTATACTTCTGACAACTGGTTTGTTAGCTTATTCGCACAGAATCTCACTGATGAGGAATGGGTAACGGGGCAATTAATCAATCCACCTTTTTCCTGTGCTTGTCGAACAGTGAATTTGGGTCAGCCGCGCATGGTTGGTGTTACTTTTGGCTATGAGATGAAGTAATACTCAAGAGGCTACCTGGCTAGTAAACTAAAAACCCTGGGCTGAAGCCTAGGGTTTTTAGCTCTTGAAGTCGCCGCTTATATGCTTCTATAAATTAGTTTAAAAATAAAAATTGGACCCAATACTGTGTACTTAAAAAAAATGTTAATATTGGTCTTAGGGTTGATATTCTTGCCTATACAAGGGTTTTGTCAACCCCTCGACATCGAACCAATGTCTGATAAGCGCCCCAATATTCTGCTATTGGTTGCTGATGATTTAGGCTATTCAGACTTGGGGTCATTCGGTGGTGAAATAAATACCCCCAACTTGGATCAACTGGCTAATAGCGGAGCTAAACTAACAAATTTCGTTGCAGCACCTACCTGTTCGCCTACTCGCTCTATGATTATGTCAGGTACTTATAATCATCGCGCGGGACTCGGTGCGATGGCAGAGTGGACTGCTGAAAATCAAAAGGACAAACCTGGCTATGAGGGCTATCTAAACGATAGTGTCGTCAGTCTTCCGATGCTACTGCGTGACTCCGGATACTCAACATTTATTGCCGGCAAGTGGCATTTAGGTATGAAACCTGATCAAGGCCCCGATAAGAGGGGTTTCGATAAATCATTTGTGATGTTGCCTGGGGCGGGCAATCATTTTTCTGACAGGGGTTTTAATCCAAGACTTCCGAAAGTACCTTACCGTGAAAATGGTAAGCAGGTCAGTCTTCCAGACAGTTTCTACTCTACGGAGTTTTATACAGATAAAGCGATTGAATATATTGATAGTGCAGTAGAAAATGACAGTCCATTCTTTGGTTATGTGGCCTATACTGCGCCCCATTGGCCATTGCAGGTGCCTAAAAAATACAGTGATAAATACATCGGGAAATATGATGCTGGCTATGAATCCATTAGAAGTCAGCGTCTCAAAAATTTAGTTAAGCAAGGCATCTTGTCACCAGACGTAGTCCCGCATTCAGGTTCAGTTTGTTTTGATGAGTGGAGTGAGTTACCTGAGGAAAAACAAAAATATCAAGCGCGCTTAATGGAAATATATGCGGGTATGGTAGATGCACTGGATGACAATATCGGCCGCATAATTCAGCATCTTGAAAATACCGGTGAGCTTGATAATACGCTAATCGTTTTTATATCAGATAATGGAGCGGACGCAAGGCCATCGTTGGGTCTCGGTTTTGAGAATAGATATATGGCAAAAGAATTTGACAACACGTTAAATAATATAGGCAAGGAAAATTCCTTTGTCTCCTATGCTGGTGCCTGGGCTTTAGTTGGCTCTACTCCGTTTAGATCTCATAAAGGGCGGCCCAGCGAAGGTGGAATAAGGGTCCCTGCCATTTTGCGTTTTCCGTCGCTGATCAAAGGGAATACGATTTCTCGTGAATTTATGTCTGTAATGGATCTCATGCCCACATTTCTTGACGTGGCAGGTACCACTCATCCTGGAGCTGAGTACAAAGGACACAAAATTTGGCCAGTAGAAGGGCGATCATTATTACCCCACCTAAGTGGCGAAGAGCCGGTTGTCCATAGTCAGCCTCGCTATGGATTTAGTATTTTTAAGAACCAGGGCTTACGGGTTGGTGATTGGAAAATTATACAGCTCTCTGAATTTACTAAACCTTCTTGGGAGCTTTACAATCTAGCCTCAGATCCTGGTGAAACAAGCGACTTGGCCGATAAACTTCCTGAAAAGTTACAGGAGATGATTAGTGAGTGGGAGACATTTACCGACACCGGAATCGTTGTGGCTGAACCTAATGCTCGAGCGCCAAATGAGTGCCAAAAAATTTAAGCGGCCTTAACAAGATTATGTTGAGTTTCTGAGCGTTTATATTGCTATCTAATGTGGTCGCAAAAAGCTTTAACAGTTTTATAAGGTAAATTGCTAGGTTGTTTGTTGGCATAATTCCATGACTTCATATAACGGTGAGCGCTAATTGTTGATGGTAAGTTTGGCGCAAGCGTATGTTTTTTATGATTTCACAGAAACAAGCAGTTTATGCAAGCTTTACAAAAAAAGTTGGAACTTGTCTCATCCCATGATACAGGAATATTGATGAATTCTCTGTAGGTGCTTATCCTAAAAAAATATTTGCACGGTCATTATCTGGTTAGTGTGACCCTTCTTTATTATTGATGTTTAAAACTTAGCTTGAGACTAAACCTATGGCGGCTACCAGTGATTCAACCTTACCAGTAGTAAAACGCTCACCAATGAGTTATAAAACGTTGCTGGTTATATATTTAGCAATGGTTTTACTGCCATGGGTTTTATCTTATTTTGAGGGGCTTGCTGTCAGAGGATGGTATGAAGAGCTGGTAAGCTTTCTCAGCATTATTGGGCTGAGTATGATGTTGTTCCAATTTGCACTCAATGCCCGTGTTGATTCGCTAGCAGGCCGTGCTGGTATTGATAACACGATGAGAGTTCATACTAAATTTGGTGAGTATCTCGGATATCTCATACTGCTGCACCCTTTTTTAATTGTTCTACCAAGGTTTATTATTGCTCCTTCATTTGCACTGGATGATGTGTGGGATCTATTTATTCAGCCAGAAACATCGACAGGTATGTATGCGTGGTCGCTGATGTTGGTCTGGGTACTGATGTCTGTTTTTAAAGAAAAGACCGGACTCTCCTATGAGGCTTGGCGCTATGCTCACAGTGCTGGGTTTATCGCTATTATTATTCTCGCTACTCATCACGCAGTAACCGTTGGTCGGCATGGTCGGTATAACGCTTGGTTTGATGTGATGTGGATTTTTCTCTGTATCATAGCTGTAGCATTGGTGCTTTATATTTATTTTATTCGACCACTAGCTATAGCGAAAAAACCATTCAAGGTTGTCGATTGTCATAAGGGTAGCGCCAATGATTGGTATCTGACGATTGCCAAAGATGGTGATTTTAATTTTGATTTTGATGCTGGCCAGTTCACTTGGTTAAGCACATCAAAAAGTGTGTTTTCGCGTAGCGAGCATCCATTCTCGATTGCCTCGAGCCCTTCGGCATTACCGCAGATAAGCTACGTTATTCGAGAGCTTGGTGATTACACTAGCCAGTTGGGCAAGCTCAAGCCGGGACAGCATATATGGTTAGATGGCCCCCATGGCGTATTCACCCTAAATGCCCGCAATGCCAAAGGTATTGTTTTATTGGCAGGTGGAGCGGGAATAGGGCCCATTATGGGTATCCTGAGGGAGCTTGGTGATCGCAGTGATAGTCGTCCAGTCTGTTTGATTTATGGTAATCGGACGATCGAGCAAATGATGTTTTTAGAGGAATTTGATACTTTGCAGTCTAAGCTAGATTTGCAGTTGCATTTAGTGTTGGAACAACCGCCGAAAAACTTTGAGGGTCATAAAGGCTTTATCGATACGCAGGTGATCTCCCGCGCAATTGACCATCCAGAGCATGATTGTTGGGACTTTTATATCTGTGGCCCACCAATTATGGTCAAAGCTGTTGCAAAAAACCTACAGAAATTGTCCATCTCCAATGATCGGATTCTCTATGAACAGTTGGGTTTCTGAGTATAAATAATATGGATTAAGTCATGACTGTGTAATAACGTTTTGGCTAAAAAAATAAGGTTAATCATTTTATGACAAGTGACGACGATAAAATTGATGAAGGCATCTCTCGAAGGGATGCAATGAAAGCCGGTATGCTTACTGCCGCTGCATTAGCCGCACCATTGATTTTGAACCCTGGGTTTAAGCCAATGACTGCCGCACGAAAGTCATCCTATCAGGCAGACGTGTTAATAATTGGCGGTGGTTTCGCTGGAACATTTGCAGCATTGGAAGCTCGCAAAAATGGTTTATCCGTCACCATGGTTGATAAGGGAGTGGTCGGGTGGTCGGGAATGTCACCTTGGGCTTCTGATAGCAGACCCTTTGACGCTGAGATCTATGATCGTGAAGAGTGGCAGTTCAACACGGCAATGAACACTGAATACGTAAATGATCGCAAATGGTTAGATATTTTCATGGACGAGTCATTGGGCATTTTTTATGAGCTCCGCGAAATGGGTGCTCACAATACCAAGCCCTTTGAAAGGGGCACCAAAGTATTTCGAGAAAAACTGGAAAATGCTGGCATTACACTCGTTGAAAGAACAATGATAACGAGCTTGATTCAAGATGAGGGTGGACGTGTCAGCGGTGCGGTTGGCTTCACTTATGATGATAGTAAGCAGCCATCTGAGGCAATTGTACTAACAGCAGGAGCAGTAATTCTCTGTGCTGGAGCGGGTTCCTATAAAAGTCCTGGGTTTCCTATATGGGGTCAGACCTTTGATGGTGATGCCATGGCTTATGAGGTGGGAGCAAAGATCGTAGGTAAGGAGTTTAATGATACCCATCCAACCTTTGCCAATATTCCGGCTGCTTCTTATCAGGGTTGGAAGTGGGCGCAAGAGGTAGTGGGTGCCTATGTTATGGTAGGGCCTCCAGATAAATTGATGGGAGGCTTGACGCTGAATCTTGCTTTAGGAGCGTATTCAGAAGGTGTTGACCGTCGCGCCGGTGTTGGTCCGGGAGGCGAGCCTCCAAAGGTACCAGGTAAGGCACCACCAGGTGCTGAAGAGAGGAAACGTAACAGAAAATATTTAGGTAAGGGTTACCTAACAACTCCCGGCCTGCATTTGGATTTAGGCGGGCCACCCCAAACTCCACCCGATAAGGACAATGATATTGTGACAGGCCATCGTGTCGGCGGTGCTACGGCAGGTATGGGTGTTCATAAAAGTGAGGGAGTTTTTTGCTCGGATTATTCCTGTGCCGCAGATGGCGTTGAAGGTTTGTTCGCAGCTGGAGATGCGCTAGGGTCTATGATGTGTGGGTCTGTATATCCGGGACGTGGATTTTCATCCTATGGTTCCGCTATTCAGGGTCGTCTAGCTGGAAAAAATGCTGCACTCTATGTAAAGGGAAATCCCGCGCCCAAGATTAGCTTTCAAAAGATTGAAAAGCTTGTCAAAAAAATGTGGGCGCCTAGAGAAAACGAGAAAGGTTATAGTCCAGAATGGATTACTGCGACACTGCAAAATACGATGACGCCCTTCCATATTCTTTATATCAAGGATAAACGTAGACTAGATGGTGCTCTCGCATCAATAGAGTTTCTGCGTCAGCACTGTGTGCCCCATATGATTGCGCGTGATGGCCATGAGCTCCGCACAGCTCATGAAGTAAAAAATATGTTGCTAAATGCAGAAATGAAATTGCGTTCAGGACTGTTCCGTGAAGAGAGTCGTGGAACACATTTCCGCGAGGACTTCCCTATCCGCAATGATCGTGAATGGCACTGTTGGGTTACGGTGCAGGAGATCGACGGTGCTATGGCGATGGGTAAGCATATGCTGCCAGAAGAATGGAAGCCGGACCCAACAAAGTCTTATCGCGAGAACTACCCTAGAGTGCTTCCCGGTGAAGATGAGTTCATACGCAAAAATAACTTTAAAGTGTAAATTTCCTGGATGGAAATCTACAATTGAAACAAATAAATATTGTATCTTTATTTTTAAATAAGGTGGTGAAAGAATATGCCTATTGAAAAAATTCACGGTTGCATAGGCTGTGAGAACTGTGTGAAGGCTTGCCCAACTGATGTTATTCGGATGGATCCAAAATCTGATCAGGCATATATTGCCTATCAGCAGGATTGTCAAATATGCCATCTTTGTCGCCTCAGCTGTCCGGTCGATGCGATTACTCTTACACCGGATAGAGCCATGTTGCCTACAACATCCTGGGGTTAAAATAGAATGAATTGGTTTTGTCTGATATGTCGATCAGTATCAAAAACAGCGTTAGTGCTGGTTACTAGAAAAATTATCATGGCAGTGCAAGTCGCTATTCTGGCGATTGCCCTTGTCGGATGTGAGATTTCACCTGAACAGGTAAACCCTAGATCATCTGTGAAAGCTGCTTGGCAACAGACCGATGATTTGATCATTGCAGGTTTGTCTGTATAGTCTTAGTCGTCTGTATCTTGGTGACCTGATAATTCAAAGGGTCGACAATAAACTGATAGCTGCTGAGGGTCGCTGTGAAAGTTAATCAAAAAGAGAAGCGAAGTGCGATTGAAAAGACACTGGAAATTCTGATTGCTTTTGCCGACAGTGACCGTGAGTTGGGTACGGTAGAAATCAGTGAGTTGACGTATCTTCATAGAGCCACAGTTTCAAGAATCCTTTCGACCTTACTAGACTACGGAATGATCTATCAAAATAACGAGACTAAAAAGTACAATCTAGGCCCATTGTCCTATAGATTGGGCGCGTCCGAGATCAGTCAGAAAATCCAGAGCTTTGTATCTTTATCGAAAACGCATGTCGACAATCTTAGAGATACATTATCAGAAACTATTAGTCTTGAATTGTGGATGGGGAATAAGACTACCGCTTGCTATATGGCTGAGAGTAGACGCCCTCTGCAAGTGTCAATGCCGCTTGGTAACGTACTTCCTCTGCATGCACCTGCTGGTGCTAAAGCAGTTCTATCATTTGTTAATCAGGACTACCTAGACCGATTATTGACGGAGGATTTCCCTCAATATACGGACAATACAATCACCACAAAAACTAAACTATTGGCAAGATTAAGTGAGTTTAATCGGCAGGGTTACTCTATTGATGATCAAGAACTGCATATGGGAATTTACGCAATTGGGGTGCCAATATTTGATTATATTAGTAAGCCCGTTGCAGCTATTTCAGCCATACTACCCTCCGCTAGAATTAATGCCGGCCGTGAGGCAGAAATCGTGGCACAACTTAAGAGAACATCGCATATTATTTCGCAGAAGATCAAAAGGGATCGCACAGGGTTTTACTATCACTTAGGAGCAATCTAAGCTATACCAGCCGCAAGTCGTATGCTCGTAATGACTTCAAAGAGCAAATAGCTACCGTATTAAAATTTGTTTAAAGTCCAGCTCTTAGCTCATGTGATCAACTCAAACAGATTGGACCAGCGACTTTTCGATCTGCCAATGATTTTAATCTGTCAATTACTTGAATTTTCTTGGTCTTATTCTGCAATAGCCGCTTCTGCCGCAGGAGGCAGTTTTTCCTCTGTATATCCCTTTAAAAATCGCAACGGATCACCACGTTGGGTAAAAGTGGCGGCCTCTTTTTCTGTTATCGAGGGTACTTCAGGCGTGCTTTCCAATTTCTCCATCAGTCTTGCTGTCAGTTCGGGATGTTCAAGCTTCCTGTCATGGCTTTCAGTGGGGTCATCTTCGATATTAAAAAGTCTACTGCCGCTGATTTCATTCGTTGTGCCTAAATCGACTAGTTTCCATGGCCAGTCTATTACCGCCGCTTGCCTGAAATTACCAGGGCGGCGAGCGCCGACAACAAAAGGTGTAGGTAACTGCTCTTGTCCTGATAGCGTCGGGTAAATATTTTCGCCGTACCAGTCAGAGGCATTAACATCAATACCGGCAATGTGAAGTAACGTCGGCATCCATTCATGTACTGAGGCTGGCCGATGAATAACAGTATTGGCATTGATAGTGCTTGGCCATGTTGCAATGGCAGGCACGCGTATACCACCTTCAAGAGCTGATCCTTTACCTTGTTGTAACGAACCGTTGCTGGCGCCGGCGCGCGGATTTCCCCCGTTGTCGCTCACGAATATTACCAATGTGTTATCGGTCAAGCCTTGCTTTGCTACAGCTCCGAGTACTCGCCCAATTCCCATATCCATTTGCTCTACCATGGCAGCAAATTCGCGTCTGAGAGGGTGTTTGATGTTCTCGTAAGTAGCGGTAATCGAGTCTGGTGCTTGCAAGGGTGAATGGGGGGCGGTGTAAGACAGAAAAAGAAATAGAGGCTTTTCAGAATTTCGGTTCTCGATGACTTTGATCGCTTCGTCAGTGAAAAGCTCGGTGGAATGCCCCTCCTCCCTGATGGACTTCCCATTTCTTTGCCAGTCGAGTTCGCCCCGCGGTGTTATGTGGGTGTAATGATCAGTGAAGCCATGCAAAATCCCATAAAAGCTTTCAAAGCCTCGATTTTGGGGGAAGTATTTGGTTTCGGCAGCGCCGAGATGCCATTTACCAACAATTGCGGTCTGATAGCCAGCTTCTTGCAGAAACTCTGGCAGAAGCTTGAATTCCATTGGTAAGCCTTTATCCAGACCGATTGGTCCGTCTACGCCGGTCTCAAAGGCATGGTGACCTGTCATTAATGCTGCACGAGTTGGGCTACAGATCGCGTAGGTGTAATAACGATCAAAACGGGCACCAGACTTGGCTAGATTGTCTATGGTTGGTGTACGGATTTCACTGCCGTTATAGCCGACATCTCCAAAGCCTAGGTCGTCAGCCATAATAAGAATGATATTGGGTCGCTGCTTAGAAGTCTCTGTCTCGGACTGGGTTTTCTCTGTGTGAGTAGACTCGGGTGCTGGTTTGCAGCTTAAAGTGCAACAGCAGCAGAAAATAACAAATAATATAGGTATTTTTTTCATCAATCTGACCTGAATGAATGCTGGGGATTGTAAAGCAGTATATTCGCGACCACTTTGACTTAGCAAATATATTGTCTCACATTGCGAGACACTCTAATTGCACTGTGATATCTGTAGTGGCAAATGACGCCGGCATTACGGGAAAGGTAAACAAGATGCTTGGGAGGTACAAAGAAAATTATAAACGCTTGTGCATTTGTCTGAGGCCTGTGCTATTTTCGGTTTTTAGGCGAATCTATTTATATCGAGAGACCATCTGTGGCTAGAATATTGGGTTTATTAAGTAACACAAGAAGTAACACAGACTACTATTGTATTTCAATATAACTATATTTATCAGTAGCTTACAGGCTAAGTACAGTTCCCGCCGCCTCCGCCAAACAAGTGATCTGTCAAAGCTAGACCAAATTTTGTGACCCATTATAGAAAACTCACCGTAACAAACTATGTGTCTGTGAATAAATACATAAACAAAGGAATAACAATAATGTCTGCTTGCCGCCGATCGCA
>Ga0233444_10002517_pt1 | contig 19253 bp, 28 predicted proteins | sample SI_124_October20_6_FD_182792 | JGI IMG/M metagenome (GOLD analysis project Ga0233444, IMG submission 182792) | Seawater microbial communities from Saanich Inlet, British Columbia, Canada - SI_124_October2016_10_MG | ecosystem: Environmental > Aquatic > Marine > Inlet | place: Canada: British... | reverse complement strand
TCATCACGATTATTCTCCCAGCTATAAGCGGCAGGATCCGCCGGCACATCAGACGGCAGATACCCCCGTGCAGATAGCACAATGCAGCGCCGCGGCGCGTTCGTCTGCTGGCTGAAACCTGCAACTTGCTGTACCCATGTGCGCGCATCACCTCCAAATTCATGCAGGAAAAGTAGTGCCGGCCCTTCGCCCTCGTCAAGATAATGTAGCTTTACGCCCTGATGGCTGAAATATGGCATAATCACGTCCCCTCACTTTTTCTTTACCACCCAAGAGTGACTGTTATTTCTGAAAAAATCTAGTGATCATAGCCTGCAATAGGCGCTATTTATAGAGGCCTATTAGCCAGATGATGCAAGCCGTTGGCGCAACTGAGGCGCCGTGCCGACGATACGCCCGGACCGGTTTATAACATCTACAGCATTCTGGGTAAGGTCAGCATTACCAATAGGTGATTGGAAGGCAGCATCTTCTAGGCCAACACGCAAATGCCCGCCCCGCCGAAGACAGGCCTTATAAAGCGGTTTGATATCAGCGCGAAGTCCGGCAACCATCCAGAACGGATTAGAAGATACCCCCTCAAGAAGAACGCAATAACTCTCCATAAAGCGTACCTCGGGGGGAAATCCAAAGGTAAATCCATCGGAGAACATAAAGCGATAAATCGGAGCCGGACAGTTCGGTATGGAACGGTAGAGCGCATCACCAAGCCTCATGAACCCAGCTTCATAAATCGCGTATGAGGGATGAAATTGGTAGCGTGCCGCTAGCTTTAATCCATATCTGATCTCAGCCACACTATTCTTGTAGATAAAGCCATTATAGCCTGCCTCAATATCATCAAAGCCGGCAATCATCGTTGTGCCGGGATCAACAACCGCCCATTCAAGAAGCCCTGCTTTGGCTAAGTCTTCAACGACTGCAAATCGTTCCTCAGCTGAATAGTCAGCCAGAGCATCTGGGGAGCCTGCAAGCGGCAAGGTTGGATAGACAATCACATCACATTCAGACCGGATGCCTTCAATCACTGCTTTATAAGCCTGAAAATCTTCAAATTGGCGAGATGTTGCAGGATCATAGACATGTAAATGGATAATCGACGCACCAATTTTAGCGCAGGCTATTCCCTCTTCGATAAGCGCCTCAACACTTATCGGCATTAAGGGCTGGAGTTGCTGAGACCATGGGCCATTCAAGGCTGTTTCAAGAAATACTGGTTCCATTATGTCCTGTTAAGCTTCATGCCCCCAACGGCTTGGTCGACTGGCATAATTTCTATCGTCGTAATATTAACATGAGCCGGTGCGCTCAAAGCATAGAGAACAGCATCGGCAATATCTGTTGGTGTCAGCTCTTTAATGCCGGAATGGCCAAGTACTTTTAAGCGCTCCTCATTCCCTATCGCTGCTTGGAAAAACCCTGTCGAGACTCTGCCAGGGCAAATTTCGGTTACCCTAATCGGCGTCCCGTGAAGCTCAGCACGCAAATTTTGGCTAAACAGATGAATGGCTGATTTAGTTGCGCCATAGAGCGATGAGTATAGCGTATGTAATCCCGCAACCGAGCCGATGTTAACAATATGTCCGCGTGCCTGCTCTTTCATACTTTCCAGAAGCGCTGCTGTTAATTTTATGGGCGAAGATACATTAATATCAATCGCTTCTTGAATCAGGCTCACATCAAGCCCATCCAGCCCGTCGATACCATGCCCAATACCAGCATTATTAATCAGAATATCAGGCTTAAATGATAGCATTTCCGGGATAACGGCTTTATCGTCCCTGATATCAACGCAGAGCGTATGACACCCAAACTCAGAGGCTAATTTTTTAAGCTGTTCTGTATTCCGCCCAAGTGCCAGAACCTCACGACCCGAATGGGTCAACGCTTTTGCAAGCTCAAAACCAATGCCGCTTGTCGCGCCTGTTATAACTGCTTTTGTTAGCATGCTGATGGCACAGCTCCCTCAAATCTCAGATTCTGAAAAATATGTCAAAAAGGCTTTAACTTTATCATCCTACCTTTTATGACTGACATTACATCTCGCGGTGAAAAATCATAGCTCTTTATCAGCCTATGATATGGTCATTATAGGGCTAATGGCCTAACGCGTATTTTTGACAGTATTTTAAACACAGGATTAATCATGTCACTCACACTTTATCTCTCCGGTGAAATTCATTCTGATTGGCGTGAGCAAATCATTTCAGGCGCAGCTGGTATGGATGTCTGCTTCACCGGCCCTGTGACTGACCATGCCGCCAGCGATGATTGCGGTGCTGCTATTTTAGGGGATGAGCCGAATAAATTCTGGCATGATCATAAGGGCGCTAAGATCAATGCTATCCGGACACGCAAAGCCATTGCTAATGCAGATGTTGTTGTGGTTCGGTTTGGTGATAAATACAAACAATGGAATGCCGCTTTTGACGCAGGTTACGCATCTGCTCTTGGCAAATCGCTTATTGTGATGCATGGTGCTGAGCATCAGCATGCTTTGAAAGAAGTTGATGCCGCTGCTTTGGCAGTTGTTGAAACCCCAGCCGAAATTGTACACATATTACAATATGTCATTGACGGCACGCTTAGCTAAAGCCGCTATAGTTGGGGATATTATAGCGAAAGCTTAAAGCCTTCATGAGAGAGCTGGAAGCCCATTGACTGATAAAATGCAACTGCTTTGGTTCGTGTTTTATCTGACGTAAGCTGAACAAGGCCGCATTTTCGCGCACGGCATTCCTCTATCGCCCAGCTTATCATTTCTGTCCCAAACCCTTTACTGCGGTGAGTTGCGCTAATCCGCACGGCCTCTATCTGGCCACGCCACATGCCCTGCCGAGACAGGCCCGGGATAAAGCTAAGCTGAAGACAGCCAACAAGCGTATTTTGATACTCAAACACAGCCAGAAGCTGGTTTTTATCAGCCTTAATGGCTACAAAAGCGGCATAATATTGAGTTGGTAGAGGCAGGTCAGTATGTTCACGTTTTTGGCCAATTTCGTCATCCGCAAGAAGGTCAATTATTTCCGGCAAGTCGGATTCTAGAGCAAGACGTGCAATCAAACCGTTCTCCGTAGTCAATTTCAGGTCCATAGAATACTCTAAATCACTTTTTATCTTTTTAAAAACATTTAGGGTGGACGGCTGAGTTAAAACAAATTAAGTCTTCTCGATATAGTTTTATTTGAAATAATTAGCTATATCTAATAGATCAGATTCGTGAACTTAACGTTCTTGATGCAATGATCGTTTGCTTTATCATTTTGAGAGATTAGCTTGCGCTAGAAATCCGATCACTGACCAGAGTAAAAGTCATGACAAGTAAATACTGCCCAGATTGGATATTTGACTCTATAACTGCTGAAATAGGCGCAAAGTTCATTGCCACTCATTATGAACTCGGCAGCCTTTCTCAAAAATATTCGCGTGGGCTATCCAAGATCTATTATCCAATCGAAGCTATTGAGTTACAAGCAACGTCTGAGGTTCTGCTTGAATTTCTTCTTAAAATTAAAGCAGATGAAGCGGCATTCGATTTTCTCATGGGTTTTGCTTACTATAGGGTAAATTTTTCATCCAGAAATGTTTCTCGAAACCTTAAGCCGGCTCTTTCTAAAATTGAAGCGGGCACCTCGAAGCGTCAGTACAACGGCGGTCAGACGCTGAAGAAATTTAAAGCTTATGCATTTGCACGGCGGTCTGATGTTGATATGCCATATAGCCCAGGATGGTCTATTGCAGGACAAAAAGAATTACCAGAAATGTCGAAAATATCAGCAGGCCTTACTGGTAATATTTAAGAAAAAGCCGCGATAAACACGATTTATATTTGGTTTTTTAACCTCGATTTGTGTAAATAGTTACGCAGGTAGCTATACTTGTTAATTAGACCTAAATTATTTCAAAAATAATTAATGAAAGTACAATATATCGCGCTGATTTTGCTATTGTTACAAGTATTAGAAACGAGAGAACGGGCTCACGAAGCACACCTGCGATAACAGTAATGGGGTCACCAATAAATGGCGCCCAGCTCAACAACAACGAGTATCGTCCATATTTATGATAGAATTTTTCTGCTCTTTTGATCTGGCTGGGCGTTGCCGGAAACCACTTTCTATTCTGAAATTTGGTAGCATAAATCCCCAATACCCAATTCACCACTGAGCCTAGAACATTTCCCACTGTTGCAACCAGGATAAGCGCAAAAACTGTCTGCGGTGCTGATAGGATATAAAATGAAAGAACAGCTTCTGATTGCGCCGGAAGAAGGGTTGCAGCCACGAAGGCGCTCAAAAATACAGCTAGATAGCTCACAGCTAACCTGTTTTTCCAAGCTTACGCATTAACCAGATATAATTGATGGTCATTATCAGGAAAATAATACCCGCTACGAGCTCTCCTACATCACCCATAATCCACCAACAGAAATATAACGCAGCCGCAGGAAAGAGAATGGATACCAGCATTCGTGCTATTTTAGTGATGTTCATCTGCATTTTGCTTTCATCTTGCGGGGCACTGAGGCGCTTATCTGTTTTCATGCCCAGTATCGCTAAACTCTATCACACTGTCACAGGTATCTCCTGCACAGCATTCAAAGATGTTGGATTTACAAATACTGCATTGCTCATGCCCATGAACAGCAACAACCACTAATGGACTAGCATGACAGCGTGGGCAGGATGGCTGTGTTGCTGACGGTGTGATATTTTCTATATTCATAAGTCTTTTTTATCTTCTTTATCTTTTTTCTGCGGCAGTGGTTTAACGGCACGCTGCACAATAAACATCACAAGTAGAACGCCAAATACATAAACAAAAATAGCCAATGGGGAGTCCAGCAATACCTGATGCAAATCATCATTGGCACAGATAAAAGATTTTTTGAAATCAGTTGCCGTCTCTGAGGCTGACATGACAGCACACGCTGTTTGATTATCCATTACCTCCCCTTCTCTCTCACGCTCTTTTAATAGTTTGCTAAAATACTGCTACATGCAAGACTGAGACAATCATTATTACTCTTATATCGCCTCATGATGAGAGTATCACCGCTCTTTGAGGGGTTGGCAAAATAAACGCCACCCATCTGAGTAACGATAGCTCTAATAATCTGAATGGGCGCTATAATATAAAATGGGGGCAAAAAAAATGACTGAAAATGAGACACATGAAGGTGGCTGTGCCTGCGGGGCAGTAAGATACAGAACGACCGGCTATCCTGACATTCATGCTGTGTGTCATTGCCGATATTGTCAGCTTCGGACAGGGTCTGCCTTTGGTGTTGGCGCGTATTTCTCAGAAACAGATCTTGAAATTCTGTCAGGCACGCTCACACAACATTCCTATCAGACGCAGTCCGGAAACACGGTTTCAACGTCATTCTGCGTTACGTGCGGCACGACAACACATTGGCAAATCGACTCTGATTTTTTGCGGGGCAAAACTGCGATTGCAGTCGGCACCTTTGACCCGCCCTCCTTCTGGTTTGATATTGATCGGGAAATATTCACCCGAACCAAAGCAGACTTTGTTCACATTGATGCCGACAATAAGTTTGAGACATCCGGAACCTATAAGCCTGTCAAAGAAGATGAAGTTCGGCAAACCCCTGCCTCAGAATAGGTTATCTTAACTGATGTGGCTCACGCAGACACGTACAGGCGCCCTGCCTAGCCTTTTTCATCCGCATAACCGCCAGAGGTGAAGACCAGCTTTGGTATCATTAGAAAGAACTATCAATGGAAATTTTTGGCACAATTACAGCCCTATTCAGCGGTGAGCGCGTATCACATACTGATACATTCATCCTCGCCATCCTAGCCTTGGCGCTCTATATCGGCATTCGCAAAATCGGAAAACGCATCAAAGATAACAAATAACATATAGGCACGCATTTGCGAGCGGGGATGCTGGGTCGCAACATGTCCCGCTCTTTTAGATGACTAAAAGAGAGCTATCAGTTCACTATTAAGGTTCTTAGAAAATAGTGCTTAAGAAGCTGCCACATTTCGTTTTATCAAGTAATAAGTATGTAACAGATAGATGGTCTGGCGATGTAGGCTAAATATTACCTGCATATAATGTCATCAGTGCATCTGAGATGTGCCTAAAACACTAATTACATACCACTGCCTCGGTGGGGGAGTGTTGGGGCTGCTTTATGATTTTTGCAGCCTATATGGCGTGCAGGTTTTCTTTGCCCCAAGCGCATTCAGTAGCTAGTATGAGGTTACATTTATGTCGGGTCAAAGAATGTTAGAAAAGATTGAAGATACTACGCTGAGCGACCACCTGCTGGATCATTTCGCGACATGGTATGTGATAAGTGTTGTTGCCATTCAGGCGCTGGAAAAAGCCCGTGAAGCTCAACTAAAAATTGAAAGAGAGCAGACTGTCAGCACAGACAGGCAGACAAAAGCCTAATTCCTTGCAAAGAACCTTCATGCCCGTTTCACAGCAAAATAGTGAGGGACCCACCACATCATATCGTCTTGTATGACCTGCCATTAGACGCAATCAGTTATGAACACGTCTAATGTCAAAGACTTACAAGCTGGCAAGCAGAGCCTTAAGCTTCTTCTTGCTTTTTCCTAACGCCTTTGCTTTAGCAATATCATCTTTGTTTGATGAATCACCACCAACAACAACAAGGCCGATCATGCCCATCGATTTATGCGGTGTGCACCAGTAATAGTAAATTCCGGGCGTATCAAATGTCAGGGACGTCCCTTTATTGTTCTTGGATTTAAACTTTAACTCATTTGGTGAGGCCACTATCTCAACATTATGCCCTTTAGATTTTGGCAGCCATGTAATTGTATCACCTACGTCGATTTTTGCTACTTCGACACTGTAGGATTTCTTCTGCATGTCAATAGTCATATCTGCAGCCACTGCAGGAGTAGAAAAAAGAAGTGCTAAAATTATCATTAATTTTTTCATCAATATTTCCTATTTTTGTCTCTAGTTAAAATGAAGAGCATTTTTACAAAAAAGAGCTGACGCTCTTATGTTGATATGCTTTGCACAGGAAATATTACCAGTATTTTTAAGATGAAAAAATGTCGCACCTTCGTTACATGACCCGCATATACGCATTGCTTGGGGCGGCATGCCCACAAGAGATTTAGCGATGATGCCGTTTCAACACTGCTAACGCAGGCGGTAAGACCTGCCTTTTTATTCAGCATTTGGGAGAATTTAGATAGCGTCTCTATTGACAGATCAGCGCCCTCTCCTACTATGATTTTAGGAGTATGTGTTTAACTTTTATAGGGACGATACAATGTCTTTGAACGATAAATTAAATCAATCAATGTCTGATAGAAACGTAGGTGACTATCTTGACCTATTGCACGAAGATTTCGTAGCAACATTTCATAAATCTGGCGACACTTTTTCAAAAACAGAATGGGCGCCTATGGTTACCGGGATGATGGAAAATGAAAAATTTATCCAAGAATCTTGCCGTTGTATTTATGAAAATGACGATGTCCTGGTACAGCACGCTTTTATGTCCTACCCAGATGATAGCAGAGAAGCTGTCATGTTGGTCGCCATGTTAAAAGATGGCAAAATTATCAGCATGGAAACGGGCGCCACTGCTTTGGAATAAGGCCTACACTGTCTTTGCTTCGAGGCACTTTTGATGACAGAAAAGGGCAAGAATTGACCCAGTCAAAAACAGAAATTAAATAACTGGTAGCCCGCCAAATTTAGGACTGTCAGACTAACAATCCTTGTGCATACTTTTCAGAGCGATTTGCATGGGACAATGATTTTGTTATGAGGGTGAAGCACAAACGCTTCACCTGATAATGTTCAGCTAAATCAGAAAGCACACGCTTTACATAATAAAAGATACCATCACAGAACAGTTCATGATTTGGGGCATATTTGTTTCTCATCTCACCTCACACCACTTAACTGCAAACACAGAAAAATGGTGCCGCTGAGGTTTAATCCATATGTATCATTATCGTTTTTTACTCATTCTAATATTTTATTTTATGGTCACAAAAAGGTATACGATACCAAATATGATGCCGAGCTTTATGGATAGTATCGAAAGCTAACCACCAAAACGGATAGGGCCTCAAACGTAGCATTAACGTTTGTAGTGTTCGGTTCTGTTAATGTTTCTTGCCAAGATTTGTTTCTTAAGACGTCATAAAATATGGAGTAGTGGTAATGGCAGAAAAAACACTCATCAAACTTTGCAGCCCTAGAAAGGTTGCCTTTGACCTTTATATAGCCCTTACCAAAGATGCTTCAGAAGGCAACAGTCTAAGGTTACCCAAAGAGTAAAAAATTGAAATATATAAACAATGCTCGAGGTCTGCACTAAGCTCATATAAATAACCATTTTAAACCTATCAGTAATGGAATAGGGCTGGTCAGCATTCAGATGTCTCTATAACTACCTTTATAATGACACCTGCAATGCTTCACTTGCCTGTGCATTAAATATAATTGTACATCATTTAAGTGCAGACATATGTGGAGTATTGGGCCTATAGTTAAAACAGCCTATAGGGTGTTTTTTATAAAACTTAAACCCAAAGTCTGCCGTGAAATAGCGCAGTTATAATTTAACATAAAGTCAAAGAAAAATTCCGTATCATTAATCCTATAACCTTTGACAGCCATCATGAAGTGCCTAAAATATAGAATATATATGCTAAAATGTCACTTTTCTGTTATTTTATATGGAAGTAATTTTATTTATACACAAAGATCTGTCTCTTCGTAGCATTAGAAAAGCAGAGGAACGCAAATAATCATGGCAAAAGAGCATAGTAAAAAAACATCCCCTCAGAGACAAATTGAGAAGCTCTGGTCTGAAGTTCTTGAAACTAAATCTATCGGCTATTTATTGCGGGCGAAAATTGAACAAAATCTTGCGCTGCTGATTTCCAACATAAATAGTAGCTTTATGGGAAACAGGCAATTAGCAAACCAGAACACTGAAGATATTTACTATAGTTTGCGGAAAATAATTGAATCTAGAGTTGATGATAATGGCAATGTCGATGAATATTTAATATCTTCATCGGATGCTGCTTTTATTGAGCATAGGTCGAAATTAAATCGCAAAATAAACGATGTATCTGCTGAACTTAATGAAGTGAATAATAAACTTCTTTCAATTCACCGCAAGGTTATGAAAAACAATGATGAAATCATAAAGTTCAATACAAAAAATCTTGAAGAAGCATATAGATTTATTATGGGTGGTAATAGCAGGGCTGACGCAAAAACATTGAGCGCAGAAGACTTTGATATAAAAAGTGTGGCTCTCAGCAAGCAAAACAAGCAAAATAACAAGAATACCGCAAAACTTATGAAGATTGTCAATGAAGCGCTCGACAACACCATCGAAGCTCAATCTCAAGTGTCAGAAAAACGCGAACGCATCTTTGAAAACCGCAAGGTAATCATGGGCATTCGAAAAGATATTGAATTATTTACAGACGAATAAAACCCAGACAAAAAGATGAGAGCGCACGAAAAGAGCCATAGCCTAAGATAGGCATTGCCAATTTATAATGGTGATATTAGGCACAATTTTAGTGTATCATTTCAAAGATGAAAAGAGGCTAAGGAACTGCTCCTTAGCCCATAAATTATTAAAGGCTGATTCGAATTTCTAGGAATAGAATGTTCTACGTAAAGATATTGATATGGGTGATATTAGGCGTCCTCCTCGCTTATTTCCTATAAATGGAATTAAATGTCAGAGGATAAACTTCTAGCCCCCAACTAATACTTTTTCTTAGTGGTGTCGGGACTTAATGAAAATATTCGTGTCATTGACCAGCGTTGGCCTTTTTATTGCTGGAATATTTTCCTTGCTATGGTTTTTCATACCCAGCTTTAGCACCCAGTTTGAGCCGCCAAAAATCATTCAAGTCAAAGCCTATCTCGATAATCGCTGTTCAGTGACAAATGACGTTTTTGTTGCCGAAGCCCCCGAACAGGGACGCACAGCAAAATTTTACAATGGGGTTGCCATCATGCGGCTGCCAGAGGATGCTAAAATCCAACTGGCTATTTCCACAGCCTTCCCAGACTTCAAATATGATGATGTGCCTCAAGATGTTGCTGGCGAAGTAGTTTTGGTTGCGGATTGTTCAGCCTCGCCTCGCATCAAATCAATTTTTGAGGCGATGAACGAGCAATTTAAAGACAAATAACATTACGCGACAATGCGGCCCAAGATATAAAAAAAAGGCCAGCGATTTTCCTCTAGCCTATGCTCAATGCTTGTTATCTTGTCTTAGCATTTCGTTTTTATCACCCTCTTCAGCTTTTAGTCTGCGAGCTCGCAAAATCACTGCATTGAAAGGAGAGAGCTTGGTCAGTAACCTTAACTAATAATTTCTTCATGACTTCTTCCTTTAACTGTGCATCTAGCATGATTGCATATCACTTGATGTATAACCACGCTTGGGAAATAAATTAGGCTAAACTATTTTTATCTATTTTTTGAAATAGCCTCTATTAAGTGGCCTTGAAACAAAAACACATCCCAACCACAGAAGTATAAAAACAGCCAAAACAACATACTCTTGGAGGACTGTAATATTGTTTATATACATGATGATACCAGCCGATAAGCAGAGATAAAAAAGATACTGATTTAGAAAATCAATTGGAAAATAGGCGCGATTAAGTCCAATAAGGTGAAGAACTCCATAATGAGAAAAAGTAAGGAAAATTGATACTCTTATGGCTTGCAATCTATGTAATGGTATCTCTTCAATTGAAGAAACCACCCACGGAAAGTAGATGGTAATATCGAGAAATGCTGCAATGGATACTGAAGCGGTCCAAACAACAAATAACAGTATAATAGCGTTGGCAATTAGACGTATCATTGTAAACTGAGTCCTCGACATTAAAGAGTATATCACTAGAACAACAATAGTCTCGAAACCACTGTCAAAAGTCAAAAAACATTTCTTTGCTTGCTGTACTCAGCAGAAACTTCTCATGCTCAATGAGGTGCAGAGTAAGCGTGACGCAGCTTTACTCTACTAGGTCACCCGTGAGCGGTATAGTATGACGGTCAACTTCATTATACTCTTGAAGCATATGCCTGACAGTATTTAAGAACTCAACTCCCTGCTTTGCGTCTTGTTCAAATTGTTCGGCATGTCGCACTACAATGCTAAATACTTCTTCGTCTTTAGTCATAATAAAATAATCAGTTATACCCACTCTTTCAGGCAAGGAGATGTAGTGTTTTAAAGCGTTAACAAATTCATCGTAGTTTTGGGGCTTTGGTTTAAACCTAATAATGGATAACTTCTTCATGTTTAAGGCCTCCGTTTGTGAATAGTCTCAACTGTGTCATATAATTATATAGTTGGGAAACCTTAAACCCATTACCATACCTTTGCCCCACACTAGCTGTAGACCATCCGCCTATCTGGTCTATCATGTCTGATGAGAGTTAACTTTTTAAGTCCCCTAAAGCACTGACATACATCTCTAATGCTTCTTGAATATCAAAATCTTGGGGTAGCGTTTCTCGTGTTTCTGCTGACAGCGGTGTATTGAGTGCTATTTGCATCAAGTCTTTTGCTCCCTCATGAAACTTTGGTGTCATTCCAAATTGTTTATAAGTTTCAGCAATTTCCTCCATTTCAGGTATCCATCGACCAGAATCTAGTGGAATTCTTGGAACCATGTTCAACATCGTTTTCAAAATATCTGGCTTGCTAACCCCTAATTCTGAGAATAACTCTTGCCTAAGCCCTGCAAGCTCCCGCTACAGCGGCAAACAATGAAAAGGCACCTTTTGTTGCGCTGGCATAAATCATTTTTAAGGTGGATGCCTGTCCGATAAGATGACCAACTGGTTTTACAACCATGCCCCTACCATCAATTTGAGAAATTAAAAATAAATTTTCTCCGCTTACATATAAACGTGTTCTACCATCTTCCTTAATTGGATTGAAGCCAACTATGCCTCCATCAATGAAATTGACAGGCAAATTACTAAATAATTCAAAAATATTTTTTGCTGATTTCGGAGAGATTGCGTTACAATCAGCATAATCGGGGAAGCAACCTATATTAGCCATCATATCTGCAACTTCAGTTGCTATACCATGCGCATGCTGAGGTGGCAGTATAGATAGAATTAAATCTGATTGACGAATGACGTCATCTAAACTAGCGAGACTTTCTATCCCTGCACTAGCTGAAAGAGACTGCGTACGGTCGCTTCTTCCACCTAAAAAAGTTACAACTCTGAAGCCACTCTGCTTTAAAGCTTGACCGCAAGCATGGCCCATATCACCGGGCATGAGTATCCCGATACTCTGAAGAGTTTTCATTTTCATAACTTCATCTCTGATAATTGCTTTGAACTTTTTATTCCGAATAGGCTGTCACCTGAATACCATTAAAGCAATGCCTTATCTTCTGCTCTCATAGGCACTGCTGCAGCTGGTGGTGGTAGTGGCAGTGAATACACTGATTGGGACTGGGACTGGGATTATCAACCATCAAACTCTCAATGGGTTTGCAGAGGAATAACAACCGGTCAATATGCTGAATTATCGAATTGTGCTTATGATGTTAAAGATGACGACAGATGGCCAGGCTAGCCAATCGCTATTGTTTATGGGTGTTGACCATTTTGATGGGGGGGGGTAGAGAGTCACTGGTAGTTGTATGAATACGAATCTGCAGTATTAGCTGACCTGAACCGCAATGTAGACGCACAATGCAATAATAAGCAGCTTGCCATAATCTAAGTCGAAAGCTGTGCCTTCGCCGAACTTCTCTTCAAAGGCATTCTTCTGAGGTGTTTGAGGCATAGCTGGTGCTGTTTTCTTTGAGACTGCCTTCTTGGTCGCAGCTTTTTTAGATGCTGCCTTCTTCTTTGCAGCTGGTGCTTTAGCCATCTTAAGATCTCCATTTAATATTTTTGTTTTTTATCATAATTGAGTTATTGTATATTTTTTAACAATCGAACAGCAAGTTACGAAAAGATATTCGGATAAATAACTCATCAACAGTATAAAATACAAGTTTGGTATAGGTATGCATAGGTAATACTATACTACACAGTAACAATAGGTTCTTCAATAAGGCTCAGAACCATATTTTCTTTGTAAATTCATATTAGTGTACACTTAGATGTAACACTTAAGTGTAGCACTCTAAATAATGCTAAGCGGTAGCTAAGTATACGTATCAATAAAATACCCTTCGTATATCCCACTTTCCTATCCCATCCGTGTTGTCCAATACACCTTTAAGCCTTCTTTACAGGAGCCTCATACAGAGTCACCAGAGTAGCATAGTGCACCTGTGATTCAGACATGTAATAAAGGATCTCAGCAGGACTCACAGAGCCATATACGGCATGTCTGTGATGCAACCTATGATGCTATGTTGGTAACTCATGCTTGTGGTTTGGTGTGTAAGTGAATTTGGTTTATAAGTTTGTATTCTACTGATAGCGTCAACATCATGAAAAAGGGTTTTAATGCAATACCCACAGGAGTCCGAAATATGACCCGCACCCTACTCATAGCCATATTTCTGACCCTGCTCAGCCAGACGGCTTGGAGCGCTGAATTAGCTGAGATACAATTAAAAGAGTCGCTAGATGAAATGCGCGGATTCTGCATTGACATAAGAGGCCATAAGCAGCGTGCAATGGTGAACAAAGGGCTCCAAGCCCATAGCTGTTATTCTTATCAAGGTCAGATTTCCGTTGACCAAGCTTTTGATAAAAATTTACTGAAGCAGAATTCGTTTTTCATGCCAGCTTTTGACGTGTGCATGGAAGCAAAAGGCCGTTTCAAAGGAGCGAGTTTGATATTGAGTGAGTGTAAAGATAAAGACGTTCAAAAATTTGAATTAACGAGAAATAATCAGATAAAACTTGTCGGTGAAAGTAATTTTTGTGTAGCGATTGGCGAAGAAAAATCTAAGAAAGGTGGAGGTGGAACCCCTACCCATTTAATGCGCGTTATAACACTTCAAGATTGTTCAACAACAAAGTCTAGATACACAACCTGGAAGGTAAATAATTAGAATTAGTTGCCTTGCTTCCACACCACCCATACTTCCACACATAACTAACCCCCATGACATGCAATCACGTTCAATACATAGGCAAGTGAAGCATCGTAAGTGTCATTAAAGGGTTAACAGCTTTAAACACTCATCTGTGTAAAACCGTTATAAATTTTTGCGCGTATTGACAGCAAGTAGATGAGAGATGATATTTTAATTTTCATAATATTTAATAGAAAAGGCTCAGGTCCAAGATGTTACGGCTCACCGCTAACGCTATTATACTTTTATTTGTTGTTTGGACCGCTTCAGTATCCATTGCAGCTTTTCTCGATATTATCATCTACTTTCCGTGGGTAGTTTCTTCAATTGAAGAGATACCATTGCATAGACTGCAAGCCATAAGAATATCAATTTTTCTTACATTTTCTCATTATGGTGTTTTCTACATTGTTGGACTTAACCGCGAGCAGGCTCCAATTGATTTTCTTGTTAAATATCTTTTTTATCTCAATTTGGCAGGAGGCATCATCTTTTATAAAAGTAATGTTGCAGTCCAAGAGTATGCTATTTTATCGGTATTTATACTCCTCTGGCTTTTATCCGTCATCGCTTCAAGACCACTTAATCGTGGTTATTTCAAAAATAAATAACACCCATAAATACCCATCTGTGTAACACCCCATGAATATAATACGTACACACCCCTAGTGTTCCTGCCTGTGGGGTGGGTCACATGTTATGTAATCACTCTCAGTGTACAGTTACGTGATGTAGCTTAGTGATATTATACAGGTAGGTATAAAGACACATACCCTACCTCACTTCCCCTATACTCAGTAGAAACTCTATAGGCACATCATACTGTGAAAGATTACGTGCCTGTTGACACCATAAGTGATGCACATAAACTGTTGGAATTGCTAATGTTCAGGTCAGTGATGGTGCATACATAGGGCACATACGTGTTTCTCAGCCGCACCATTTATTCTTCTAACCACCTGAAATGTCAGCATATTATGTGCAACAGATTAGGTGTATGAAATAGAGTTTCACTAAGGATGAATAATGATTTTTGATAAATTTGTAGATGCTTGGGATAGAAAAGACGCTGAAGCAGAATTGGCTTTGTTTCATGATGATTGGCAGTTCAAATTTCATTCATCAGGAAAAATAATGAAGAAAGGAGATATGAGCCTAGAAGACAGAACAAAGATGATGGACAATCATGACCTAGAAAATCGTAGGTGCTTGTATGAAAATGATGATGTGCTAGTCATGCATTGGATTAGTCACTTTCCAAACGGAACATCAGATGCAGTGATGATGGTTCATATGAAAAAAGATGGTCTTTTGTGGCGTACAGAAACAGGGTCAACGCCTCTCAGTAAAGATTAATCTTGCCCATCCACCTGCCTAGCACATCCAATGGATACCCATTACCATAGCCCTGCCCTACTCCAGAGGTCTTCCAGCCTCCTATTGCATCAACGATGTCACTTGGACATTCGACTGCCCTTAGCCTGTCACGAAGGCTATGCCTGAAGCTATGAATGACGCAGTTCTCTGGCACATACTGATGCAGCCACTTATTTAATCTGCCACTAGCTGAGTTAGCTTTACACCCTGTCTAAGAGCGCCTGTGCCGCCGTGCCGCGCACCCGCTCATCTTTACCACTACGCATGAGCTCAACAAGCGTGTCTATCGCCTCTTTGGTGAAGCTACGGGCTAGCTCTGCTACCTTGTGCTCGTCCTTAGGGCGCCCGCCAGCATTGCCGCTGTGGCCGGATAGAAAGCGGCCTTGATGGTCCCTCGAATTTTTCTTTAAACCAAATTCTATTGTCATTACAGCACACTAGCAATCATATACTTAGCCTATATTTATATTATTGAAATATAACGATATTTACACTTTTATAGTCTATCATAATATGTGATGATTAGGTACCAGTTACAAATGGCTGTGACGGGTAGCCAAGATTTCGCATGAGCGTTTGGATGTGGCTATGACCCCAGCTGAGTGAGATGCTACCTCTGAACTGGCTAGAGGCATCACGAGCAGGCTCTGTGAAGAACCACAACCTGTGGGTAGCTGATAGTCGCTGGTATGGCCTATCAGTGGTCCTGCGTTATACAGCAGTGCGTAAAGAGGAGACCGCGTAACCGCCCTCTACCTTCGTTAAGGTGACACTATACCAGCTGGGATGAGCGACGGAATGGCTCCGACAATCATAACAGTGCTTAGCCTGCTGAAGGCTAGGTGACTCTGGACTAACAGCACAGCAGGAATGCCGCTCTAGAATTCACCAACAATCATAACGATTGAATGGTTTAAAATAATGAGACGACTTCAAAAATACAGCCTGCTAAATGAACTGTTCTAATGCTTAAAAGCTACAGTTTCATAGCCTTCACTAATCCATCCAGTGATACCAGTTGATAGATGGCTAACCTGCGAGAAACCTAATTGCGTTATTAGCGCATTACCGATGGCATTACTCCTATTACCACTCCTGCAATAAAGAAGGATAGGGGTTGATTTTGACGACGCTAACGAAAATAATTTTTGCTGAAAATCTGGATGTATTTGACCATTCTTCTGAAAGGCTGTGACCGTTTTGGCACCCTCTATGATGCCTGTATCGCGCCACTCATCTTCGTGCCTAATATCTATGACTAATACGCCATCAGCCTGAGAGTTCAACAAATCCTCAGCAGTTGCTTGGCCTAACGAGACTGTATTATTTGCCTTAGCAATAGTCGTGTACCCTACGTAGGCGAAGAGAGCCAACAGAGCTATAATTAAGATTTTGATGATATTATGAAGCATCAAGTTATGATTTCTTGTGAGACATTATCGACGATAACAGGGTTCTCAAAGTACTCTATATCGGGTTTTGAAAATCTATTTGTTAACCACTCAATTCTATCATCATCAAACCAAGCATCGGCGTTTTCTCTATTGTCGAAACAGTATATTCCACCGCCAATAGATTTATCTAAATCACATATATAATTTTTTCGAATTAAGCCCTTTGTGTCTCTGTACATAGGAGCAGTTTCCTCGAACTTTCCTTTTAACGTTGCAAGGTCTAGGTCTTTTGGAATTTTGAAGGTAACTTTTACGATTAGCATGACATACTCCAAGAGAGAAGATTTTCGCTATCAGTCTTCCAGAGGTCGTTAATTTTGCCAAGCTCTAAAAAAAGGACTGCCCGAAAGCAGTCCAAGTTTAAGGAGGAGAAAACAACAATGAAATTCGCTGTTACTCCTCTCTAAACGGATGTTGTGGCGTCATTGTGAGTCAAATGTGTTTAAACCGTGTTATTTAAGTGCTAGTTATTTTGCTGGTAATCCTAAAAATTTCTTGGATTTAAAAATATATAGATTTCGTAGTTTTAAGAGTAAAAATTTCATCGCGTGAACGTTTCAATTTTATAAATAAGCTAAAGAAGGAAGAAAAATGTCTGACCCACTTGGAGGTATACGAGGCGACGAAATAAAAGTAACTAACCCATTTGGGACAGACAAAAATAAAGCTATTCAGGACTTGAATTTATCCGTTGACTATCTGGAAGGAAGAAAACGCAAAAGAGACAAAAGTATTCTTCAACAAATACGAGATGGCAGTTGGGGTAAAGAAGAAAAAATACCAAATTGGGAACCTTCGCCGGACAGTGAATTTGATGGCTACGATGTTATATTGCGTTGGGCAGGAAAAGAGGTCACTCGTGTAAGAGATGTTAACAAAAAAGAGGCAAAAGTTGCTCTTTCTGGCATTAGCTCCTTCCTGAAAAACTTCGACCAAGAGAAGCCAGATACATCAAATAGATGGGTTGCAATTTGTTACAATATTACAGCGAAAATGCACGGGCTAGACTTGGTAGAAGTACCTAAGAAAATTGATAGAGAAAAGCACTCAGACCTATTTAATGGAATTAAAGGTGATAAATCTGCGCTGAGTAGAAACCAATTTGCAAAAGATATAAAGCGCGCAATTTTGATTGCAAACAAATCAATGGCTTTTTTGGAGAATGTGGATAAAGCGCTGAAAGACAGGCCCCCAGAATTGAGAATTGATAGCACGAAAAATTGTACACCAACTACTAAGGATAATAATACCCATTTCGATGTCACCCTTTTTTTTGCAATGGAAGTTATTTTGACAGAACGAAATATTCCTTTATCAAGGGCCAAAGTTGCGCTCTCATCAATGCGAGGATGGTTGAGAAATATTGATGCTGAAGACCCTGATTTTGATGATGAAAATATAAAAAAATGTTACCAAGCTACAATTGAGCGGTCAAAACCAGGGCACTACCTAAGAGTAGAAAAAGAAATGCTTCCTATGGAAAGTGGAGGGACAAGTTATTGGTCAAAATCACTGCACTGTTGGGTTACTGGACACATAGATAAAAATGGTCAATTTATTCCGCCAGATTGGACCCTGTAGGGGGGCGCTGGTTGAGGTAATGCGTAGTGGTAAGCCTAAGGTGGAAGTGGTCACAGACGAGAAGCAGGACTACATCAGCGCTCTGAGGGCCGTTAATGAGCGATTAAAGCAGGCCTGAGAGCAGGCTAATCGCTGGCACGACGCCCCGCCGATATATGCAAAGGGGGTGGGACAGACGGTAGGACATTTTCTCTTCCCAATACCAAGCGCAACCGCTAGCATTTCTATCAATAGCGATAGAAAACTACGCGACTGTTTCTTCTCAGCCGCACCATTTCTCTTCAAAAACCCGCAGAGAACCTATAGTTTTCCTATCGCCCATGCAAAGGGTAGGACAAACGGTAGGACATTTTGGCACCGCAACCTGCGAAGCACCTCTTCCAAAAACGTGGCGTATATTACTTCGAGCGTCGCATTCCAACGGACCTGACGGCGTATTATAATACGCCTAAGCTCATCCGCTCATTGAAGACCAAAAACCCCCAGCAAGCTTGCAAGCTTGCTTCCTGCCTTGCTGAACGGCTGGATAATCACTGGGCTGGATTGCGGCACGATACGCTCTCTGCATTCTTCTGTGGTCAGCAGGCAACACCCCCAACTGTCATAACCCCTCACTGCGTCATTACAATGCAGGATGCGCTTACTGATTACCTTCGCCACAAGGGGCGCGGCAAGGGCGAACGCTTTAGGCGGTATGCTGAGAGGTCTGTTGGCTACCTTATTAAGGTTGCGGGTGATAAGCCGCTATCA
>Ga0233444_10002512_pt1 | contig 19261 bp, 18 predicted proteins | sample SI_124_October20_6_FD_182792 | JGI IMG/M metagenome (GOLD analysis project Ga0233444, IMG submission 182792) | Seawater microbial communities from Saanich Inlet, British Columbia, Canada - SI_124_October2016_10_MG | ecosystem: Environmental > Aquatic > Marine > Inlet | place: Canada: British... | reverse complement strand
CGACCACGCTCTGCAAACGCGTATCATTGTCTGGATGGCTCGCAAAGACACCGTGATACGCCCGAGGTTCTCTACCTTGACGTTTCGCTTCCATTTCAGCAAAAGAAGCTTGATTCTTCAACACCCGAATCACATCCAACATTGCCTTTGGATCATAACCAGAACGAGCTAAATACTCTGCGCCCAGCCCATCAGACTCAAGCTCATGTTCACGACCATAGCCACTCAATAAAGCACCACCCAACATATTAAACAAATCTTGCGATAGGCCTCCCCGCAACTCAGGGACCAATATTGCACCAATCGTGTAGCCAATATTCGCTGCTTGCGCTGCGCTCTGCTGCCTAACACCATGCCTTGCAGTGACATGCCCAATCTCATGACCCAGAACAGCCGCTAATTCCGCTTCTGAATTCAAGTACGCCATCAAGCCACGGGTGATATAGATATAGCCACCGGGTAAAGCAAACGCATTAATCACTGGTGAATCGAGCACCGTAAAACGATAAATCAAACCCTTCCGGTGACTCACAGCTGCGAGGCGGTCACCAACAGATTGCACATACTGCTGCAAGGCTTCATCTTCATAACGACCATATTCAGCAACGATCTTAGGGTGGTTAGCGCGACCAATACCGATCTCACTGTCCTCACTCATCATCACAAAGTCATTTTTCCCACTAACAGGGTTTTGAACACAAGCTGTTAGGCTCAAAAACAACAAAGCCCCCACTAACAAGCGGAGGCTTTGGCATAATCGGCGACGGGTACGCATAGGTACGGCCTCAATCGTAAATTAATACATTTAAATAAACTTAGACACAACGCCTAAATCGTATTTACTTTCCGTATTTTTGACGGAATTTGTCAACACGACCAGCCGTATCTAACATTTTTTGTTTACCCGTATAAAACGGATGACATTCTGAACACACATCTAAAGTTAATGCATTCGCACGTGTTGAACGCGTCTTGAATGAATTGCCGCAACTGCATGTCACATCAATCTCATTGTATTCTGGGTGGATATCCGTTTTCATATCTATACTCTATATCGTATTTGACTAATAAATTGCCCGACAAAAAGGGCTGTTTGAACCGTGTAATTCTACTGATCTATTAAAACAACAGCAAATTTATTTCAGGCCTTACTACAACAAAGGCTTCTCAGCCATCATCCATGCTTGATTACGCATCCCTACATCCTGCTGACCCAATAAAGACTCCTCTCGATACACGCGCAGTTTCAACCCAGGAAACAATCGTAATAACTCATTATCTTCCAACAAATAATCTGTGCTTCTAGGGCCCATATCCGACACTTTCTGCTGGCAATAAGTCTGATACAACAATAAACCGCCCGGTTTCAATGCTGCTAATAATGCAGGACATAATTCACGCGCCAGAAACAAACTCACCAACAAGACATCCAAGCTATTGGCTTCAGGCGGGTTAACAAGCACATCTCTTATTTGAGCATCTACTGCCAGACCTCTCTCCCTAGCTTCCTTATCTAAACTCGCAATAGCGACAGGGGAAATATCCCAAGCCATCACTTGCAAACCCTTCTCAGCCAACATCAAGGCATTGCCACCAAGGCCACATGCCAGATCTAATGCAACACCTTGCTTCGGTAACAAATAATGATTATGTTGCAAGACCTCAGCAATACGCCGCTTACCGTCATGCAATGAATAACGACTATCCCACTTTTCCTGTATCGAGTGCACTACCTAACGCCTCCAAAATGCCGGGGTCAATACGACTAGCAAAGTAAATATTTCTAACCGGCCTAATAACATTGCGATACATAACACCCATTTTGAAGGAGAATTAATACTGCCATAATTAGCACCAACATCACCCAAACCTGGGCCTAAGTTGTTCAAGCACGCTGTCACTGCTGAAAAGGAGGTCACAATGTCCAAGCCTGTCGACATCAACAATAAATGCATAAAACTAAAACAAAAAACATAGAGCGCTAAAAAGCCCCATACCGCGCCGACAACTTTAGGTGGTAAAACTTTATTATTAATCTTAATTGCGAAAACCGCATTGGGGTGAATCAGCCGTAATACCTCACGATAGCCCTGCTTAAATAACAGCATGACCCGAATCACTTTCATACCGCCACCAACAGACCCGGCACAACCACCGATATAACTCGCCATTAATAATAAGATAGGGAGAAAACCTGGCCATAAATAATAATCTGTTGTAGTAAACCCTGTCGTCGTTCCAATTGATACGGCTTGGAAAACACCTTGATGCACTGCAGTCCAGGGGTCCTCAAAAGTATGGGTAAAATAAAGGTAAGTTGCCGTCACGACTGAAATCGTCACCAACACTAACAAATAAGCACGCAACTCTGAGTCTGCCCAATAGTGTTTAATAGAGCGATGTCGCCAAGCAAGGAAATGCAAAGAGAAGTTCATCCCGGCCAACAACATGAAAAACACCGCAACCATTTCGACAGCTGCACTATCGAAATAGCCCATGCTCGTATCATGCGTCGAGAAGCCACCAATCGCCACCGTCGAAAAACTGTGGCCAATCGCATCAAACCAAGTCATTCCAACTACATAATAGGCTAGGGTACAAAACACGGTTAATGCTAAATAAATATACCACAGCGCTTTTGCAGTCTCAGTTATCCGAGGCGTTAATTTAGAATCTTTCATCGGCCCAGGCGTTTCAGCGCGATACAACTGCATACCACCAACACCCAATAACGGTAAAATTGCCACCGCTAAAACAACAATCCCCATCCCGCCTAGCCACTGCAAAAATTGCCGGTAGAACAAGACAGCTTGGGGCAAGTCATCCAAGCCTGTTAACACCGTAGCACCGGTCGTAGTCAAGCCAGATACTGACTCGAAAACAGCATCAGTAAATGACATTTCAGGCACGGTTGTTAAAAAGAAAGGAACGGCCCCTGACAGACCTAAGGTGACCCAGAACATAACCACCACTAAAAAACCATCACGAATTTTTAGTTCTTTACGATGCCTCCGAACAGGAAACCAAAATACCAGCCCAGTAATCAGCAATAAAAAAAACGCTGAAACAAAAGCCTGCGTTGACCCATCTTGATAAAACATCGATACCGCTATAGGCGGTAGCAGCGTCAAGCTGAACAGGCCTAACAAAATGCCTAAAATACGTTGTATTGTTAAAAACTGCATTAACCGGTCTGTGATTTAGAATTATTTTGCCGATAATACGCCCACACTAACAACATGAACAGCGCTAATCCTAATATTGGCCATCGCTGCCATTGAACATATAACGTCGCGCCCGCACGTGGTTGGACTTCACCCGTCAAAACAACCTGTTCAAACTGTGCAGTCGTTGCTTGCAAACCACCTCGATGGTCAATCAAAGCCGAAATACCATTCGTCGTCGCGCGAATAATGGGTCGCCCTGTTTCCAATGCGCGATTTTGAGAAATTTGTAAGTGCTGATGCGGGGCAAAAGAATCGCCATACCAAGCATTATTGGTCGCGTTAATCAGCAGACTGGCTTCAGGCACCGTTTCCAACACTTCATTCGAAAAAGTATCTTCATAACAAATAGAGATACCTATTCTCTGACCCGCTGCGGTCAACAATGGCTGACCATCGGCGCCAATGGCAAACGAGGACATAGGTAAATCAAAAAAAGCGATCAAGCCCCGTAACCACTCGAACGGCACATAATCACCAAAAGGCACTAAATGGCGCTTATGATAAAAACCTATTTCAGAGCCAAGTGACATCATGCCATTGTAATAGCGCTCAGTCTCCTCATCATAAATTGGTAAACCTAGCAAAATATCTGTCTTGGTTTCGCGCGCTGTCTCAGCTAAAGGATCTAAGAAAAAATCCTTCACTTGATGATGGAAAGCCGTTATCGCATTTTCGGGCCAAACGACTAAATCACTAGACCAGTGCTTCTCAGTCTCTGATTGATACAACGCAAGGGTCTTAATAATTTGTTCTTTGTCCCACTTAATACCTTGCGGCACATTACCTTGCACAATTGTCACGACTAGCGGTTTATCTTTTTCAACCGTCCAGTCCGCGGCTTGTAAAACATATCCACCCATCCAAATCAACACAACGGCAAACAAAGCAGATAATTTCTTATATTCCCAGCAACACGCCAATAGGCCTGCCGACAACGCTACTAATAATGAAACACCTAATGCCCCAATCACTGGCGTATAACCGCTCAGCGGGCCATGAATTTGACTCGCACCAACTTCTAACCAGGGAAACCCTGTTAAAAACCAAGCTTTAAACCACTCAAAACCCAGCCATGCGACAGGCAATAACAAGACGAAATCCGCACTAGAAAAAGCCAATCGCTGCGTCAACCTCTTAACCAGCCAACCCAAGCCTGCCGTATATAGGGCTAAAAAAGCGACGAAGCCTGCTGTTAAAGCCGCTGACAAAAACACGCTGGCTTGACCAAAAACATGGATCGCCACATAAATCCATGACACGCCAACACCAAATAAGCCCAAACCAAATAGAAAGCCACGTAATGCTGCGGAACGCGCATCTGCCTCATGCCAACTCAAAAAGAGCAGCGTTAAACTCACCAAAGCAATTGGATAATAGCCAAAAGGTGAAAAAGCCAAAGGTAACAATAAGCCAGCCGAAAGCGCTGTGAGGTTACCCCGCCAACTTGGCTTTTTATCCGCGGCCATTGTCATCATTATTCGCTATCTTGAGTCGGTTCTATATCCGCTAGCACCTTCATTTCAAGCAAGTGTAAACGTCGGTTATCTGAACGAATCACCTTAAAAGAAAACCGCTCAATCGTCACTGTCTCGCCACGCTCTGGCAAATGACCAAATTGATTGGTCACATAACCACCGACCGTATCAAAATCATCATCATTCCAATTAGCATCAAAGCGCTCATTAAATTCTTCGAGCTCAGTTAAAGCTTTAATCGCATAGGTCGACTCATCTCTCTGCAAAATAGGCACATCAATATCGACATCATGCTCATCTTCAATTTCACCAACAATCTGTTCAAGTACATTTTCAATGGTGATCATTCCTGCTACACCGCCATACTCATCTACGACAATCGCCATATGGTTACGCCGAACTCTAAATTCACTCAGCAACACATTAAGACGTTTACTCTCAGGAATAAAAACCGCAGGGCGTAACAATTCACGTAGATCGAACTCGAATTTACCCGCAGACACCACCATCGACAAAACATCTTTGGCCAATAAAATACCAATCACATCATCACGATCATCATCGACAACGGGGAAACGAGAATGTGCGGTTTCAGTAATCAACTTGAGGATCGCTTCTGGCGTTGCATCACGCGACACCATCACAACTTGTGAACGCGGGATCATAATGTCTCTGGCTTGCATTTGAGCTACGCTCAAAGCCCCCTCCACAATAGATAACGCTTCCGCATCTAAAATGTGTCGCTCAGAGGCAGAGCGAATCAACTCAACTAATTGCTCTTGGTCTTGTGGCTCCAAAAATAACTTGCTCAATCTTTGCGACCACGATAACAATTTCGGTCGAGTTTGCTGCCCCTCACTCATATTTCGTCACCTTGTTCTTTATAAGGATTGTTAATCGCTAATGAAGCCAGAATCTCACCCTCTAAGGTTTCCATTTCCACAGCATCGGCATCGTTAATATGGTCATATCCTAGCAAGTGTAAACACCCATGTATCACCATATGGGCCCAATGGTGTTCACGCAACTTAGTTTGCTCGTCAGCCTCGCGTTCAACCACCGGGACACAAATCACCAAATCACCTAAAAGTACCGGTGTTAACTCGATACCACTATCAAACGGAAATGACAGCACATTCGTCGGACCTGTCTTACCGCGATAAGTCGCATTTAAGTCAGCACTTTCAATTTCATCAACCAAGCGAATACTTAACTCACAATCCTCAGCAACTTTCTGCAGAGCAGATTCAGCCCAGTGTTGTATCAATTGTGTCTCTGGAACAGTGCCCAAATAGACTTGTTGAACATCAACTATCACAGCCATTAACTGTCTCTACCTGCCTTCTCATAAGCCACAATGACTTTTTGCACTAAAGAATGCCGCACAACATCTTTAGCCTGGAAAAAAGTAAAGCCAATGCCTTCAACGCCCTTAAGCACTTCGATTGCATCACGTAGACCCGATTTTTGTGATTTTGGCAAATCAATTTGCGTAATATCACCTGTAATAACTGCCGTAGAGTTATAACCAAGACGCGTCAAAAACATCTTCATTTGCTCAACGGTCGTGTTTTGCGCTTCATCTAAAATAATAAAGGATTCATTAAGTGTGCGACCACGCATATAAGCCAATGGCGCCACTTCAATCACATTACGTTCTATCAGTTTAGCAACCCGCTCAAACCCGAGCATCTCATACAGTGCATCATAAAGCGGTCGTAAATAAGGGTCGACTTTTTGCGTTAAATCGCCTGGCAAGAAGCCCAACTTTTCCCCTGCTTCAACAGCGGGACGCACCAAAACAATTCGACGTGCAAAATCACGCTCCAACGCCTCAACAGCACAAGCCACAGCCAAATACGTTTTACCTGTACCTGCAGGCCCGATACCAAAATTAATATCATGTGTCATCACACGACGTAAATAGGCATGCTGATTCTCTCCACGCGCTTTAACCAAGCCACGTTTCGTTTTAATCATAATTTCTTTTTCTACTGGCTCTGCAATGGTCTCCGAGCCTCCCACTTCACGAATCGCTAAATGTACCTGCTCTGGTTCTAAAACAGATTGTGATGTCTCCGAATACAAGCCATGCACAACATCTTGTACATTTGCCAATACCAGTGCAGGACCGATAATCTGAAATTTGCCACCGCGGTTATTCACCTCGACACCAAAACCACGTTCCATCATGCGTAAATGTTCATCTAAGTGGCCACATAAATTAGCCAAACGCTCATTATCAATAGGGCTTAATTCAAAGCTAATGGACTCGAGTGGAGCAGAAGAAGCGGTCACGAATAAATGTTCCTTAAATTAAACAATGGCACTGTCAGCCAATAACTCACCACGTAATGAATTGGTATACGCCTCGGTAATATGAACATCAACAAATTTTCCAATCAACACCGTATCACCAACAAAGTTAACTACTCGGTTATTTTCTGTTCGCCCTGCCAGCTCACCTTCATGCCGCTGGGATTCACGCTCAACTAATAATCGTTGTGTTGACCCTAGCATCTTCTCGCTATGTTGGCTTTCTAACGCACGTAATTGATCTTGCACCAGCTTCAAACGGGCTTTCTTGGTGTCATCGGTCACCGAATCAATAAAAGCAGACGCTGGCGTGCCTGGACGGGCGCTATAGATGAAGCTAAAAGAATGATCGAAACCAATGTCTTTAATCAAATCAACTGTGCCTTGAAAGTCAGCATCTTGCTCATCAGGAAAACCAATGATGAAGTCACTCGACATACTCAAATCTGGCCGCGCCACTTTAATCCGCGCAATCTTATCTTTGTATTCTTGAACTGTATGGCCTCGTTTCATCATCGTTAAAATACGATCTGAGCCCGACTGCACGGGCAAATGCAAGTGACTCACCAACTCCGGCACCTCGGCAAACGCGTCAATCAGACTATCTGAGAACTCAACCGGATGTGAAGTCGTGAAACGGATACGGTCAATGCCATCAATCGCAGCAACGTAGTGAATTAACAGAGCTAAGTCCGCACTATCCTCTCCATCTAGCTCACCGCGATAAGCGTTCACATTCTGACCTAACAAATTAACTTCACGTACACCTTGTTTTGCCAAGCCTCTTATCTCTGTTAATACTTTATCAACAGGACGGCTAACTTCCTCACCTCGGGTATAAGGTACGACACAAAATGTACAATACTTACTGCACCCTTCCATAATTGATACAAAGGCCGTTGGACCTTCCGCCTTAGCTTCAGGCAAATTATCGAACTTTTCAATTTCGGGAAAAGAAATGTCCATTCTAGGCTGATGGCTCTTATGGACATCTGTCAGCATTGACGGCAAACGGTGCAAGGTTTGGGGGCCAAAAATTAAATCAACAAATGGAGCTCGGCGACGAATCGCATCGCCTTCCTGGCTGGCCACACATCCACCCACGCCAATCACTAAGTTTGGCTTATCATCCTTCCAACGCTTCCAGCGCCCGAGCTGATGAAACACCTTTTCTTGTGCTTTTTCACGAATGGAACAAGTGTTCAATAACAACACATCTGCTTCTTCCGCCACCTGAGTAATTTCCAGCTGATGAGACGCTGCAAGGACATCCGCCATTTTTGATGAATCATATTCATTCATCTGGCAGCCAAAGGTCTTAATATATAGTTTACCGGCCATAATTCATTCGTAAAAAAAGGTCGCTTAGAATACTCTTTTTAATCACCTAATTCAAAACAAGTGATTGTTTTTGTTAAAAACACTGTGCTAACTTAAAGCATAAATCACAATGCAAGGATGCATACAATGGCAATCAAAGACTGGCCTGCCGATGAACGCCCACGCGAAAAGCTTTTACAACATGGTGCTGCAATATTATCCGATGCGGAATTACTCGCCATCTTTTTGCGCACCGGTGTTGCTGGCACATCTGCTGTAACGCTCGCCCGCCAACTACTCGAACAATTTGGCAGCCTTCGGGCACTTCTTGATGCCGACAAAAAACAATTCTGCCAACAACACGGACTCGGCCCAGCCAAATTTACCCAACTCCAGGCCATCATGGAAATGAGTAAACGCCATATGGCATCAACATTGAACCATGGCAACACCTTCTCTGACACACAAACAACCCAATTGTTCTTGAAACAACGTCTGCGTGCCTACTCTTATGAAGTTTTTGCTTGTCTATGGTTGGATACTAAGCATCGCATGATCGCATTCGAAGAGTTATTTCGTGGCACGATCGATAGCGCGAACATTTACCCTAGAGAAGTTCTTAAACAAGCCTTACATCACAATGCTTCAGCCGTTATTTTTGCTCACAACCATCCATCCGGTAACCCGCAAGCGAGTCCTGCGGATATTACCGTCACACGACAACTCACCGCAGCATTAAATCTGGTCGACATCCGCGTGCTCGATCACATTATTATTGGTGATGCACACAATGTCTCTTTTGCACAATCAGGACTGCTGTAAAGTTTAATCACTCAAATAAGCAGAAAAGTTTTTATGATCATCCAAGTGCCGTGACCACCAACCCCTTAAAAAAGTCAGTAAATACTGTGGATCTTTATATGAAATAGCTTCGCGGCAGGCTTTTTTATAGGCAACTACATCCTGCTCAGCCTGCTCGACAAACTGTTCAATGTCTTTATACTCTGCATCCCGCAAAATACCTTCCTCAGTTTTTGCGTGAAACTGCAAATATTGCAACACAATTTTTGCAGTCGGTAATAAAGCTTCAAGACCATGTCCCTGCTGCAAAAAGTAATGTAAAGAATTAATCGAAGCTAAAACACCATGATGCTGCTCATCAATAATAAAACCACCGTCCTGTGAAAACTCGTCTCGCCAACCTAAATATAGTGGCTTACCCATTCCCTTCTCCCTATTCCATTAAGTCCTAAAATCCTAAAATCATTAATTCCTTACACTGCGATTGGTGCCGCTATGTGTGCTTGTGAAACATAATCAACAATCTCAAAATCATCAAATTGGTAATCAAAGATTGAATCCGGTTTCCGCTTTATAACCAGCTTCGGCAACGCACCAGGCGTTCGAGCCAACTGCATTTTTACTTGCTCAAAATGATTGGTATAAATATGTGCGTCACCAATACTCATGACAATTTCACCCACATCCAAATCACATTGCTGTGCCAACATATGCGTTAAAAATGCCAGCGATGCCGTGTTATAAGGATTACCTAGAAATAAGTCATTTGAACGGATATACAAAGAAGCACTTAACTTACCGTTAGCCACATAGAATTGATACAAGAGATGACATGGCGGTAACGCCATCAAACCGGCTTCAGCATTTTCCCATGGCTTTTTTGATTCGTCGGGTAATAAAGCAACATTCCAACCACTAATGATATGTCGGCGACTATCAGGATTATTTTTCAGCCCATCAACTAATGCAGCCACCTGATCAAAAATTTGATCATCTTCACCAGCCCAACGACGCCATTGCGCGCCATAAACAGGGCCCAACTCGCCCGATTCCGTTGCCCAATCATTCCAAATTGACACGCCATTATCCTGCAAATATTTGATGTTAGTCTCGCCACTTAAAAACCAAAGCAATTCATGCAAAATACTGCGTATGTGTAACTTCTTTGTTGTTAATAAAGGGAATCCTTCTGCAAGGTCATAACGCACTTGTCGGCCCAAAACAGAACGTGTGCCTGTTCCCGTCCGGTCACCTTTCTCAACACCGTTCTCCATTACATCTTGTAGCAATGCTAGATACTGCTTCATAACCCACCTAAAATAAGTTGAACTCGCTATTACTTTAGGCTAGAGCGCGTGTTTTTGCATCCTATAAAGCAAGGTGTCACGGCTGATACCTAATAATCTCGCTGCTTTAGAACGGTTACCAGACGCCATATCCAATGCTTGCTCAATCAAATCCAACTCAACCTGCGCCAATTTTATGCCCGTCGGCGGTAATGTAAACACTTGGTTGTCTGCAGCAACTTCCGGCATCATCTGCGGTGATAACTCATCGGGCTGAATCGCTTTTCCGGGATACAACAAGGCCATTCTCTGGCAAAAATTAATTAATTCCCTCACATTGCCTGGCCAAGCATAAGTCAACAAACAATGTTCAGCTTGTTTGTTATAGCGAACGACAGCGTTACTTCCTGCAAAGCTACGTCCAAAATGCCGTAATAGCATTAAGATATCCTCTGCTCGATCTCTCAATGCAGGCACATTAATCGGCACGACCTGTAAACGATAAAACAAATCACGCCTAAACTGCCCCCCATCGGCCAAATGCTGTAAATCAGCACTACTTGCATCAATAATCCGAACATCGACAATCTGTATTTTATGGCAACCTTGTAGCTGGCACTCACCCGCCTCTAAAAAACGGAGCACCTTTGCCTGTACCGACTGCGGTAAAGATTCAACATTATCAAAAAATACTGTCCCACCCTCTGCTGCCAATAATCGGCCACGATGCACCACTTCACCGGTTGCATTGCATTGACCAAACAAGTCCAATTCAATATTGTCTTCAGGTAATGCAGCACAATTTATCGTCACTAAAGGCTGATCTTTTCGCCGACTTTCAAAATGCAAAGCTTGAGCAATTAATTCCTTGCCAGTGCCCGTTTCACCTTGAATCAAAACACTCGCATCACTCAATGCAATCATAGGTAACGTTCGCAATAAATGCATCAATTCAGGCGACTGCCCTAAAATATCTTTAATCATTTTACCGCCCCATCCTCAATGTGATGAAACTCAATATCATGCTTTTCTACCGTATGCTGATGAGGCAAAAGTAATGTCATTAAAGCCATTACAATAATCGACACACCGGCTATTTTTCGCATATGTTTTGCACGAGCTAAGGACGCCAACAAACCCGTAAATAAGCCTGCACTCATCACAGCTGGTAATGTCCCCAGCCCGAATGACAGCATTACTAGAGAGGCTGTAACTGGATCACCCACCGTCGCTGCCACAGCCAGTGCCGCATAAACCAAACCGCAGGGTAACCACCCCCAAACCATACCCAACCAGAAAGCTTGTGAAAACGCCTTAACGGGTAAGAATTTCTGCCCAATAGGCTGCAACCAGCGCCAAATTGGCGCCCCTATACGTTCCATTTTGGCAAATTTTGGAAACCAACCCGCCAAATAAAGGCCCATCGTAATCATGACCCCCACCGACAAATAACGTAATATTGCGTGACCATCAATGTGTGCAAGTGGAGAGCTGAGTAAGCCGACTATAGCCCCGGCCATCGTATAGCTTAAAATACGGCCCAGATTATAATTAAACACATAAGGCAGCATTTTCCGCTGACTCTCACGCACTTCAACCGGCAGGCTCAAGGTTAACGCGCCGATAACCGAACCACACATTGCCAAACAATGCACCGTACTAAAAAGACCCAATAAAAAGGCCGTAATATAGGAACCTGTGATGGCTTCCATGACACTAATCCTAAACAATTGAAAAATTAACTACGTGGTACAATAACATGGCAAAAATGACATAAATTGTGTCATTTCACACACTTTAACCTCAAAAAACACAAAAAAATATGCTATCCCGATCCTATAATTTGCTTACAACTTGTTAGGAGAGCACATTGAAACATTTTAAATTATTACCGATTCCATTTCTATTGGCCACAGCATTAACCGTCGCTCATGCTGAAACGATATCACTACCTTCTATATCTGTGCATGGTGCTTCAGCTGAAGAAATTCCTTATGCACTACCTACAGTACCTGCAGCATCAACGGATATCGGCGCACTCATCAAGCGTCTTCCTGGCGCTAATGTGAATAGCAATGGGGTTGTCACCAGCATCGCACAATACCGCGGCTTGTTTGGCAACCGTGTCAATGTTGTCTTAGACGGCTTCAGCCAACATGAAGCAGGCCCAAACAGCATGGACTCCCCGCTAAGCTATCTACCCGCTTCTAGAACTGATCACGTCTCTGTTTTTAGGGGTATCGCGCCCGTTAGAACGGGTATCGAAACAATTGGCGGCACCATCTCTGCTAATTCAAAAAAACTCGATTTCGGCCAAGCAGAAGAAGCAGAACTGCATGGTACAGCTAATGCCGCATACGCTAGCAACGGTAATACCAGACAATTGAACCTAACAACCGCCATAACTAATCAACATCACAGACTACAACTAACAGGTAGTTCAGATCGTGGCGATAATCAAAGTTTCGACGGTGGCAGAGTTCGTTCAAGTGAGCATGATAGAGATACTGTCGGACTACACTACGGTTACCAAGACAGTAGCAAAGCAATCGGACTCGACGTTGAACATTTTGATATGGGTGATACTGGGACAGCAGCATTACCCATGGACATTCTTTACTTCCGCGGTGAGAACATCAAAGGTAGCTTTACCAATTATTTGAATAACGGCGATGACTACACCATCAAATTACATCACCAAGATGTTGAGCATGAAATGGATAATTTCTCACATCGTTCGAATGGGCTCATAGCATCGAGGGCTAGACAAGTCTTTGCGGAAGTACAAGGCGAAGGGCTTGGTTTACATTATCAACACCAGAACTGGTTGTTTGGTATTGATTTAGATCAAGCAGAGCATAATGCAACGATTTATAATCCAAATAATGCAGCTTTCTTCATCGAAAATTTTAAAGATGCCGAACGCGATAGGTATAGCCTCTTCGCTGAATGGAAAGGCGCAGTTTCTTCTGGTTGGAATGTAGAAACAGGCTTACGCTATAGCCGTGTGGAAATGGATTCTGGCGATGCCAGCCTTGGAGGGACACCAGCACCTCTAGTGGTATTAAATACTGACTTCAACAATTCTGATCTTAGCCAGGATGAAGACTTAGTCGATATCTTTGCCACTTTCACACATGAAATTTCTCAACAAGCTGATATCGAAATTGGCTTTGCCAGAAAAACCCGCGCACCAAGCTACCAAGAACGTTATCTCTGGGCTCCATTGCAAAGTACAGGCGGCTTAGCTGATGGTAGACAATATGTCGGTGATATCAACTTAGATCATGAAGTCTCGTACCAGCTTGAATTAGGTTTAGATTGGCATACGCAGAAGTTTGCCATCTCACCACGTGTTTTCTACCATCACATCAATGACTACATCCAAGGCGTTGCTGGAAATGCTAACGCCCAACAGCAAATGGTCGCGAATGCCATCGCGACAATGCTAGGTGGTACACCATCAACACTGCTTAAATTCAGTAATGTCGATGCCAAGTTATACGGAATCGATGCTAACTGGTCTGCAGCCCTTTCATCAGACTGGCAATTAGCCGGTACTGTCAGCTATGTCCGTGGCGAACGCCGTGATACTAGCGATGATCTTTACCGTATCGCACCGCTCAATGCGATCACATCGTTAACCTATGTACAACCCAGCTGGCAAGTCAGTGTTGAAGCTGAAACCGTCGCCAGACAGAATAAAATTTCATCAGAAAACAATGAACAAAAAACTGGGGGTTATGCGCTATTTAACATCTCTAGCCAATACCACGTCACACCTGCTGTTACGATGATGGCCGGCGTCAATAATCTCTTCGATCGTTACTATGTTAGCCACTTAGATGGAATCAATAGAGCTGGCGGCAACCCTGACCTTGCGATGGGCGACAAAATACCTGGCTTCGGACGTAGTGCTTACGTCAACGTCAACGTCGACTTCTAAACCTTATTTATCATCTCCACCCCCCTCTCAATCTGGAGAGGGGGTAAGCCCACGAACACACCCCCTTCATAACTGTCGCTTTATCTTTACTGTTCTTTTGATAAATGAACAAAGTTTGCCATCGCTGTATACTAGTCAATTTCAAAATTTAAACCGCTAAAACGGCTCAAGATAAAAGGCTCGAATAATGAATTTTTACCCCCTTGTCGTCAGTGATATTGTTGATGAGACCTCACTCGCCAAGTCCCTCACCTTTAAATTAGAAGGCAAATACCAGAGCCTTTTCCAATTTCAAGCGGGCCAGTTTCTATCTCTACGTCTACCTTGGGAGGACAGTTACCTCGATCGCTGCTACTCACTGTCCAGTAGCCCAGATCAAGAATTACTTACGATCACAGTCAAGCGGGTCAAAGATGGTAGAGCATCGAACTTACTTAATGACAATATCAAAATTGGAGACATTATTGATATCGCCCCACCAAGCGGTCGTTTCGTCCCAACAAACAATAAACGTCCCTTAACACTATTTGCAGCAGGGAGTGGTATTACACCGGTTATCTCAATAATCAAGCACACCTTGGCCAACACACAATTAGCCGTCACATTGTTTTACGCAAACTCAAATGAACAGCAAATTATTTTCAAACAGCAACTAGATGCGTTAGGCCAGCAATATCCCGAACGCTTCAACTGTCATCATCACCTAAGTAATGAACATGGCCGTGTCAACGAAACGACTGTCACTGATTTCGTCAATGATCAGCTTGAACAGGATTTCTTTATCTGTGGTCCCAGCCCCTTTATGGATTTAACAGAAAAAGCCATACAGAAGCTGGGGGTAAGCGATCAAGCTATCTTTATCGAACGTTTTATTTCGGACACAGAATCAACAATCAACACCGACCTTGAGGTCGATAGTGATATTAAGAGCTTTTCAGCCCTACTCGATGGCGAAAATCACACGGTGCCCTACATTGCGGGTAAGACATTACTAGAAAGCATGCTCTTACATGACTTAAAGCCCGCCTACTTCTGTCAAAAAGCCCGGTGCGGTATGTGCACTGTAACTAAAACAGCAGGCAATGTCGTCATGCGTAATAGCGAAATCTTATCTGATAGTGATAAAGAGAAAGGAAAAATTTTATTATGCCAATCATTACCACTGAGTGATGATATCAGCGTTAACTGCGATGCCGATTAAGACTCTTCTCTAATCGTCAAACGTAAATCAATCTCTTGTAAATAATCGACTTCTTGCAATAAATCCGCCTCGGTTAGCGGGTGCTCAGCTAACCAACCTATAGGTAAAAATAACTTAATCGCTTTCTCAGACACTTGAATTTTAACGGGTGTCGTACCGACAATACTTCGGCCTCGATTAAATACCATTGCTAAACGTAGTAGCATTATCAAGCGCTGTGTAACCAACCGTGTTTCTTCGGGTAAACGCTTAATGTATTTGGTCGGAAAACCTCGCCGCTGCCCTCTGACAAGAACGGCTAAAGCATATTGCTCTTCTCTGGAAAAGCCGGGTAGATTTGAATGGGCCAGCAAATAATAGGAATGCTTATGATACTGGTTATGCGCAATAGACAGCCCTATCTCATGTAACTTTGCAGCCCAATGGAGCAGCTGACGGTGCTCTTGTTCAAACTGCCAGGACTTGGCCACTTGGTCACATAATTGATCCAACATAAGGTCAACGCGTTCGATCTGTTCTTGATCAGCATGATAACGCCTAGCAATAGCAGAAACAGTTCGATCGCGCTCATCATCATAGCTAATACGGCCGAGTAAGTCGTATAACAAACCTTCTCTTAATGCCCCGTCAGACACCGTCATCTGTTTTATTTTTAATTGTTCAAACGCGGCTTTTAAAACAGCAACACCGCCAGGTAAAACCGAACGCCGCTCATCACTCAAACCAGCTAAAGTCACAGAATCCATATTGCCTGAGGCAATCATTGCCCCGATCAACTTATCTAATGACTCAATTGTGATAGTCCCATCAATGGCCCAGCCTTCTTCCTTAACAATACTAGCCACACAGCGAATCGTACCAGAAGCACCAATCGCCTCTTCCCACCCAATATCTCGATAACGTTTTTGAATCGCCCTCAATCGCGTTGCCGCAGCGATAATAGCGGCTCTCATCTGCTCTTGAGATAAAGTACCACCAGCAAAAAATTTCTGAGAAAAGCTAACACACCCCATACCCAAACTTTCACGTGCGAGCCCATCAAATCCCTCACCAATAATAAACTCCGTGCTCCCGCCACCGATATCCATTACCAAGCGCCTCGTGTCATCAAAGCTCAGCGCATGCGCAACACCCAAATATATAAGTCGCGCTTCCTCTTCACCTTCTATAATTTCAATAGAATGCCCCAACGCCTTTTTCGCTTTCTTTAAAAAAGCATCACTGTTCTTAGCGACTCTGAGGGTATTGGTACCGACTATACGAACACTGCCTTCCGGCAAATCTTTAATACGCTGTCCAAAACGCTCTAAACATGCCAATGCACGTTCTTGAGCTGACTCACTTAGCTGATCTCTTTTATCTAGACCGGCACGAAGCTGAACCATCTCCTTTAATTTATCAACTGTTTGAAAATGGTTATCTCGTAATTTTGCTATCACCATGTGAAAACTGTTAGATCCTAAATCTACAGCCGCCAAAATTGTCTGTTCAGTCTGAATTTTCATGTGCCCTATTCTGCATGACTAAACCGTGATATGCCAAGCTTTGAACAAGATAAAAATATTCTCCACATAAAAAAGCCCGCTCAAGGCGGGCTGCTTAAAACAACATCATTCAATTATAGGCTTAACGCTTACCTTCTTGAACCACTTCTTCCATTTTCTCAAGACTCAAATGCCGCACATCTTTGCCCTCAACCAAATAGATAACATGCTCACAAATATTGCTAGCGTGATCACCAATACGCTCTAAAGAACGTGCTGACCACATCATATCAATTGCTTTCGTTACTGTACGCGGATCTTCCATCATATAAGTAATCAGCTGACGAATAATACCTTCGTATTCAGAATCGATATCGCGGTCCTCATGCGCAACTTTCATCGCTTGAGCGGCGTCAACGCGTGCGAAAGCATCCAAAGCATCTCTTAACATGCCTAAGACGTGATTCCCCATCGATTGTAATTCACGATAATTCTTCTTAGGCCGATCCTTTTCAGATAAATTCATCGCCATTCGGGCAATACTCACTGACTCATCCCCAATCCGCTCTAAATCGGTAATCGTCTTCAAAATACCTGCCACCAAACGCAAATCGCTTGCCGTCGGCTGCCGTAACGCAATGATTTGAATACAGGCTTCATCGATGCGAACTTCAAAATCATTAACGTCTTCATCCAATGCAATCACATTACGCGCTAGTTCACTGTCACCAGTCAATAATGCCTTTTGTGCATTCGCTACTTGTTGCTCAATTAAGCCACCCATCGCCAAAACCAATGAGCGAATATCTTGTAGCTCTTTCTCAAATTGTTGAGAAATATGTTGTGAATTTGTAACCATAAAAACTCCTCTTAACTTTCAACCTTATCCATAACGGCCTGTAATATAATCTTCTGTTTGTTTCTTCTCAGGATTTGTAAATAACTCATCTGTCGCACCAAACTCAATCAGCTCACCCATATACATAAATGCTGTGTAATCAGAAACACGTGCTGCTTGCTGCATATTATGTGTCACGATAACAATCGTATATTTATCCTTAAGCTCATAAATCAACTCTTCAATCTTCAATGTGGAAAGCGGATCTAGCGCAGAAGCCGGTTCATCTAACAATAACACTTCCGGCTCAATCGCAATGGCACGGGCAATCACCAAACGTTGCTGCTGACCACCAGACAGGCCCATTGCAGACTCCTGTAGGCGATCTTTCACTTCATCCCACAACGCCGCACCTTTCAATGATTTTTCAACGACTTTATCTAACGTTGAACGGTCATTAACACCTTGTAGTCGTAAACCATAGGCGACATTCTCATAAATAGATTTGGGAAAAGGATTCGGTTTTTGAAATACCATGCCAACTTGGCGTCGCAAATCCGCAACATTGACAGAGGGCTTATTTAAATCTTGGCCATCTAATAACATTTCACCTGAGATTGACACCGAATCAATCAAATCATTCATACGGTTAAAACTGCGTAATAAGGTTGACTTACCACAACCGCTAGGGCCAATAAAAGCCGTTACACGGTTTTTAGCAATCTTCATATTGACATCAAACAAAGCTTGTTTTTTACCGTAAAACAAATTGAAATTATTAACTTCTAGGCAAATCGTTTCATTTGCCATATCCAATTTTTGCCCGCGCTGTAGTGATTCAATATCAATTGCACGTGCAGCAGTAGTCTGTTGTGAATTTGTTGCTTCCATCTTAATTCTCACTTGCTTTAGAGTTTTCACGTAAACGATTACGAATACTAATCGCGGTGATATTTAACACAATAATAATCATGACTAATAGTAAGGCCGTTGCATAAACTAAGGGTCTTGCAGCCTCTACGTTCGGACTTTGGAAACCCACATCATAAATATGGAAACCCAAATGCATAAACTGGCGGTCTAAATGTAAGTAAGGCGCGATGCTATCAACTGCTAATGCAGGAGCCAGTTTTACCACACCCACCATCATTAGCGGCGCCACTTCACCTGCCGCACGGGCCACGGCGAGAATCAACCCAGTCATCATCGCTGGTGCCGCCATCGGCAAGACCGTCCGCCACAATGTTTCCGCTTTCGTTGCCCCTAGAGCTAAACTACCTTCACGGATATTTCTGGGGATACGAGATAAGCCCTCTTCCGTCGCCACAATCACCACTGGCACCGTCAAAATAGCCAAGGTCAATGAC
>Ga0233444_10002507_pt1 | contig 19277 bp, 8 predicted proteins | sample SI_124_October20_6_FD_182792 | JGI IMG/M metagenome (GOLD analysis project Ga0233444, IMG submission 182792) | Seawater microbial communities from Saanich Inlet, British Columbia, Canada - SI_124_October2016_10_MG | ecosystem: Environmental > Aquatic > Marine > Inlet | place: Canada: British... | reverse complement strand
GTCCCCGCTTAATCGAGAGGTTGAGTGATTCCTTTTGTGTCCTCTCTCATGGGAGCGGGGACTCTAATTCCATCAGTTCGGATTGTCCACGCTCTATCGAGAGGTTGAGCGTTTCCTGCTGGGTCCTCTCTCATGGGAGCGGGAATCAGTTTTGACCATCGTCCAGGGCGTGTTGATTCTCTAACAAAGCCACGATCCTCTTCGCAATTCTGGAGAATTCACCTTCGCTTTGAACAACAAGGTCCCACGAAACACCACTCTTAAGAAGAAAATTATCTTTATGTTCGATTAAGTTTACCGCCTCTTTGTGGCTGCACTTTTCTCTGTTTATGATTCTTTGAATTTGCTCAAAGTGTTCAACTTCAATGGACACCATTTTCACTTCACGAGCCAAACAAAATTCTACCTCTTTTGGAAATCGAACATCCTCAATGACAACCCTCTTTTCAGTAATTTCGAGTTTCTTCTTCATCGCATTTACAATAAAGTCTTCATCGTAACCTCTCAAAATATCACCAAGTTGAGCCAGAAATTCTCTGTCGTTGACAAAACTCGCTCCTGAAAGCGCCGCTATTTCTCTTAGGCAATCAGAAAATGCAACTCGTTCAAAACCATATTCATCTTGAAGAATTTTAGCTATCGAACTCTTACCGCAGGCCCTAGGTCCTGACAAAGCGACAACAGATTTACTCATCATTGAATCACTCGTTCCAATATGTCCATGGGCAACTGTCCATTCTTAGTGCTCCATTCGTAAACCCCACCTCGGTTGTGAAATCGGTCTTCAAGAAAACGATTCTGCCCCCATGCTTGCAACACCCCAACATCAAGAATTGAAGGGCCATATGAATGCCCCCCATCAACATTTGAGTAGAAACGCCCCAATGCATCCATCATGGCGTATGATCCCCGCATCAAGTCGTTTGATTCAGGAACGAATTGAATACCTTCGTCAGCAACATGTTCGTGGCGTTGGACCCATGTTTGGAATTCACCTTCTTCGAGAAGCAGCGGCTCGATATCCCCGTCATTTTGGCCCTTGACAGGGAGGACCTCGAAAACCTTCCATCGTTCAGGACGAAGTTCCAATACGAGGTCTGACATATCATCGTGAAGGTTCGCTCGGCAAACGACCGTGTTCAATTTCATCCGAATTCCTCGACTTGTGCAACGTTCCCAAGCAGCCTTTGCTTCAATGAGATGATGACTGCTTGCTCGCTTAAGATCTGAACGCAACCCGCGCCCGATTTCAACATGCAGATTATCATTTGAAGCATCAATTGATAGGCCAACCCAATCAATTAGATGTTCGCAGCGATTAAGGAATTCTTCAGTGAGACCTGTGGCATTGGAGACAATACACGTGGTCAAACCAGCCTTTTTCGAGGCCAACAATAGATCTTCAAGGTATGGACAAAGCGTAGGTTCGCCTCCAACAAAGGTGATCTTATCTGCACCAGCATCTGCGAGCATTTGAGGGACAGTTACGGCAATTTCTTTGGGCAATCGGTCTGCACGAGGAATATCTTCAAATCGTGCAAAGCAGAATTTACAGCCGTAGTTACACCATGGCCAAAAGTGCCAATTCACAGCAAGTGGAATTGCTCGTGCACGTGCTTCTAGAGAGGGGTTGGAAAATATCCCTTGGGCAATGCTTGCGCTGATGTTTGTCGAGTTTGTACTCATTCTTTGGGTATGGGAAAATCACAGGCAGGACTGTGCCGAACCTCTTTTCCTCTGATACCCGCTTAACAAACTGGTATATTAAACCTTAGAAAATGGTGAATTTACCGTGTTTACTGATCGAATATCGAAAATTAATAGGGTTTATTCCTTCCGTTTCTTTGGCTCAGGAACAGTTGGAATTTTCTTAGTTTTCTTTTTCAGGATTGTAACGATTCCTCCACTTCCAACATCAAGCAGTCCAGTAAAACAATCATTTCTCAAGAATTGTTCAAACTGTTGTTCTTGGTGGCTTCCAAAACTTTCACCAGGAGCAGGAAGTTTGTTGAATACGACTTGAAGTTTATCAGTTCGATACATTGGTTCGTTGATCGTACCAATGAATTCTGCCATTTCATAGGCTCTTGGAGAAGGGAACTTCCTCAGTTTCTTCAACACTGCAATTGACTGAGATTTCGACCAATTAAACATCGCAGTATTGTTGAACCATTCGATGTGGCTTAGTGACTTTAGGACCCTGTACTTTTCTTGTTCTCCGGAGCCGAAACCGAGACTAAGTGCTTGTCGCATCTCTTCTCCGTCTTTCCAACCGTTGTTGACGACGTCTTCGAGCTCATCATTTGTCATGCACTTGAGCCTTCTTGCTTTTGTGAGTGCTTTGAGGTTCATGAATTTACCAGACAATGCGGCTTCGAGGTCAGTTGGATCTTTGAATCCGCCCTCGATTGCAATCTTGAGTTCTTTCAGGTTATATCGGCCCAAATCTATCATCTTTTTGACGTATTTCTTAGGAACTCCGCCCTGGTCTTCAAGGAACCGTTCAAACACGTCTCGCGTCATTAGAGAATCCCATATTTTTTCTTGATAATTCCCGTTATACTGGCTATGAAGAGTTTGATTTTCAACTGTCCAAGCCGCTTTTAGGAAATCACTTATGTCTGGCTTTGTCATCCAAAGTTTAAGCAAGTCATGGACTGGTTCTTTACTCTCCATAATCATCGTACGCACGATTGGAGAAAGCGCCGCAACGGGTGTATTAGGACTTGCTAGTTTGGTTAAATCATCGACCTGTTTTTTCCCGCTAACGGGCATATGGCGCAAAACTTGTCCCCAATCTTCACCAAGGTTCCACCTGAGATGCATTCCCATTCCGTCCCGGAGGCGGGTGGCAGCCTTGTCGAAGTAACGTATGATGAGGTTCGCATCCACCGTACTTGTTAGTTCGAACAAAAAATAGTTGGTATCATTGATTATCCAATCGATCCAAGGGTCATATTTAAATCCGCCAATCTTGAAATGTGTTCCAAGCCTATCACCAAGTTCACATATACCCCTATAGTTCCATTCGGAGCTTACCCAGTAATTTCCATGGTTTTGCATGAAATTTATGACATTCTTGTTTTCTCCATAACTAGACTTAATCTTAGTAAAGAATACCGGTTTGGACGGTACGAGTTGACTTTTGAAGTCATCAAGGCTTATGTGGAGCGTGGTAGCATTCTCAACAGGCTTCAATAAGTGGATTGCTGTAATCTCTTTGTTGTTGCTTGTGGCGGTCTGCTTGATTATTTTCATCATTCGAATAACAGATGATCGTGAAATATCTAGTTCCTTTGCCGCAGCAGTCTGTGATTTTCCCTCTGAAAGCAACCTTCGCAGAGCGTCAAATTTCTTGCTATCTTCGGGCATAATATGAATCATTTTGATTCAGAATATGAATCTATTGGTGTCATTTGAGCTCAAATAAACGTCGTCATTTTGTAGCGAATGTCTTTTTAAATTGTAGATGGAATCAACAATGGGCCCCGGGATGGCATGTGTGGGGTCGGAGTTCAATTTCGCTGTACAGGGGCAGCCCTGAGAGATGAAAATTGATGGTTCCAACCACAATCGTACGCCATATCGAAACCACGCATCCGGGGCCCGACTTGAACCGAGGTTGAATCAGATGGATGGAAAGTGGTCAGGTCATCAACTGGAATCGAACGATGGACAGGTTCGTCAACTTGGTGAATTGGTCGAGGATTCTGGGGGCATGGCGGAAATTTACTCCGTAATCAATTCAACCGATTTATGCAAAATCTCACGTGATACGCATGTTGCAAAAGACAATATCAAGAATGAAATCCGAATTCTTTTACAATTGGGTCTCGAAGAAGGCCGACGTTGTAGACTGGTCTCATCAGGGGTTCGATTGGATCACCCGTTTATGATTCTACAACTTGTCGAAGGACATGACCTCCATCATTTTTTGAAAGGCCAAAAGAAACCGTTTGGTTTCACAGATTTTGTCCTCATGGCGACGGATCTCCTGCTCACCATTGAAGATATACACGTGATGGACATCATTCACCGTGACATAAAACCGAAAAATATCATGTATAATCCGGACAATGAAGAATACTACCGTTCAGTGAGTTTGGATTTTGGCATTAGTTTGGAATTGGGCGAAGCGTTGATTGATTTGCCTACAAGTAAGCACCTCCAATGCAAATCTGGTGGATTTTCCCCACCAGAAGCCGCCGATGAACGCCAATCAGTTACAGAAGCCTTTGATGTGTACTCAGTTGGTGCCATCATGTATTATTGCGCTACGATGAAAAATCCTCCAAATGTACCGTCGGATTTAGGTTTGCACCCTCGGGCTGAATTGAATTCATTCCACAAAGGGTTGAATGATTGGATTGCAAATTGCACCCACCCGTTGCTGAAACTTCGCTTCAAGACAGCTAGAGAAGCCATCGATGCGCTGCATTTGATTGAGCCCCCAGAAGTTGACGTTTGGATTGACGATTTTGCCATTAACAATAACAAGATTGTAAACAATCGAAATTACACTGTCGACACACTTAATTCTTCATCCCAACCATTCGATCTTGTTATCGTGATGGACTCGACCGAAACGATGGAACCTCACCTTTTCAAAATGAAGCAAGACTTGGAACAATTGGCAAATCTATTGTTCAGCGTTTATACGAATCTGAAAATCACAGTGATTGGTTTAGGGGACTATGAAAGCGTGGATATTCTTCAGAAAATTGATGGTATTACGACGAGAAAGAAACTAGAGAATGCATTCAAGAAAATGAAAACAATCCCTGGTGGTGGAGATGATGCAGAAGCCTACGAATTTGTCTTCTCAATCCTTGCGAGAACACATCGATGGAGGGAGGACGCATTGAAGTTGACCCTCGTCATTGGTGATTCATTTTCGCATGGGTTTTCGAATCGCTTGCCGTACCAAAGGGGCGCATGGGGTGAGGAGCGAGAGGCAATTGTTGAAACCTTTAAGCAACAATTTCATCTATATTGCGATCGACATGGCGGTCATCGCCAAAATGACTGGACTAGGTTTGAAACTCACAACTTCAAAGCCCGCGACAATCATGGTGCTAAAGGATCACAAATCATAGACACAAACAACCCGCTACTCAAGAAGCTCCACACTCAAAGTGAAACAGGGCACGTCCACAGGCCGAATATCGATAAGGCCATTTGTATTATGAAGGATCGCCATCCAGAAATGAACATACATACGTTGTACTGTGGTACATCGCCATTAAGTTCTAAATTCTTCCAATACCTTGCTGTTCGTGGAGAGGGTGTGAAACTCAATCTCTCTGAAGAAAACGATATCGTTGCAGCACTGTGCGGGTTGGTTCTTGCCTATGATCCAGAGAATTACGAATTATTCTTAGAGGAATTGAATGATGAGCAAACTTCATTGCTCCAACCGGCGACGACCATGGTTCAAACACGGCCCTTCGAATGAATGAGGGTTGGCGTCATTTTTATATTAGGTCGCATCTAACATTATGTATGCCCAATCCACCGCTTCTCGATATCCAACCCCTACTGGTGCAGAAAGAAGTGGATGCATCAGAACCCTGTCACCAAGCTGGCTCTTTGCGACTCGAAGTTGCACCCGGAACAAGTGCCCCCGCATTGCCTGCTCGCTTAATCATGATTTTCGACATGTCTGGTTCGATGCGAGGCCGTCCAATGGAACTGCTCGAAGCAGCACTAAGTCACGTATTCACTAATCTCCGTCCCCAAGATAAATTATCAATGATCCGATTCGGTGGCGATGCCTCAGTTGACTTTGTCGAGTGGGACAAAGCAACCATCGAAAGCACTGGCCTCAACCCTTTTTCAATGGTCGGCGGTGGGACGAATTACGATGCTGCAATCGAACTCTCACTCTCAACCATTCGGGGCTTGCCAGGTCTTACTGATGCCAAAACAAGTCACGGTATCGCAAAACAGGTACTGTTTTTGACCGATGGGCACCCTCACCCAGCCTCTACAGCCAATCGTTCGCTCGATCTTGCCAGTGAACATCCGGGCCAAGGTTACACCTTCAACACCCTCGGACTTGGCGATGAGTCTTCTGTCGATAAGCCGCGATTGATGACTCTTTCAGAAGTCGGAAGAGGTCAATACTTCAACGCAAATGAACCAACAGAATTGGCTGATAAAATGGACAAACTTGTCTCCTTGTCTCAGAACATCGCCTATGCATCGCCGACTTTGACAATGGAGGTGTTCCCGGGTGTCAAGGTTACGAACGTGAGCGTTCCATTGGTTGGCATGGATGTTTTGGACGAAGCCGGCCCAGGCGTCCATTCAATCGATTTACCTGACATCGAACTGGGTTCTCCGCTCGAACTCGTGTACGAAGTCTATGCCGAACAGCAACCAATCGGGACAAAGCAAGATATTCTCCAATGGAGCATTCCAGGCCAACCTCCAGTCGTTTCGTCCATTGTTTGGGCTGACCAGGGTACGGTTTTGATGGCGGCTCATAACACAAGGCCGACAGTCCTATCGACAATCGGAAAAACAGTTGCTGCAATGAAGGCAGGCGACGAAACAGGAGCGATGAAACTTGCCAACACCCTCACCAAAATTGGGTCAACTCTAGGCGATATCACTGCGACTGGAATTGCTACAAAAATCACCGAAGCAGGCGGCAAAGGCGTCGATATTGGTGAAATTCTTGAAGATTTGACCTCAACCAAAACGAATCCAGATGGAACCTTGAAGTGAGCATTATGTTCAAACCAATGTGTGAAGGTTGCGGCGCTGAACTCGACCTTAAGGCTGGTTTGAAAAAAAAGTGTTTGGATTGTGATTTTCCATTGAGTAAAAAAAATCTTGAAGCGATTCTTTCCAAAGAGGGGCTCGCAGGGCAAAATAAGCCGAAGGCAGCATCGCCACTCCCACCCACTCCAGCCTCAACTCCAAAGACAGAGAAGTGTAGGTCATGTGGAGTTGAATTCTATGGGGGACAACTCGAAGATTACAACAGCGGAAAAAAATGTTACATTTGTGGGGGTGATCCAAAAATGGAAGCGACACCCACTGGCCCAAGTTACCAGAATACATCGAACATCCCTAGGCCCCCGCCACCACCGGCACAGAGAACTAAATCAGGGAAATCTGTCAGTAAGAACGCTGAGGTACAATTCAATCTTGGCCGGCATACGGCTGGAAACCCAACCCTTTCGATTAACCTCGACGCGCCCTATGGGCGAAAAGAACTGCGCTCTGTATTCGGGCCAACTCTCGAAGGTATCGATCGGGTGTCTGGGTCCCATTTTGAGGTGTATGTGGAGGAGGGGCAGTATTACTTGAAAGATCTCGATTCAACCAATGGGACAATTGTGGATGGCCAAAAAATAGCAGATCACCCCCAAAAATCTTCAGTGATTTACACTGGCTCACGCATTGAATTGGCAGGGAGAGGGATTGTTCTTTACGCAACCATCAATGATAGCAAAAATGAACATGGTAACAAATATCCAACATGTTGGATACAGGAAATAACCACAGGGATACGATTTCCATTGTCGTTTCAGGAAGAAGTCCTCATTGGAAGGGATCCCCATGGATATCATTTGATGCACCCTTTCCTTCGCGACATAAGAGCGCACATGTTGGCATCTGGTCATCCGAGTTCCGAGGTGGATGAAGTGATTCAAACAGTATCAAGAAAACATTTCTCCATCGAACTTCAATCGACGATGGATGGGAGCGGGAGTAAATTTAGTTTCACAATCATCAATTTCTCAGCCTCTGGGACCATCATCAAATTGAAAAATGAGCAAGCGATCAATGTTACTGACTCTCTAACCTTCGAAGAGGTCGATGTAGTCCATCTTAACGTTGGAAAGGCATCATTCAAAATCGGACAATGAGGTGGAAAGGGATGGCTGATGACTCCAAAGACCCTGATGACTCTGCGATAAAGGCCGAAGTCATGCTGGAAGAAGCCGCTGACGAATTATCTGGAAAAACAACTCTTGTGTTTACACAAGAAGAGGCTGAACTCCCGCCGAATTATCCAAGTGGACCTGAGGCGGAGGGGTGGATTCCTCTCCAAATCGAAGCCCCCCTCGAACCGATTAAAAAAGTGTTTTCACTAGGGGACCTTCACGGATGGGCGCCAGGCCTTATCACCTATCTTACACATCATCAACTCGCAAAAATTGAGATAAATGGACTGAAAACATACCATGAACGAGAAGGAAAACTTTCGGTGAACATCGCCAACATGGCCTCAATTTTCCCTGACCCAATCGAGTACCTCCAAGGCAATAAGAACGGACAATTCGAGGGCGCCGGCCTTCATGGACAGCCTTATGGCTCTAAAAAATGGAATTATGGAGCAGGCTCAATCAAAGCAGAATGGATAGGTTGTGAGCGTGATCCATCGGCATGCTTCGTTCAAGTTGGCGACGTTTTCGATCGTTCTGATTACAGTGAACTTGCGGCTGAAATTTTGCGTCAATTAATCGTTCAGGCTCCTCTAAGAGTTTTTGTTCTGGCGGGTAATCACGAGCAATTCTTGTTCGAAAACGACTTCACAAACTGGAAATTCAACGAAGAAAAGTGGGCATTTACCACCGAGCATCTGAAATCAAAGAAAGGATTTCACACACGATTTCATGAGTCTACGCATGGCTGGAAGGCCTCAAATAATCATTTTCACAAAGATGTCTTTGAATTGTATCAGAGTTCAGCGGCAGTTCTTTACTTGACACAAGCTTGTGCGTTGGCGAAACTTGGGCTGTATAAATTGCCAGACGGCATCAACCAAGAAGAAATACTACGGGGCGGTTTCAGTGCTTACGAGTGTGCAATGAATTACTTGCAGAAATCATTCGTAGAATCAAAGACAATTTTCCCTGGAGCATTCACTAGCATCGGAATTGGGCACACACTGTTTGTTCATGCCGAGGTTGAGGCATTTAAACAAACCTCAATTGAAGAAGTTTTGAATTTTCAACATATTAAGAAGCATTCAACAGAACTGGTCTTTTCTGAATATCGCTTAGCAGGGGGCGATATTACAGCATCGCCCGATTTTAATCTTTTGTGGAAAAGAAACAGCTCCCGTGGGGCCAACGCATCCCCTCCGGCACCTGCATGCGCTTCATACATTCAAAACATCGTCAGAGATCTACCTGGAATCCGCCACTATGTGCACGGCCATTCACCAGTGAACAGCGCCTCTTGGTTTGATCATCTCTCGGGGTCCAGTGTTATTTCTTACTTGGCCAGAAGTCCGAACAATTCGCTAAGCAGGGCGGAAGGAAGTGTTCGTATTCACATGATTGACGAGGGTATTTGCCCAGCATATTTCATTGGAAAGGAAGATATTTTTGATTCAACTCGTATCCCTATTGGACTGGCCTTACATCCCGAATCAGTCAAGTACCACGGGCATAAAGGCGGCGGAATGATTGAATCAGAAGAATCTGAGTGGCTCTACACATTGGACAAGAAAACAGAAACATTGCCATTCTTTGTTCCTGAAAAGCTAGTTTTGTTCGAGCCATCTGGCATTGGCGCATTTAGCTATTCAAATATGATGATGCCGCCCCTTTCTCATTGGGGCAATTCACTCGCATTACCTCCAAATTCACTGTTTTCGAGTTGGCGACTTCTCGTCGATTCAACGAAACAGATTCATTCAGATTTCACTCTCTTGCTCTACCCTGCAAACGACGGCCTTCTTTCGGGTCCAGCAAGGATTCCAATGAATATGAACGGACGAATCGAAAACCGACCTTTGGACGAAATACTCAAGCACATTTGGGATGGTATTTACGACTCTTTTGACGTTAAAGGCAGTAGAACACAGGACTCACTTACGCCAAAAGGGGCAAACAAATGGATTGATCAGGTTGTTCCTGAATCCAGAAATCGCTTTGGACCTCTGCAATATTCAATCCGTTCTTTTGGCCAGCAGTCGTTGATTAAATCCCTCAACGCATGCTATGTCAAGTTTGTATTTTCTGATTCAGGGGCAATTAGAGTTTTCGTGGTAAACGGCTCCTCGATTGATCTTCAAATTGCTCTGCATCCGCTTACTCAAATTCCACATTCCAATGTAGAAACCGTTGAAATTGCAGCAAAGTCCTTCCATCTGGAGCATTTTTCATTCAAATCTGCTAAAGTTGGAGATGCGCCAATCGAGATTTCTCTTTCTAGTGGTAAGACGCCGCAAAGAATATTCGAGACGTTTGAACATTTCATGGCTCTCGAAAAACAGGGCGAGGCTGCTGGAGCCCTCACGAATACGGATTCTTTGAATTTCGTCGTATGGCCAAAGCCAACAAGGAAACTAAAAAAGTTGAAAAAAGTTTTTTCAGGATCTCTGCCTGAGTGGAAAGAAACAACAGCGAGCCTAACTGCGTCCAAAGAAAATCAATCTGTGCCTCCACCCCCTCCCGAGCGTAAAAAATCCGCCGTGCCGCCACCTCCTGCCAAGACGCGCCAATCGCCCAATGTCGAAATGAATCCAAACGGTTTGCCTATGAAGAAATCTAACCTCACGTCAAAGAGAAATCCCCCTCTCAGAGAAACCAAGTCTACAAAGCAGAATCACAAACCCGAAAAATCAATGCCTCTACCTTGGAAAGCCCCTGAACCGTCAAAGTTTGTACCTTCTAACGAGCCAATACGTTCGATACCCAATCTCGGATCTAAGGGATCAGTCACCAACTCCAACGGCGCGAAGAGGTTTGTGGACAAGGCAATAGAAACCGGTAAGGCGATTATTGCTTCGGTTATCGAGGACTCCCAACCATCAAATGATTCACCCCACAATCAAGATTCGAAGAATAACATATCAAGCGCAAAAAAGACGCGTCCTACGCAGGAAAGAACTGCCTCCGCCGTCATTCTTCCAACACCTGAGGATGTAATACCTTGGCAAAAGGGCGTCCACAAAATCGATTTTGTTAAGCTTAAATTTACATTAGAGAAACACGACGAAGTCTTCCTAAAGGCATTAATTGAATTACTTGATTCTGACTCAAAGGAAAGAGTCCATGTTCAATGGATTGATACATTACAGATAAAAGGGAAGATGGCACCTATAGAGATTAAAGTTGGCGATACAGACCAAGCTTTGACGGTTCACATTGGCTTAGAGGAGATTTTTGTGATCGGGGAATCCAACATTTCCTTGTACGTACCAGGTGTTGAGGATAAGCCAAAGTACAACAAGGAAAACAGTGTTATTTACTTCGGTGACAAATTCGTCTTTAAACTGAGATACATAGAATTTGGCGTTAAAGAGGTGTAGAGTGATGGGCGAAAATAATTTTTTTGAGGGCGACGTTTTTACGAACAGATCTAATGGCAAGAATTTCGAAGTTGTGGGTCCAAAGTGTCCACTTGGTGAGGGCGGATTTGGCGAGGTCTATCTCGTAAAAGACCTTTCGACCGATGAGTATTTTGTGGCAAAAGTGCCAAATTTCAAGAAACACGTCGGAGAACCTAAGGCTATTGATACTGTGAAGAAGAAACAACGTCAGGAAGCAGAGATAATTCAAGATTTAACATTGAAAAATGTGCCCTCTGTGGTACGATTCGTGGATACGTTTGAAATTGAAAATAAAGGTGATACATTGGAAATATTATTGATTGAGAAAGCAAAAGGTGTTACGCTGAAAGACTGGGTTGGGAATAATGGGGCTATGGCAGAGCGTCATGTCAAAATTGTTTTGGAAAAGCTCGCAATAGCAATGCGCGGTATTCACAAAGCGACGTATATCCACAGAGACATCAAAGATGAAAATATTTTCATCGATGGTCCACTTGACGATCCTCAACTCACCATCATCGACTTTGGTATTTCTGCAGTTTTTGATAACTCGAAAACACATGCCATCGCCACCAACCTCATGCATTCCCATTTTTATGCGCCACCGGAACAAAAGACGTTGAATGAAGCACGTCCGAGCACAGATGTGTTCGCAATCGGAGCAATTGCGTTCTTTCTGCTCACCGGGGGTAATAGGAATCCGGGACGTGATTCGAGGTATAAGCCACAAGATTTCGGAGTTGATGTGTCTGATGATTTTAATTTGCTCATCGAAAAGGCAACATGGGACAATCCAGTTCATCGATACATGGTCATGGATGAATTGATTCTTGCTATTCGCGGAAAGCCAATGACCAATCAAATGCCGAGGATTGTATCTGTTGGGGATGTGCATGTTCTTGAGGAAGATGAAATTTGGATTTGTAGAAAGACCAACCACATCAAAAAAGACAATATCATTCAAATTGATGAACGTACGGACCCACTAGAACGAACATGGTTTATCTCCCGGAAACATGCAGTTGTCCAGAAAGATCATCTGGGAATTTACAGAATTTTTGATGCCGGATTCGCACGTTCTAACGGAAGGACACAATCTCTGAACGGAACTGTTTGGAGGGCCAATTCGACCAATGAGTGGCGATATCTTCCCGAACAAGGGCTTCCCTTGATGTCCTCTTACATTGAGATCGGTATTGGATACACAAAACAGGCACCAGATGCGAAGGATAAGAATGGTGATCCAATTCTACCTGGTCCTTACAAAGTAATTCAGTATGCTCCGCCGGAGATTCCAACAACTTGATTCCATTGAAAGGATGCAACTAAAATCCAAGTAGGGTGTCAAAACTATGTATGGGCAAAAACAAAATTTTTGCATTGTGGCCTTTTTGTGCTTCCTCCTCATTGCAGTCTGCATACCCAAAGATTCAATCCCGTCTTTGGAGCAAGAAAAACCAGGTGCCCATCCCTCAACTTTTATTCAGTACCAGTCTGCTTCAGAGGGGAAGCGTTGGTACAGTGAAAAAGTCGGGACCGGTCAATTTGATTACATTGGTTCGACCAACGGTGGAGAAATTATACTTCTTGACGGTTGGACATTGTATCGGAATATCAGTCATTCATGGGTCGCCCAAACGATTTCTCCTCCGAGCGGGGCTTCGCCCCCTACCGATATGTATGTTGATTCATCAATCGATATCTCAGCGGATGGCCCTGATGGCGCAGATTCACCTTTCAACTATAATGGAGGATATGGGTCAGACACCCCTGGCGTATCATATAAAATCAGAATTAATCCGTTGACGAATTCCACAACCACTACCACGATTTCTGGGGCGTCTGGTGGTTGGAGTGCTTACAGCGATAGTACTTATGGCTCAAACAACAATTGTTGGTACCATCGCAACGCAAAAAATCCAGTGCTCGCAGGTGATAAACTTGTGACTATTGCACATCGAGAAGATGTGTTCACGAATGGTGGAGCAGGATGGTGTTGGACCAGCAGTAGCCTTGTCTATTTTAACAAAATAGGATATATGATTGATCAATCAGTCCGACAATCAAGCATATCTTCAAATTCTTATCTTGCAGCAATTTCAGATGCTGCAAAAGCAAAAAATGGCGACGTTAGTATTGTATCCGGATCTGGGAAATTCACATCGTTTGACCGTAATAATCAGGCTTGGACCAACACAGGATTAACGGTAAGCCCCACTGCAGGGAGTTCCCCCACTTTTACATTCACCAATGGTACAATTGTTGATATGATTCTTGGCCAAGATGACAATATGTATTCGGTTTCAAGAACATCTGATGGTTTTACGATTGCAAAGTTTGATGGATTCACATGGACCTCAGATTGGTTTTCTAATCCCAACGTAGGAGGGGGGAAAATTGCGATTGACAATAAAGGAGAATCTTGGGTGATGTGGCATTTCAATAATTCAGGGCAAATCGAAACATACCTCACAACTACGCAGAAAGATACGGACCAAGATGGGGTGTTCGATGTTGAAGATTTGTGTTCCGAAGGATTTCGTCATTGGCAATCTACTGCAGCCACTGATCATGATGAAGATGGTTGCAGGGATATGTCCGCAGAATGGATGTCAGGATTTACTGTCGATACAGGTGTCAACGATTTCTCTCCAACAACAGACACAGATATTTTTGGAAATACCGCCATCACTGGGACCTTTAGAGGGACCGTCCAATTTGGGGCTACTACGCTGAATTCTTGTTCAAATACCGATGATGTCTTTGTTGCAATAAAAGATCGGAATGGAACATGGCAGTGGGCAAAGAAATTCGGCTCAAACGTCAACAATGACGTATCAGGAGTAATAAAATTTGATACTTCAGGCAACTTAATCGTGTCTGCAACTCATGGTGGTGGGGGAAATAGTGCTCTGAGTTTTGATTCCTGCAACTCCAGCATTACCGGTACGCACTCGCTGGGCTCAGTTCTGCTAAAGTATAATTCCTCAGGATCGATACTTTGGTCGAGTTATTCTACAAGAACTGGAAATAACGGAGGATATACAGCTTTACATGGACTTGAACTTGATTCTTCAGACTCTATTTACATTACTGGCGAAACGAGTGTAAATGCAAATGGGCCATTTTTCAACAACACTACAATAAACTGCTCGTCTGGATTGGGCGGCGGAAAATGTGTTTTCGTATCGAAACACAATCCAAACGGCTCTCTTGAATGGCTTCGCCATTCCGAGCGAGATAATGGATCTCCTAACGGGTATTCGGAAGCTAAAGGTACTTCAATTGCGGTAAATGCGACTCAATTATTGATTGCTGGCGACTTTACTGGCAACAACAAATTTGACGGTTCTGGCTTCAGTGACTCCTGTGCTTCAAGCGGCTGCAAATTCGATTCGAATGGTGGAACAGATTTGTTCGTCTTGCGGATGGACAAGAACGGCGATATTATCCAATCTATTTCAGCTGGCGGCTCGGGGGATGATCACCTCACAAGTGCCATTCTGACAAAAGACGATAACGCCTTCGTCGGAGGCCATTTTGACTCAACGACTCTCACGTTAGGCCCTACAAACCTAACAAACACTGGCGGAAAGGATGCCTTTATCGCTCAATTTACGACGAATAACACATGGGGATGGGCTTCAAAATTCAATAGCTCATCAGATGACGAAATATCCAGTTTGACGAATCATGAAGATTCATTACGATTCACATCTATTTGGGACTCATCATCGAATGTTTCTATTGGAGGGAACTCTTACTCGACGCCTTCTTCAGTCCAAGTGAAACAAAGCCTGTATGGAACGATTACTTATGAGGGATCTTTTACTGACATTCAAGCAATAGGCACCAATAGTGGGGATGCCGAAATCTACCACATTGACAGTGATTTCCCCGGGAGCACATTCATCGTCGGGACGTTTAATTCCTTTTCTCTAACATTAGGAAACCTCTCTTTTACCCTAGGGGCATCTAACTTCACCCATGATGAATTGTTTCTTGCCCATTATCTTGACGAAGAAGATGATGATGATGATAATGACTGGATTAAGGATTCCGTGGATTCATGTCCAAAAGGTTCTGTTTCTTGGTTTTCAACAAACCTCACAGATTTCGACAACGATGGTTGCCAGGATTCGAATGAAGATCTTGACGATGACAATGATGGGATCTTAGATGTTGACGATTTTTGCCCAGAGAGTGCTTCAGGGAATGAGGTCCTGGACAATGGATGCATAGATTCCGATAAAGACGGTATTGGCGATGCATTCGATATGTGTAACCAAGGTGTGTTAGGTTGGACCTCAACAACCATCAATGACCATGATGGAGATGGATGTTTAGATGACAATATGGATTTTCATTCAATTCATTCTATCAGTTCAACCTCCACACTTTCCGTGAATGATATTGCGAGAATGAGTATTGGAGCTATTGTTATCGTTGGCTCGTTTACGGGGGTTTTGAGTGTTGGAAATCACACGCTGACCAGCACATCATCATCAAACACGGATGGATTCGTCACGCTTTTGAATCCAAATTTAACATACTCCTGGGTTCATAAAATATCAAGCAACGTTTCATCTTCAATTAAAACAATATCCATCCACGATGATGATTCCATCTCGCTGGGAGGCACATATAAGGGGACGGTGACTTTCGGAAATCAAACAAGACCTGAAGGATGTAAACTCGGAAATTCATGGGACCCTACTTCATGTAATCAAGATATATTCCGCGTAAGATTGTCTGCTTTGGGATCAATACATTCGTTCAATGTTTCAGGTGGACATGGTGATGATGACATTCAACAACTCATCCACACGGGAAACGACTCAACAACAGCAGTCATAACAGCAACCTATCGATACACAGTACCGTCCAACGGTGGATACGTCATTTCGAGCCAATACACTACAAACAAATTCTTATTGATGGAGCATTACAATACAACATCGTTTGATTGGTTTCATTGGAATCTCCACACAATTTCTGGTGGCGTGAATGATTTTATCAGAATCACTGACTTAATCTACGATCCCTCAGACAGTTCATTTTACTTATCGGGGTCTTACAGGGGTACAACTTCTCCCACATCAGCAATTTTGCCTTCAGGTTCACACAAATCATACTATGCAGGGGAGGCATTTGTCTCTCGAATCAATGGGACAGGATTTTTGACAGACACCTCATACGGCTCCAGTCCATTCTGTGATTGGACATGGAGCTCAGGTTCCTATTCTACGTATCAGGGCGTGTCTCCGCCCATGAGTGCTTCGACCCATAGCATGATTCTCTTTGAAAATCAATTGTTCTTGACTGGCCAATTTCACTCTACTCATTATCATGGAGGGTATTCGAACACTGGTTCTACATTCACCCCGCTTGCGACTTCATTTGGACAATACAATCTAACTGCAAATAATATGCATTCAGGTTTTATTGGGGGTGTGAATGCTACTTCAGGCGTTTGGGATTGGGTCGAAAAATTCAACACTTCCAGTTATGGCTTTGGAGGCGATTACACTAAAGGAGGCTCTATCATCGAAAGTCAGCGAGGTCTTTACCTCTCGGGAACATACAAAGATAGTGCGCGTTTTGGAAACGTTACGCTAAATTCTAATCACGCGACTACGTTTCAGGATCGAGATCTCTTTTTCTCCCACCTAGATTTGAATGGGACTTGGATGAGTACAGTGAATTCGACCCATACCGGCACCGTCTCCCCATTTACCAATAATGGGTATTATGACTCGGAAAACATCGGTTATTCAGTAAAGAAATCAATATCTACATTTGATGGTCGACGGGTTCACTTGGTTCACAACGAGGGAGATATCACTCCTGGCATTGGCAATCCAACATGGTCGATGGGCAATCTTTCAACGACCAATGAATGGTTCCTCCTCTTTTCATTTCATGCTGAGGATACTGATGATGATAATGATGGTGCTCCTGATGGATTTGATACTTGTTCCAAAGGAGTTGTGTCATGGACTCGAAATTCAACCAGCGATTTGGATGATGATGGCTGTCATGATGCTTCAGAGGACCTCAATGACGATAACGATAGTATTCTCGATGTGGATGACAATTGCCCGCTAGGAGCAACAAATTGGTCCTCCTTCCAATGGAACGATTATGATACTGATGGTTGTTTTGATTCTACTGAAGACATTGACGATGATGATGATTCAATTTCTGATTCAGTAGATGATTGTTACCGGGGAGATTTGAATTGGACAAGCACAAACCTAACCGATCATGATACTGATGGTTGTAGAGACTCTGGTTCAGAGGATACAGATGATGACAACGATGGTCTTTCAGACAGTACAGATTTATGTTCCCGCGGTCAACTGAATTGGTCATCAAACAGTGCTACTGATTATGATTCCGATGGTTGTCAAGATTTAGGCGAAGATACCGACGATGACAATGACAACGTGCTCGATCAGCAAGATAGTTGTTCAACCGGTAATCTGAATTGGCTTTCCAATACTTCAACAGATTACGATACAGATGGCTGTCAAGATTCCAATGAGGACTTGGACGATGACAATGATTCAGTTTTAGATGATTCAGATACCTGTCCCAAAGGAGTACTAAATTGGAGTAGCACGGGATTGACAGATTACGACTCCGACGGGTGTCAGGATGCAAGTCAAGAAGATTTGGACGATGACAACGATTCTGTGCTTGACTTAGACGATTCATGCTCAACTGGGCAATTGGATTGGACTTCAAACAGCACAGCAGATTATGATTCCGACGGCTGCAAGGATTCGTCTGAGGACCTTGATGATGATGACGATGGAATCCTCGATCTAAGTGATGATTGCGCCAAGGGTCTGTTAAACTGGACCTCTTCAATTATTACAGACCATGACTCCGATGGCTGCCATGATTCCAGTGAGGACTTTGATGATGATAATGATGGTGTGCTGGACGCTCTCGATGATTGTAGCAAAGGTGAACTTAATTGGACCTCCAACAACATCACTGATTATGATTTAGATGGTTGCAAGGATGCGAGTAATGAGGATCTAGATGATGATAATGACTCTATCATAGACACAAATGATTCTTGTTCAAAGGGTGATTTAAATTGGACCTCATCATACACTACTGATTATGATTCGGACGGTTGCCGTGATGGAAGTGTCGAAGATACCGATGATGATAATGATTCAATTACAGACACAAGTGACACCTGCCCAAAGGGTAATTTGAATTGGATTTCATCGATTACAACCGATCGAGATTCAGATGGTTGTCGAGACGCTACAGAAGACCAAAATGACGACAATGATAGCTTCACTGATTCCAATGATACCTGTCCATCTGGACGCCTGAATTGGTCTTCTACGACATTAAACGACTTTGATTTCGATGGATGTCATGATTCCACAGAAGATTTGGATGATGATAATGATTCAATATTTGACGGCTCCGATGACTGTCAAAAAAGCGACTTGAACTGGACAAGTACGAACCTCACCGATCACGATTCCGATGGCTGTCAGGATGCAACAGCAGAAGACTTGGATGACGACAATGATTCAGTTTTGGATGCATCTGATTCCTGCCCGCAAGGAGATTTGAATTGGACAAGTTCCTCCATTACAGATTATGATTCAGACGGTTGTCAAGACAGTCTAGAGGATATAGATGATGACTCGGACACCGTCGTAGATATTGATGATTCGTGTGCTAAAGGCAACTTGAACTGGACAAGCACGAACCTCACCGATTACGATTCCGATGGCTGTCAAGATACAACAGCAGAAGATTTGGATGATGATAATGATTCAATATTTGACGGCTCCGATGACTGTCAAAAAGGCGACTTGAACTGGACAAGTACGAACCTCACCGATCACGATTCCGATGGCTGTCAGGATGCAACAGCAGAAGACTTGGATGACGACAATGATTCAGTTTTGGATGCATCTGATTCCTGCCCGCAAGG
>Ga0233444_10002505_pt1 | contig 19287 bp, 14 predicted proteins | sample SI_124_October20_6_FD_182792 | JGI IMG/M metagenome (GOLD analysis project Ga0233444, IMG submission 182792) | Seawater microbial communities from Saanich Inlet, British Columbia, Canada - SI_124_October2016_10_MG | ecosystem: Environmental > Aquatic > Marine > Inlet | place: Canada: British... | reverse complement strand
TCCTTTTTTTAGCACTCTGCTGAATAAAAAACAACCGAGTCTAAGCGTCCAAAGCACCATTAAACTAGATAAAATAAGATTCCCCCAATTGAGGCCATGGCTCAGGTAGCTATTGCTAAAAACATACGTTGCAGCCGTTAAATAAGTGAGGCTTCCGCCAAGATCGTAAAACGTTTCAGTTTGGTATACATAGGCTGGTATGTATAGAATCCATTGGATAAAAAATACAATTAAAACAACATTTGTGAGCAGCGCTATTTGGCTTGCTGAGGCCAACAGCAATGAAAGGCAGAATGCAACAAGAGAAGCAAAGAGGGGAGTTAGATTTTCTTTCATAATTGGGGCTTGAATTTAATGCCAAATTTCAAGTCTAATGTATAGAATTTCTAAAACTTAGGCTGCAATTCCCTCAATAAATGTATTTACAAAGTCCATGAGCTTCGCTACAATTCGAGGAATGGATTTGTTGCGAACCAACAGGGATTCTTTTTTAAGCATTGCTCCACGGACCTTGTCTCTATGTCTGGCACATCTTTAACAAAAAGATACTCTTCAAGCAGCGCTTCTATTTTTTGTTGGTCTAATTTTTCCTCCTCACATAAAGACTCAAAGGCTTTTAGTTTTTCTTTGCCCCAATAGGTTTCAAAGGCCTGAGGAACATCTTCAGCATTTTCAATCTCTACAAGGTTCTCTTCAATAAACTTCTCTATAAGCGCTTTTTTGCTTCTTAACGAAAGGTCGCCAGCAAGCCTTTTAGAGAGGTCGTATTTCTTTGCGCATCGGTCTTACCCAATTTGGTAGAGGTAAGGTCGAGGTCTTCAAACAGATTTCCAAAGTCGTCTTCACTTTCCGTACCCATGGTACTCTGCTCAATGTTCTTTAGAATGGTAGTTAGGTCTTCGAGTATAAAAGTGTCGCCGCCCTCTAAAGAGTTTCCTTTTTTAGCTATAAACGTAAACAGCTCCGAAGGCTTTAAAAAGTAACCCAGTTTGGCAAGTGCCTCTTCACGAACAGCCTCCAAATATTCTTTTCCATTAGCGGAGCGCTCGTCAATATCTGTATACAACATATGGTCTTCCGACAGGAGGCTATTGGCATACAGGTGCATGCGCTCAGACAGGTATTTAAAGAAGATAAAGCCTAGGATATAGTCTCTAAATTCATCCGCATCCATTTTACCCCTAAGGGCATTTGCGATGTCCCACAATTTTTGTTCGAGTTGTTTTTTATGTTCTTCAGACAATACAAATAGACTTTAATTTGGAATTAGATTTTTAATCTTTAAATCCAATATTTTTAGTTTATTTGGGTCATTCTTTAAAATGGATCGCCTTGTAATTCAGCGCTCAAACACTCATCATTTTATGTCAATAATGAGAAAAAAAGTTTACCATAAAAAAAATCAACCCCTCGATTTAATCGAGGGGTTGATTAGTCTATGCGGAGAGAGAGGGATTCGAACCCCCGGTACATTGCTGTACGCTGGTTTTCAAGACCAGTGCATTCGACCACTCTGCCATCTCTCCTTTTGATAGCGATGCAAATGTAAACGAATTTTCTAAACTTCAAACAAAAAAAAAGATTAAATTTACCTCACGCTAACAAAATTTTAATCCTATTAAACACTAGGGAAATGAAGAGATTTGGTCTGTACTTTATTCTGTTTTATATTTTCAGTTTTAACTCGTTGAATGCTAAAAATTTACAAGCTAATTTTCAGCACTTCACTTTTCAAAACAGAGCCGGTGCTGCTTACATCGAAACTTATTTTTCATTTCTAAGTACCGAAATTCAGTACGAAACATTTGCCGAAAATGCTTTTCAGGGTTCCGTTTTAATAGAGTTGTCCTTAAAAAAAGGGCAAGAAATCATTCATTTTGATAAATATCTTTTTAAAACCCCAGTACTTACAGACACCTTGCAAGCGCAGTATTTTTTAGACAAGCAAATTTACGCACTTAACCATGGCGAATTTGAATTGGAATTGAAACTACAAGACCCATTGAGTGAAAATTCGCCCATAACAAGCACCGCTACATTAGGCATCAATTGCAAAGAAAACAAGATTGCTTTTTCCGATTTAATGGTACTAGACTCCTACGAGTTGGCGAGTACGCAGAGTTTGTTAAACAAATCGGGCTACGAGTTAATTCCGAGCCTAGACCAAGGCGCTTATTTTTTAGACGACGCTGACAAACGATTGGACTTTTACATAGAGTGGTACAATACCCAAAAGGACAGCAGCACACACAACGGCTATTTACTTCATTATTACATAGAGAACGAGCAGTCTCACAAACCCATCACCGGATTTAACACGATTAAAAGAAAAACCAAAGACAAGCAACGTGCTTTTTTAGGCGGATTCGATTTGACCGAATTGCCCTCTGGAAACTACAATTTAGTGGTTGCTTTGTTAGACAAAGAAGGGGTGGGGCAAGTACAAAAAAGAGTGTTTTTTCAACGTAGAAATTCAGCTACGGTTATGAAACCTCAAGACTATGCCAGTTTAAATTCAAATTCGAGTTTTGTCGATTCTTTCATAGTTGTAGAACAGTTAGCCGAGTATATTTCCGCTTTATTTCCGGTGGCAACACAAAGGGAGTGGGCCTATGCCACAAACCAACTAAAGAATTGGGATTTGGAGCAAATGAAACAATTCTTTTACGGCTTTTGGTACAATAGAAACCCTATTGACCCAGAGCGTGTTTGGTTAGAATATTTAAAAGCGGTGAATAAGGCAAACGAAATGTACGGTACCATTGCGGTAAAAGGATTTGCCACCAACAGAGGCCGCGTTTATTTGCAGTACGGAACACCCGATTACATAGAAAACTCAGTACACGAAAACTACACCTTGCCTTACCAAATTTGGACGTACTACAAAATAGAAAAACAAACCAACGAAATTTTTATTTTTGTTGAAAATGCCTTGGGTACAAACGATTACGAATTAATCCACTCTACCATGCAAGGAGAAAAGCGAAATGACAATTGGAGAAATTGGATTTACAGAGAGCGAGGCGCTGTAAAAGGCCTAGACAATACTATGGAAAATAGAGATATTAACATAGATTTGAAAAACGATTTAGACGAAAAAGGAAATAGAATTCAACAAGCCCCCGGCGGAAACTAATGAGTATACTCTCAAAACTTCTTTACTATTTAACCCAACTTATTCCGTTTTGGTTGGTACATCTGTGCGCCAATATTCTGGCTTTTGTACTCCAACATGTAGTGAAGTACAGAGCAGCAGTGGTTCGCCAAAACCTTAAAAACGCTTTTCCTACTTATACGAATGCGGCATTAAAAGAAATAGAAAAAAAGTTCTACCTCAATTTTTGCGACGTCTTGTTGGAAAACCTAAAGCTCAATTCAATCTCCAAAAAAACCGTTCGTAAAAGAATGAAGTTTTTAAACCCAGCGGTTTTTTCGGATTTAGCAGAAACCGGAAAAGGAGTCATGCTCATTGGGGCGCATTACAACAATTGGGAGTGGATGGCCCTGTCCTTAAGTACGTATTTAAACGAAAAGATGTTTTCGGTTTACAAACCTTTAAACAACAAGCTTTCCGATCGGTTGATGTTAAATGCTCGAGCTCGTTTTGGTGCCAACATCATTCCGATGCAACAATTTCCCAAGGTGGTTTTAAAAAACAAAAACCGAGGAGCTGTTCATTTAATGGTCGCCGATCAAAGCCCACATAGAAGTAAGTTGGATTTCTTTAGTACCTTTTTAAACCAAGATACGCCGGTATTTTTAGGTGCCGAAAAATTAATGAAAGCCGCCGACTTAAACCTCTATTTTGTAGAGGTTCATCGGGTTAAGAGAGGTTTTTACGAAATGAAAATTGTTCCTTTAAACGAACAAAGCACCAATGAAAAAGGACAGGCAACCAAAATGCACCTTTCTCATTTGGAAAAAATGATAATTAACCAGCCAGAAAGTTGGCTTTGGTCGCACAGAAGATGGAAACACAGTCAAAAAAAGTAGCGGTATTAATTCTCAATTGGAATGGTAAGGATTTACTAGAGCGTTTTTTACCCTCAGTATGTAAATTTAATGCCGATTTTGCCGATGTTATTGTGGTTGATAACGCTTCCACAGACGATTCCATCAAATTTTTAAAAGAAGTTTACCCCGAGTTGGGTAGAATTGAATTTGACGTTAATTATGGCTTTGCAGAAGGGTACAACAAAGCGTTGGCTCAGGTAACTCATCCTTACGCAGTGTTGCTAAATTCTGATGTTAGAGTAAGCGAAAATTGGCTGGAAGCACCTATTGCATTCTTAGATCAAAATAAAAATTACGCTGCCTGTCAGCCAAAAATTCTCGATGAAAAAGCGCCTTCTAAATTTGAATATGCTGGTGCAAGTGGGGGGTATTTGGATCGTTTTGGTTACCCTTTTTGTAGAGGTCGTATTTTTGATGATTTAGAAGTAGACCAGGGGCAGTACGATTCGGTTGTAGATGTTTTTTGGGCCAGTGGCGCAGCGCTTTTTGTTCGCACAAAATGTTACTTAGAAGTAGGAGGCTTAGATGCCAGCTTTTTTGCACATCAGGAAGAAATAGATTTGTGTTGGCGCCTGCTCAACAAAGACTATAAAATTGCCTGCGTTCCGCAATCTAAAGTATACCATTTGGGCGGAGCCTCCTTGGCTAAAATGAATCCTAAAAAAACATTTCTCAATTTTAGGAACAACTTGCTCATGTTACTTAAAAACTTACCTGTGTCCGCCTTTCCAATTATTTACATCCGTTTGGTTTTAGACGGCGTTGCCGGATTCAAGTTCTTAGTAGAGGGGAGGGGTTCTCATTGTTGGGCTATAGTAAAAGCGCATCTTTCTTTTTTTACTCGAATTCCGAGCGTTTTATTTGCTAGAACCCAAACAAAACGAGTTTCCTCAGAATTAATGCTGTCCAAATCTATTTTGGTGGCTTACTTTATCAAGAAAATCAAAACCTTCTCCGAGTTAAATACATAAACGCTACCCAAACTTTGGTTCTTTAGTTCAATAAATAATATCCAATTGATCGTTTAATTATTCATTTAAAATGGTTAGTTTTGCACCACAAAAAAACAAAATTAAAATGGCTCAAAACAGAACTTTTACCATGCTTAAGCCTGATGCTGTTGCTAACGGACACATCGGTGCAATTTTAGAAAAAATAAACGCTTCAGGTTTCCGTATCGTTTCTTTAAAAATGACGCAATTAACCAAGGCAGATGCTGAGGCATTTTACGCTGTTCACGCAGCAAGACCTTTTTACGGCGAATTGGTTTCGTACATGACTGAAGGTCCTATTGTTGCTGCAATTTTAGAAAAAGACAATGCAGTTGAAGATTTCCGTACGCTTATTGGTGCGACCAATCCTGCTGAGGCTGCCGAAGGTACCATCCGTAAGATGTATGCTGAGTCTATTTCAGCAAATGCTGTACACGGTTCAGATTCTGATGAAAATGCTGCTATTGAAGCTGCGTTCCACTTTGCTGGAAGAGAAAACTTCTAATACACGACACACATTCTTTAGAATGAAATTAAAAAGCCCATTTAGATTTTTCTAAATGGGCTTTTTGTATGAAGTAAGTTAGCAGGCTTTACCTGCGACCTTATTCTAAATTGAGTTTGTTTTTTAGTTTCGTCAATAGCGCATCTTTGTGTAAAAGTACAGATATGGTATTCATCTTAAAGTAGGCTTCAGAAACAAGTACGTGTCCTTTGTATAGGTCAAGTCCACGCTCGTCTCCCCAAGAATTTTTTACAACAAAGTACTCTTTTCCATCTACGCCATTTACCAAGCCTACAATGTGCATAAGGTGGTCGTCTGTTACGGTGTAGTTGTCAAATTGCTCTTGTCTTAGCGCTGCAGTAACCTCCATTTCTGGCGCAGTTAATTCAAAATTGGCTTTTTCACCTTTTACTGGAACTACGGCTATTCCTTCTTTCGAATTGAATCCGCTGTTGCTTACATCGGCGTCCCAAGCAAGTGTAAAGCCCTCTTTTAAAGCCGTTTTTGCTTGCTTTACCAAGTCGTTTAATGCTACATTGTAAAAGGTGCCGTTTGCCCAATTGTCTGGTATTCCTAAAATAAAATCAGTGTAAACGGGCTGGTGCGTATAAGAAGTAAGTGTTGCGTAATGATCGGCTTTTAGGTTGAGCATTTTTGCAAAACTCTGTGGGGTGTATTTTACACCTTGGTAGTCAAAGTTGGTTGGGTATTTGCCCAAATACACATCTAAAAGCGCCGCATAGCCGTCTTTCCATAGTGGGGTTAGCTTTTTACCTTTGTTACTTACCACTGCTTTTACATAGGCTTCTAAAATGGAAGCCAATTCTGCATGGTTGTGTGTTTCAGATGTGGTTTGAAGTCCGTTAAACACTTCGTTGGGAACAATTCCATAATCGTCTACTGCGTTTAGTAAATCGTGTCCTAAGCTCCCTTCACCAAATTGCGTTTTTCCGTGTCTTCTTACGTAATTGTCTGCCTTGTTTAAATACACTTGGCGCGCAATAAATATTTCAGACAAATTATGGGTTCCTTTTCCCATACGAATCAATTCTGATTCTAAAAACGAGGCTGTTGAATAGCTCCAGCAGGTTCCTGTTTGACCTTGACTCTCAACAGGATTGGCATCCCATTGAACAATTGGATTAAAACGCAAAGAGTCTTGTGCACAAACAACGCTCGCACACAAGGATAAAATAACGATGACGGTCTTTTTCATAATTTTTTTTTGATGGATCTGAAATTAGAGCTCTAAGTTAAGCAAATATGTATTTTAATGGTGTTGTGCGTTTTCTTTTTAATTAAAGAAGTGAATTGATTTGATTTAATTTAATAGGTTGGCATGTGCGCATCCACTGTTGTGGCCCAAGCGTGTATTCCTCCTTCGAGATTGATAAGGTTTTTGTAGCCCTTTGTTTTTAGGTAATGAATTACATTTTCACTTCGAACTCCATGATGGCAAACAACTACTGTTGCGGTATCTTTTGGTATTTCCTCTAGACATTCGTCAATCAAGTTCATAGGTATATTTACAGCGCCTTTAATATGGCATATATCCCATTCAAAATACTCACGCACGTCAAGAATGTGAACCACCAATTTTTCTTGCAACATACCACTCAGCTGCATTGCGGTAACTGCGGCAGGCAGTTGTTCAGGTAGTTGTTTAGGTAAAGGTTTAGGCTTAGGTTCCAAACTTCGTAATTTTGTAACGTGTGCAGCGGCTGTTTTCTCATAGCTCACTACAGCTGTTTCGTAGTCTAAAATATTTATACGAAACAACTTACCACTTAAAACAGTTCCGATACCTAAAACAATTTTGAGGACTTCATTGGCCTGCATACTCCCCATTAGGCTCGGAAATGTAGAGAGAATACCTGTGTTTAAAGACCTTGCTTCACTTTTAATTTCCTCGGGAAACAAACATCTGTAAGACGGTCCTTTTTGGTAGTTTACTACGGACAGCTGCCCATGGTGTTGCTCAATTTTAGCAAATACTTGCGGTTTATTTTGCAAACAACAGGCATCATTAATTAGGTAATGCATGGCGGTATCAGACGAGCAATCTACGATGATGTCAAATGGTGTAATTACATCCAGAATGTTTTCTGTACTTAGCGTATTTAGGGCAACTTTAAAATTACTTTTAGAATTTTGAGCCTTTAGTTTCAGTGCTGCTGTTTTTGCTTTGTAAGTACCTATATCTTCTTTTGTAAACAACAGATGCGTTTGCAGCATGTGTTCTTCTACAACATTTGAATCCAATATACCAAGGAGTCCTATTCCGGCGTCGCACAATTGCTGTAAAACCGAACAGCCCAGTTCTGTTGCGCCAATAACAAGTACTTTTGATTCTTTTAAAAGTCCTTGACCCTGAATACCAACCTCTTTAAGTTTTATATGATGACTGTATTTTGTAAGTTCAGCTTTACTTAAGTCCATAATTTGTATAATTTGAGTAAAAATAGAAATTTGCAGGTGTTTAGAACTCCATAATTCACCTCATTTACATGCTTTTTTAGCTTTTATGTGTACTTTTTACATTAAAATAACATTTTTAGTAATTTTTTTTAAAAAAATAAATTTTTCATACAAACTCAATGAGGATAGAACGTACATCTGAATTTAGTTGACTCGTTAAGGATTATTTAGTGTAAAATTAACATATAATACGCAGTCCTTCCGTTTAATAGTTTTTTTAATCCATTGAATTTAATAGCTTTGTAAAAGAATCAAGCGATAAAAACTAGAGTAGAAGCATTCAATTCAGCTTTACTTCAGACGAAATATAAAATTCTTTTCCCCCGGATTGAATTAAAAAGAGGTAAACATGTACATGTTTACCTCTTTTTTGTGTTTAAATAATAAAATGTGACTTGGCTGGGGCTCGAACCCAGGACCCTCTCCTTAAAAGGGAGATGCTCTACCAACTGAGCTACCAAGTCAAAAAAATACGAAAGAACAAAAAGTGACTTGGCTGGGGCTCGAACCCAGGACCCTCTCCTTAAAAGGGAGATGCTCTACCAACTGAGCTACCAAGTCAAAAAAATACGAAAGAACAAAGTGACTTGGCTGGGGCTCGAACCCAGGACCCTCTCCTTAAAAGGGAGATGCTCTACCAACTGAGCTACCAAGTCAAAATAATTGTACCTAGAACAGGAGTCGAACCTGCACGACCAAAGGTCATACGCCCCTCAAGCGTACACGTCTACCAATTCCGCCACCTAGGTAAAAAAAGAACAATTCTGCTTCGTCAAAAGCGATGCAAATATAAGGGCATTATTTTAGAAGACAAAGCCTATTTTACAATTTTATTTTTTGAATTTTTAGCGCCTTGTAATCCACTGTTATTCAATTATTGGGGAACGCTGAAAAACAGCATTTTCATCAAATAATTTTCGATAGGTGATCAAGTCGTGGTACTGTTTTGAACCCATAGATTTTGTTACGTGCATCATTTTAGGATTAAAGTCTCCGATCCAGGTTACAATTACGTCGGTATAATTTGGGCGATTGATTCTAAGGTGTTCTGCAGCAGAATTTAAAACATACGATTCCATTCCTATTCCTTGAAACTTTGGCGTAACACCGAAGGCCAAGCCCCAAGCAAATTTAGGCTTACTAAATAGTTTTTTCCACAAAAATTTCAGTTTCCCCCAAAAATTAAAGTTCCCATTTGTAGCTTTAAAATACTGGTTCAATTCAGGCAACATTATACAAAAAGAAATCGGTTTGTTGTTTCGGTATACAAACCAAATTAAATCTTCTTCCATTACGGGTTTTATTTTAGTTAGCATGGCCATAGCCTGTTCGGCAGACATCCCTTGAAAATTGTCGTGCGTTACCCAAGCAGAATTGTACACTTCTCTAAAATCTTCAGCATATTTTTTCAAGTTCTTTTTGTCAATCGATTTTAACACATAGTCCTTATTTTTGGCCAGTCGCTCACACCGCTTTTGGTACTTCTCTGGCATAGGGCTGGTCAGGTTTTTTATAAAGTTGTGTTGATTAAAGTAGGTTTGAAATCCATAGTTATCGAAAAAAGATTGGTAGTAACTAGGGTTGTAGCTGTTTGCATAAATAGGAGGGTGGTCAAAGCCATTTACCAATAAGCCCCAAAAGCGGTCTTTTTCTCCAAAATTTATCGGACCGTCCATGGCTTCCATACCTTTTTGTTGAAGCCAATTTTTACAAGCCTCAAAAAGCATGAATGCCGCTTGCTGATCGTCAATGCATTCAAAAAAACCGAATCCTCCCGTGGGTTGTGTAAATGTATGGGCTCTTTTGCCGTCAATAAAAGCAGCCACTCGACCAATAACAGTGCCCTTGTCATTTTCCAATAAAAATCGAACCGCCTCACCATTTTTAAAGTATTTATTTTTACTTGGCGTAAATACAGCTTCAATTTCTTGTTTTATGTGTGCAATCCAATTGGGGTCATTTTTGTATATAAAATAAGGCAGCTCATGAAATTTTTTAATTTCTGAGCGCGAAGTAACTTCAATGATTTTCATACTCATATCTAAACGTATGGTTGGGCTTGTATTATCTCGTTAAATTAATGCAAAATATTTTAATAGTATAGCGAACCGACTATTCGTATATTTGCATTTGTATTTAATGCAATTTTACGATTAAAAAAGCAATGGATGAAAAATAAGATTGTAATTGTTACCGGCGCTTCTTCTGGTATTGGAAAAGCTACGGCTCTCAGATTTGCTCAAAAAGGCGCTCATCTTGTGTTGGCTGCCCGATCTGTAGCTAACCTAAATATTCTTTCGGAACAACTAACACCCTTTGGTGTAGAAGTACTTATTGTTCCTACAGATGTGTCCAAAGAGGCCGATTGCAAAAACTTAATGGACAAGGCCTTAGAAAAATTTGGTAGAATTGATGTGTTGGTTAACAACGCGGGTATCTCCATGCGAGCTGCCTTTGCAGACATAGAGCTCGATGTGCTTAAAAAAGTGATGGATGTAAATTTTTGGGGTACTGTATTTTGCACGCGTTACGCGATGGCTAGTATTTTAAAAAGCAAAGGCTCTATTGTGGGGGTTTCCTCTATTGCTGGCTACAAAGGTTTGCCAGGTAGAACAGGGTATTCCTCTTCTAAATTTGCCATGCATGGCTTTTTAGAGTCGGTTCGAATTGAAAACCTTAAAAATGGAATTCATGTACTCATTGCTTGTCCTGGTTTTACAGCCTCTAATATTAGAAATACAGCTTTAGACGCCAATGGTAGTGTCCAAGGAGAAACACCAAGAGACGAGCAGAAAATGATGCAACCAGAAGAAGTAGCTAAGGCTATGGTTACTGCGGTAGAAAAAAGAAAAGACAGACTAACATTGACTGCAAACGGTAAACTAACTGTTTTTTTAAATAAATTTTTTCCAAAAATGGTCGATAAATTGGTTTTTAACCACATGAGTAAAGAGCCGGGCTCTCCTTTTTAATGCTTGTATTTATAGTTGGATATATGGGGGCTGGCAAGTCCAGTGTTGGAGCAGCTTTAGCCAAGGGTTTAAATTTTAGGTTTGTAGATACCGATGATTGGATTGAAGCGAGGTGTTGCAAAACCATCACTCAAATTTTTAACGATTTGGGCGAGAAGGAATTTAGGGATATGGAAAAGGAGTGTTTGGAGTTCTTAATCGATCAAGATGATTTTGTGGTGGCTACTGGAGGAGGGCTTCCTTGTCACAATAATTTAATGGAATTGATGAATGAGATGGGGGAAACAGTTTTCCTTGATGCTACTGAAGAAACGTTACTTAAAAGACTCGAATTGCAAACCGAACAGCGGCCTTTGTTGCATTCAAATCAAAGTTTGTCTAAGATCATTACTTCGCAATTAGCCGAAAGAATTTCGACCTATGCCTGCGCTAAACATACCCTTCAGGTAAATGAAAAACCGATCCTTAGCATTGTTCAAGAGCTTCAATTCTTACTACAGCATTCCAGATAATAACACTAAATTATTCCCCAAGCAATAGTATAAAATTCTGTTTTTCATGGGTTTAATTTTTTTTCGATTTTTTAAGCTACCCAAAAAAAAAGTTTATATTTGACAAAAATAGTTAATTCTAACTATCCCCCCAGAATTATCTAAACACGCTGATCCCTCAGGATAGCGTGTTTTTTTTTGTGATCCAATACTTAAGTAATTGTCATGCAAATAGAGCTTTGTTCTTTTTCTTCCTCTTCTTTAGTTAAAGCACCTGTTTGCCCAGCTCTAAGAATAGAACTTTGTTCCAACTTTTATGAAGGTGGAACCACGCCGAGTATTTTCTCTTTTTTAAAGGTCATCGAGACACTTCCAAATCCAGTTTTTGTGATGATTCGTCCCAGAGGAGGCGATTTCTTGTATACTGATGAAGAATTTGAAATCATGAAAGCGCAGCTGTTGTGGTTTAAAGAAAACGGAGCTAAGGGTTTTGTACTGGGCTTGCTCAACTCAAACGGAACGGTAGCTATCGAACGCACCAAAATACTGGTTCAATTGGCTGCGCCCTTACCCGTAACCTTTCACAGAGCTTTCGATACGACCGTAGATCTAAACAGCGCATTGGAAGCTGTAATAAAAACAGGTTGTACGCGTTTACTCAGTTCTGGAGGAGCAGCAAACGTAAACCTAGGTTTTACCAAACTACTGGAACTGCACAAACAAGCCAACGGAAGAATAGCGCTCATGCCTGGTGGTGGCGTTAATTTAACCAATGTTAAGTCATTTATGGAGGCTGGTTTTACTGAAATTCACCTTTCCTCCAAAAAAATGACGCCCTCTAAAATGCAATTTAAAGCGAGTATCTCCATGACGGCAAACGATTCTATTTCCTCATTTGATTATGTGGGTATTGATTTCGATAACCTTAACAACTTTACCAATTATGTGCGCCAAATTCAAATCCCTTAACCTTTTTCTTTCCATCGTTTTACTGCTGGCTTCTTGTTCCTTGCCAAACAAGCAAGGCGAACTTGAACTCCCTATTGAAAATTGGGAGTTTAGAGAAGCAGGAGGGAAATGGCTTCCAGCTTCGGTTCCCGGCTTTGTGCACTTGGATTTGTACGATAACAACCGGATCGAAGATCCTTTTTACAGGGCCAACGAAAAGGAATCTCAATGGATAGCCACAAAGGTATGGGAGTACAAATCGACCTTTTCTGTAGCGCCTTCATTCCTCAAAAACAAAAACATTTCGTTGCATTTTTCGGGTATCGACACCTATGCAACGGTCTTTTTAAACGATTCGCTCATTGCAACATGCGCTAACTTTTTTGTTTCGCATTCCATTGAACTGGCTTCCTTACTAAAACCCATTAATGAGCTCCGCTTTGTTTTTGAGCCAACCCTAGCCAAAGCTAATGAAAAGGCCGCAGCAGCACCTTACCAATTGCCCGCAGCAGAGAGAGTTCAGGTGCGTAAACCGCAATTTCATTTCGGTTGGGATTGGGGACCACAACTTATTGGATGTGGAATTACGGAACAAGTAAAATTAACGGCTTCCAATCAATGCAAACTCAGCAATGTGCATGTAAGTACACTTGCTGTAAACGATTCTGTGGCTAAAATGAAGCTGAGTTTCGAACTCATTCACGCAGACGACGCCAACTATACCCTGTCTTTTTTAGGAGAAGAATACCCGGTAGAAGAAGCGCTAAACACGATAGAATTCACGATTGAAAACCCACAACTTTGGACGGCTCGAGGCTACGGTGCCCAACATTTCTCTTCCCTTGCGATTGCATTGCAAAACCAACAGGGCGAGCTGGTTGATGAGTTGGCCCATTCATTTGCCATTCGTACCATTACGCTGGTTCAAGAACAAGATGCTTTTGGTAAAGGTTTTAAGTTTCAGGTAAACGGAAAAGACGTATACGCAAAAGGAGCGAACTGGATTCCTTTAGACTACTTTCACACGCGCGTGGATTCAAATCAGTACAGACAAGCCTTGCTTGATGTGGCTGCAGCCAACATGAACATGCTTCGCGTTTGGGGAGGCGGTATTTACGAAGACGATTACTTCTACGATTTATGCGATAGCTTGGGTATTTTGGTTTGGCAAGATTTTATGTTTGCCTGTGCCATGTATCCCGGCAACGAGGCCTTTTTACAATCGGTTGAACAAGAGGCTACTCAGCAAATCAAACGTTTGCGAACGCACCCTTCTATTGCGCTCTGGTGTGGCAACAACGAAATTGCTGAAGGTTGGCACCGTTGGGGCTGGCAAGACCAAAGAACTGAAAAAGAAAAAGAAGCCATTTGGGCCGATTACCAAACGCTTTTTAACAAGTTGTTGCCCAATTTGGTAAGTTCCTTAACAACTTCAGCTTACTGGGAGTCTTCGCCGCAATTTGGACGAGGCAATTCAAAACACCAATTTAACGGAGATGCCCATTACTGGGGCGTTTGGCACGATGCCGAACCTTTTGAAAATTTTCAAACCAAAGTTCCTCGCTTTATGAGCGAATATGGATTCCAATCGTTTCCGGAAATCGAGGCTTTAGATTTGTTTGCGCTCGAAGAAGATTTGTACTTGGAATCGGAGGTAATAAATACACATCAGAAGCACCCCAGGGGGAATACTTTAATTGAAGACTACCTGAACAGAGACTTTAAAACCCCTGTAGATTTTGAGAGTTTTGTTTACTTATCTCAAATTGTACAAGCCGAGGGTATGCAAATGGGCATTGAGGCGCATCGCAGTGCCAGACCTTACAATATGGGAACGCTGTATTGGCAGTTTAACGATTGTTGGCCAGCTGTTTCGTGGTCTAGTAGAGATTATTACGGAAACTGGAAAGCCTTGCACTACACGGTTAAAAAAGCCTACGAGGACTTGCTTGTAACCACTCGACAGTCCAAAGATTCTTTATTTGTTTATTTGGTAAACGACGCGAACCTAAGCATGGACTTTGATTTGCTTATTGAACACATCGATTATACCGGAGCTACTTTGGGTGCTAAAGCCAAGTACGTTTCTTCTAAAAAGGCTTCAAGTACGCTGGTATACACTGCTGCTCTCGAAGACTTTTTATACATAGACGGTTTAAAAAATCAATCGTATCTTGAGGTACAAGTAGTTCAAGACGGAGCTGTAAAGGCTCGTAAACTCCACCATTTTGCAAAAACAAAAGACTTGAAATTACCCTATGCTGGAATTTCTTTTAAAGTAGAAAAAGACAGCCTAGGCTTTGTGGTAGAGTTGTTTAGTGATGGCTTTGTAAAAAACCTAAAACTTAGCTGCCTTCACGACGGACGATTTGAAGACAATTACTTTGATTTGCCTGCCAACGAGCACAAACGCATTCGTTTTTACAACACCTACCCATTGGAAGACTTTAACGATACGTATTTAACTTTCTTCTCTGTTGTAGACACATACGAGTAAGCGGCTTTTGAGTTTTGGGTTGTTTTTTTAGGGTTTACATCTTTTAATTGAAAAATGTATCTTCGAAAATCTTTTAGACCTTTAAAATGAAAAGAATCCTATCGCTTTTTTTAGTAAGCTGTGTATTGCTCTCTTGCAATACTAATACGTCTTATTATTCTTACGTAAATCCCTTTGTGGGAACCGGAGGCCATGGGCATACTTTTCCTGGAGCAACCCTACCTTTTGGTATGGTGCAGTTAAGTCCAGACACTCGTTTGGATGGCTGGGACGGCTGCGGTGGCTACCATTATTCCGATTCTGTTATGTACGGATTTTCGCATACGCATTTAAGCGGTACGGGCGTATCGGATTATGGAGACGTACTTTTAGCACCCACCGTTGGTTCTGTAAATTACCACAATGGGGCAGACGGTAAGCCTGGGTATTCCTCAAGTTTTTCGCATCAAAACGAAGCCGCACACGCCGGGTATTACCAGGTGTATTTACAAGATTACGGCATTGATGTGGAACTTACAGCCAGCAAAAGAGTCGGTTTTCACAAATACACCTTTCCCAAATCGAGCCAAGCCAATATTATATTAGATTTGGAACACAGAGACGAGGTGCTGGAGGCAGAACTCCAAATAACGTCGAGCAATGAAGTGGTTGGTTTTAGAAGATCGAACGCTTGGGCTACAGATCAGTACGTTTATTTTGTAGCTCAATTTTCAAAAAAGTTTAAAAATGCACGCATTGCTCAAAACGATGTGCCAAACAACCTAAGTAAACTTAACGATACAGAACTTAAAGCCTCTTTTGAGTTTGAAACTGAAGCCGGAGAAGAAATTTTTGTTAAAGTTGCCCTCTCTGCTGTGAGTGTGGCCTCTGCTCGTAAGAATTTAGAAGCCGAAATACCACATTGGGCCTTTGCCAAAACCAAAAAAGAAGCCGAACAAGCCTGGGATACAGAACTCGCTAAAATTGAAGTAGAAACGGACGAAGAAACAAAGCATATTTTTTACACCGCACTTTACCATTCGTGTATAGCGCCAAATATTTTTATGGATGTAGACGGCGCTTATAGAGGTACCGATTTAAAGACCCATAAAGCAAAAGACTTTCAAAATTACACGGTATTTTCCTTGTGGGATACTTACAGAGCAACCCATCCTTTGTTTACGCTCATCGATCAAAAGCGAAGCAACGACTTTATTAAAACCTTTATCAATCAATACGAAATAGGAGGGCAATTGCCCGTTTGGGAACTGGCCGGTACGTATACCGGATGCATGATTGGCTACCACTCGGTACCCGTAATTGTAGATGCTTTTGTAAAGGGAATACGAGATTACGACGTGGAAAAAGCATATGAAGCAATGCTTCATTCAGCCAATCAAAACCATTTAGGATTAGCTTCTTACAAGAAAAATGGCTTTATAGCTGCGAACGATGAAACCGAGTCTGTATCCAAAACATTGGAGTACGCTTACGACGATTGGTGCATTGCGAAAATGGCAAAAGAATTGGGCAAAGAAGCCGATTTTAAAACCTTTACCGAACGGGCGCAATCGTACAAAAACATCTTTGACCCAAGCACTGGATTTATGCGTGCCAAAATGAACCATTCTTGGTTTGCACCTTTCAATCCCTCAGAAGTCAATTTTAATTACACCGAAGCCAACGCTTGGCAGTATTCTTTTTACGTTCCTCAAGACATACAAGGCTTTGCCAATGCATTGGGTGGAAAAGAGCAATTGGAAGAAAAACTGGATGCTTTGTTTACCTCATCTTCCAAAACCATTGGGCGACACCAAATAGACATTACTGGTTTAATTGGACAATACGCCCACGGAAATGAGCCCTCGCACCACATGTCTTACCTCTACAACTACGTTAACAAACCTTGGAAAACCCAAGAGCGGGTTGCTCAAATTTTAGAAGAGATGTACGCCAATGCACCCGATGGCTTATCGGGCAACGAAGATTGCGGACAAATGTCTTCCTGGTACGTGTTAAGCGCCCTGGGAATTTACGCTGTAACGCCAGGTTTGGAATACTATACCATTGGGAGTCCGAGACTTGAAAAGGCACAGCTAAACCTCGAAAATGGCGCACAATTTACCATTCTTGCCAAAGGTGCTTCAAACAAAAACAAATACATACAATCGGCAAAACTCAACGGTTTGCCGTTTAACCGCTCTTACCTAAAACACCAAGAAATTATGCAAGGCGGCACCTTGGCTTTTGTGATGGGCGATCTGCCAAACACCTCTTGGGCAGCTTTGGACGCTGAAATTCCCGTAGCCGAAATTAAAGCGCATAAAATTGTAAGCGTTCCTTTTGTACACAAAGGCAGCCGCACGTTTTCTGATGAAAATACAGTAGCACTTAAAACGCTCGACAAAAGCAGCCAGATTTATTACACACTGGACAATTCCGAGCCAGATACAGCAGCTACTTTGTACACCCAACCTTTTACCATACAACAGAACACTACATTAAAAGCCATTGCCCATAAAAACGCTGTAAGCAGTAAAACCATAACGGCCGTATTTACCAAAACGCCTAAGGGACGCGCTATTGAGCTTTTTACCGATTACGGATCGGAATATTCTGCCGGAGGCGATGGCGCGCTAATAGACTATTTAAAAGGGCCAAACAGTTACATGACGGGCCGCTGGCAAGGTTACGAAGGTGTAAACCTAGAAGCGGTGGTTGATTTGGGCAAACGCACCAAACTTAACCAACTCAGCACCGGATTTTTACAAGATTGGAATGCCTGGATTTTTATGCCCGAATGGGTGGACTATTACGCTTCTTCCGACGGCAAAAAATTCAACAAACTTGGCCGTGTCGTGAACAAAGTAGACGAAAAAGAGGCCGAAGTTGTATTGCAAGACTACCGTTTGCAAACCAATACCAAGGCGCGGTACGTAAAAGTAATGGCAAAAAACAGAACATTTAACCCCGATTGGCACAGAGCTCCCGGAGGTACTTGCTGGATTTTTGCAGACGAAATTAGCATTCAATAAATCATCCTATGAAAAGAAGAGATTTTTTAAAAAACACAGCGGTTGTTACAGCTGCTACAGTACTGGCTTCCTGCGATGTGAAAACAGAATTTAAGGCAACTGTTTTTGAGAAAAACGGAACCTTACCCATGGTTATATCTACCTGGAACCATGGCATTGCAGCCAACCAAGCAGCCATGGACGTCATCCAATCTGGAGGCAAGGCCATAGATGCAGTTGAGGCGGGTGTTCGCGTACCAGAATCCGATCCAGAAATGAGGTCTGTGGGTTACGGCGGTTTGCCCGACAGAGAAGGCCAAGTAACTTTGGACGCTTGCATTATGGACGAAACGGGGAATTGTGGAGCTGTTTCTTACCTGCAACACATCAAAAACCCCATTTCTGTGGCTCGCAAAGTAATGGACGAAACGCCGCATGTGATGTTGAGCGGCCAAGGTGCTTTAGATTTTGCGCTTGAACAAGGTTTTAAAAAAGAAAACCTGCTGACTAAAGAAGCCGAAAAACGTTGGAAAGAATGGCTCAAGGAAAGCAAGTACCAACCCATTGTCAACATCGAAAATCACGATACTATTGGGCTGTTAGCCATTGATGAAAAGGGCGACATAGCCGGCGCTTGTACCACCTCTGGCTTGGCCTGGAAAATGAACGGTAGAGTAGGAGATTCTCCAATTATTGGTGCGGGTATGTTCGTTGACAATGAAGTGGGCGGCGCTTGCGCTACGGGTATGGGCGAATTGGTCATGAAAACCTTGGGCTCTTTTTTAATTGTTGAACTCATGCGCCAAGGAAGAAATCCACAAGATGCCTGTGAAGAAGCGGTAAAACGTATTGTAGCTAAACAAGAATACAAGGACATGCAAGTGGGCTATTTGGCCATAGACAAGGAAGGTAATTACGGGGCTTATGCCATTCATCCGGGCTTTAACTTTGCCTTGCATGCAGCAGGAGAAAACAAAATGCACGATGCTGCTTCCTTTGCAAGCAAATAACCGAGCAGTACTAAAATTCAATTCATTTATCAAAAGAAAACATTATGATGGAACAAAAAACCAATTACAACGCAGCCTTAGCAACCTTAGTGACTGTATTTTTCTTTTGGGGCTTTATAGCAGCCTCTAACGGTGTGTTTATACCCTTTTGCAAATCGTATTTTCACCTAGACCAGTTTCAATCGCAATTGATCGATTTTGCTTTTTACGGCGCTTACTACATTGGTGCTTTACTGCTCTTTGTTGTTTCGGGTTTTGTAAAAATGGACGTACTCAACAAATGGGGCTTTAAAAATGGCATTGTGTACGGTTTGGTTGTTTCTGCAGTTGGTGCAGCTCTTATGATTCCTGCCATATCTAGCGGATCATTTGGCTTTATATTAGCCG
>Ga0233444_10002504_pt1 | contig 19300 bp, 16 predicted proteins | sample SI_124_October20_6_FD_182792 | JGI IMG/M metagenome (GOLD analysis project Ga0233444, IMG submission 182792) | Seawater microbial communities from Saanich Inlet, British Columbia, Canada - SI_124_October2016_10_MG | ecosystem: Environmental > Aquatic > Marine > Inlet | place: Canada: British... | reverse complement strand
CACAAAAAATGATTCCAGACGTCGATGCATCTATGTTAGAACGTGGACCTGCCGGGGTACGAGCTCAGGCTATTTCTCCGGAAGGGACCCTCCAAATGGATTTTAATATCATCCGAAAAGGGCGTCAGGTTCATGTGCTCAATGCACCTAGTCCAGGTGCTACCGCTTCTTTGGCCATAGCCTCTCATATTATTGAAAATTATCTAATGAAAAACTAGAACATAAAATAAATGTGTGGCATCTTAGGAATATATAATCTTGATGGGACTAACGTAGATCCAGACCTTTTGAACCTTATGGGGCAAAAAATTGCGCATCGTGGTCCTGACGGCGAGGGTCAGTTCGTACAAGATTCTATAGGATTATTACACAAACGCTTGGCTATTTTGGATCCTTCTGATAAAGGGAAGCAACCGATGGCTTCAAAAGATGGACAATGGATTGTGGTGTTTAACGGGTGTATTTACAATTTTAAAGAATTGCGGCAGCAACTGATTGATAAAGGGCACCAGTTTGATTCTGAAACAGATACAGAAGTCATTTGTGAGGGACTGTCTAGTGAAGGAATCTCCTGTATCGAAAAATTTAATGGTATGTTTGCCATTGCCGCATGGAACATAAAAGAGCACAAATTGTATTTATGTCGCGATCGATACGGAATTAAACCACTCTACTATTGGTTCAATGGAAAAACACTTGTTTTCTCATCTGAAATTAAGGGCATTATTGAACACCCCGATTATTCAATTGATGTTGATTTAGACGCATTGAATGAATACTTTACGTTCCAAAATATTTTCTCATTTAATACCCTTTTCAAAGGGGTAAACATGCTGCCTCCAGCTAACCGAGTGACTATACACCAGAATACTAACTTTATAAATCACAATTCGTGGTGGGACTATGATTTCTCCAAGACAGATACTAGTTTAACTTTTAAAGACGCTAAGGAAAAAACAAAAACACTTTTTGAACAAGCGGTTCAGCGACAGATGGTGTCCGATGTTCCATTAGGCGCCTATCTGTCCGGAGGCATGGACTCGGGTTCTATTGCTGCAGTGGCATCAAAAGAAGTAGAAAGGTTGCCCACTTTTACTTGTGGATTTGATATGAATGAAGTGACAGGTCGAGAAGCCAATTTTGACGAACGACGGGACGCCGAACTTATGGCCAATCATCTAAAGACGGAACAATTCGAGCAAGTGATGAATGCGGGTGATATTCGTTGGTCCTTACCCAAACTTGTATATCATTTGGAAGATTTAAGAGTTGGAATGTCCTATCCAAATTATTATATATCTCGTTTGGCGTCTAAATTTGTTAAGGTTTGTTTACAAGGAACGGGGGGAGATGAATTATTTGGAGGTTATCCATGGCGGTACTACAAGGTATTTGATTCTATCAGTCAAACTGATTTTTTCGATCAATACTATGATTTCTGGCAGCGACTGGTTCCAAAAGAAGATAAAAAAGAACTTTTTCAGCCCGAGGTCCTAAAGAAAATAAACTTAGACGCTCCAAGAAAGGTTTTTGAACGGGTATTTACCTTTAATGGGAAATTAAAATATGAAAAGCCTCAGGATCACATCAATAATTCGCTATACTTTGAAACTAAAACATTTTTATCGGCATTGTTTTTGGTTGGAGATAAGTTGGCTATGGCACATGGCCTTGAAGAGCGATTTCCTTTTATGGATAATGATTTGGTTGAATTTGCAATGAAAATTCCTGTGGAGCATAAACTGGGAGATTTAAAAAATAAAATTCAGAAATTCGATGAAAATATAGGAGGTAAAAAAAAGGCATATAGCGAGTTTGATGACGGAAAGAATATTCTCAGAAAAGCCATGACTGATTATATTCCTAAACAAATATTAGACAGAAAAAAACAGGGGTTTTCCGCTCCCGATGAAAGTTGGTATCGGGGAGAAAATGCCAACTATATCAAAGAGATACTGTTAGATTCTAAGACTATTTCAACAAGATATATCCGATCAGACTATTTAGAAAAAATCATTAACGAGCACCTCTACCAAGATAAAAATCACAGGCTTCTTATTTGGTCTTTTCTAAACTTTGAATGGTGGTGTCGAACATTTATAGGCAAATTATGATTCAAGAATTATTCGAAACAAGAATTGTAATTAACAATAACCTCGTGAAATTTCAGAAAAATAATAAAGAGATTGAAAAAAATCAAAAGTAAACTAAAGATATTTATAGAAGAGTTTTAGGAAATGGTAAGGGTCGACAAGATTAATTCAATATTTTTGATGAATAGGAGGCTTGTTTTTCAGGGAGATTATCAAATAAATTAATATATGTTTCAATCAAAAAAAAATTTAACAGTTAAAGAATTAGAAAAACTAGATCACTCACATTTATTATCATTGGATGATATTTATGAAATGGAGGTTTTGTTGAACACAGATAATTCACAATTCAACAAGGATAAAACAAAATACTATTCTAATTCACCAATACTACTTCCAAAAAATATCACTGATAATTTTGAAGGTTATAAGTTACCATTTAACTATTATAAAGACTCTATACTTCAATATTACCTCCTAGCACAAATCAAAGGGTATGGTGATATAAATGCACCATCAAATTCAATCCCAACAAATAGACATTATTACAATACTAAGTTATTTTTTGAAAACGTTGAAGAAGGTTTACTGCTTGATGTAGGTTGTGATAAACCTAGCGTCAGTCACCTTGTGTATCCTAAAGGTATTAATTACATTGGTATTGACCCTTCATTTAGCAATAACGAAGATAAAATTATTGGGATGGCTGAGTTTTTACCTTTTAAAGATTCTTCATTTAACTACGTCTCTTTTAATACGAGTTTAGATCATATTTTAGATTATCATTCTGCCATAAATGAGGCAAAAAGAGTATTAAAGTCTGATGGTAGTATATTTATAATTTCATATTGTTGGAAAAATAATTTGAGTCTTTTGAAAGATACAGTTCATTTCCATCACTACAAGGAAAATCAACTAACAGACACTTTGATTGGAGACTTTGAAATACAAAAAATTCAAAGATTCGAAGATATAAAGGGAGAAGACCATCGATTTGTAATATTTATTCAGGCAAAAAAATTTTAATGAAGGTATTAGTGACTGGTGCTTCCGGATATGTAGGGAAATTTCTTGTAAAACTGCTTAATCAAAAAGGTTTTAAGGTTATTCAAATAAACAGGGAAAACGGATATGACTTATCAAAACCAAATTGGACAAAAAAAATTAATGAAAAAAATATTTCTATAGTATATCATTTAGCTCAATCATCAAAATATAGAGACCCAATTAACGGTTTAGGTGATATGTTCAGAGTTAACATAAATGCTACGTTTGAATTATTACAATGGGCTAAAAGTAATAATGTAAAAAAGTTCATATATACTTCAACTGGGAGCGTTTACAAAGAGTCTCGAGAAAGCCTTACAGAACTTTGTGAAATTAAAAAAAGTCCTGACTTTTATGCTCAATCAAAAATTATAGGTGAGAGACTTGTAGAATCTCACGTGCAATTTTTTCAAGTAATAATTCTGAGAATTTTCACAGTGTATGGTCAAGATCAAAAAAACATGCTTTTCCCAACTATTGTAGACAAGATAATAAATGGAATTAAAATTAAACTTTCTGGCTTGGAAGGTATTTATTTAACTCCAATTTACATAGAAGATCTGGTTTCAATCTTATTTAAATTAGGGTTTTTGGACAAAAATCTTAACGGTGAAATTATTAATGTTTCTGGTAACGAAAAAATTTCATTAAAAGATATGATTGAATGTATTTCAAAAAGGATAGGAATTAGTCCACTAATTGAAATTGATAATGACACACCAAAATATTTGGTGTCTGATAATACAAAGCTCAAAAGTTTATTGAGATTTGATGAGTTTACTGTTTTCAATAAGAGTTTAAATAAAATATTCACTTAAGAGAATTTATTTTTTAACTAAATGGATGAAAATAACTTATTTACAATTGTTGTTGGGATACTTTTATTGATCAATATCTTTTTAAGATTCAGGTATTTAAACAAATTAATATCTAGAGATATTAAATTTTACAGTGATGAACAATCTCATATAGCTTTTGGAAATATCTTAAAGAAATATAAAAAAGATTTAAGACTATTGAATAAAATTTTCTTTTTGTCGAAAAACATTAATTATCCAATGTTCTATCATAGGATGAATGAAATTTTGAGATTAAGAACAATTAAACAGAAAAGAATATTCACATTTACAGTATCATTTTTTTCTTCTACACTTTACCTTCTCCTTTTTCATGATCATTTTTCTATAAATATTTTATTAGTCGTAGTTTGTTACATGCTGTGTTCTTTATTGTATTTTGGAATCAACAGTATTTCAATATTTTCTTATTCACCGAGAATATTTTCAGATTTTTTGATTTTCACTTGCATTAACCTTTTATTTAAATACCATTTAACAGGAGAAGAGATCTATTTAATTTGCATTTCAATACCTTTTTCAGTATTATATTTCACTTCAAAATTTGGCATACAATTCTCAATTATATTTTCAATTTTTTACTTTTTGGCAAGCTTCGACTATTTGATATTTTTCCCTTTTGGATTAAGCCTATTTACATCATTTATATTAAACTATAAAAATTTTCTTGACATACTAAAGGGAAATTATTATTGTATTATGTGGTATTCAAAGAACATTAAATATATCACTGACAAGAAGCTTGATAATATTAATTCTTTTAAAAAGTTATATTGGTATTTAAATAGTATACCAATAATTGGAATGCTTATGATCTTCATACCTTATACTCCAATTATAGCATACTTCACCATTTTTTATGATATAGATGTAGAAATTAAATCAATCGTAATTTCTACTTTAATAATAAGCTTAATTACGTGTGTCAAACCATTTATAATTATTGGTCCATCATTCAGATATTTGAGTCCAGTTATTCCTTATCTAATCTCAGTTTTATTGGATGAAGGTTTCATATCAAAAGAATATTTCTTGTGCTATCTAATGTTTGAATATTTTATAAGTATTATTATATTTTTTAGGTATGTCAAAAAAGATTATTTAAAAGAAAAAGTTAATGCCGAATATGATTTGTTGGTAAATAAAATTAATTTAAAAGGAAAAAAAATATTGTCTTCACCTATCAATATTTCAACATCACATTTTGGAAAAAATATTGACTTTAAAACTAAATTTTTTGAATATTTTTCATTTGACAAAAATTCAGTTATTGAATTGAATAAATATATGGACCCTTATCCGTTTATAGTCGAAAAAAAAGAAATTCTAAATGACATAAATCTGAAATATAATTTAGATTATTTTATTGTAGATAAAATCCTGGCAAATGACTTTTTCAAAAAAGACAATGCTTATGATGAAATGTTTTCTTCTAATAAGATAATTTATGATTCGGAAAGATTTAAAATTTTTAAGTTTTAATTATAATGTGTGGAATTTTAGGACAAGTTTCTCAAAATATAGATGAATCTTTTTTCGTTGAAAATTTAAAGAAACTAAATCACAGAGGACCCGATAACTCTTCAACAGTTATATACGAAAATTTAATTTTAGGACATACTCGTCTCTCCATTATCGATCTAGATAGTAGGAGTGACCAACCCTTTGAATTGGATAACTTCTCTATAGTTTTCAATGGTGAAATATATAATTATTTAGAATTAAAAGAGGAATTAGTTCAATATGGTATGACTTTTAAAACTAATTCTGACACAGAGGTTATACTTAATGCATATAAGTTTTGGGGAGAAGAATTCCTCAATAAAATGAATGGGATGTGGTCTTTTGTGATATATGATAAGTATAAAGAAACGATTATACTATCAAGAGATAGATTTGGGGTCAAACCATTGTACTATTACTTAAGTGAAGATGCCTTTATCTTTAGCTCTGAGATTAAATCGATCTTGCCCTATTTAAAGTTAAAGGCTGTTTCTAGAAAAGAAATTATCCGATACCTAATTTATGGAGCTCAAGAGCATAGAGAAGAAACATTATTTTTAGGAATTAAGAGATTCCCAAAAGGCTCAATAGGCAAATATAACTTAAAGTCTAAGACCCTAAAAATCAGAGAATTTTATCACTTAAAAACAGGGTCTAATGTACACACAGAAATAGATGTTGTAAAAAAAAATTTAAGAAGAAAACTTGATCAAAGTGTCAAAATTAGATTAAGAAGTGATGTTGAAGTTGCAATTGCTTTAAGTGGGGGGATAGATTCCAACATAATTACATTTATTTCCAATAACATAAACAATAATTTAAAATCGTTTACTGCAACGTATTTAAATGCTAAAGAAATCAATGAAAATAATCTCACTGACAAAACAGTTAAAAAGTTAGCATTAAATCACGTTTATAAAGAAGTAAATATTGATGAGTATATCGATAAACTTGAGAAAATTATATGGTACCATGACGAGCCTTTTGATACAATGGGTATGATTGCACAATTTTCTGTTTTTCAATCAATGAAAGAAAACAATGTGAAAGTATCATTAGATGGTCAGGGTGCTGATGAAATATTTGGGGGATATAAAAATTATATGGTTTGCATTATAAAGAAACATTTCTTTAACCCTTTTTTTCATTACAAATACTTTTCTGCAAATGATTTTAATCAAATCATAAATAATTATAAGTTATTTCTTGTATCACTATTTCCTTCTTTATTTGAAAGATTATACTTTAAGAAAAGAGCAAGAAAAGTATTTAATAATAGTATAAAATTTATATCCAGTAAGAAGAAAATGTTTGAATATCCTTCTAATTTAAATGCCAAACTAAACTATGATATTGATGAACATCTACCTGTTTTATTAAAATATGCTGATAGAAATTCCATGGCAAATTCTGTAGAAAGCAGAGCCCCTTTTATGGATTACAATCTAATAAATTACTCAATAGATGTATCACCTAACTTAAAATTTAAAAATGGATATTTAAAATATATTCTTAGAGAGACATTTGATAGCCATATTGACGAGAATATAATCTGGAATAAGTTGAAAAAAGGTTTTCCAGTCCCTCAAAAAGAATGGCTAGATGATGAAAGGTTAATTAAAAAATTTAACACCTTTATTAACGCATCAGTCATTTTGAAAAAACTAAATATTAACATGAATTTGGATAGATCAAATCCAATTTATTGGAGAATTATAAACCTTGCTATTTGGGAAAAAACTTTTGAAGTAACAATAGATGAAAATTATTGAGACATTAGAGCCATTTATTATAAAAAATTTATTGACTAATATCAATTTAATTATAATCAGTCCCTTAGGCAGAGGAGGCTCATATTTTTTCCAGTCTCTGCTCAATAGACACCCTGAGATTATTACTCTCCCTGAATCAACTACTTCTTGCCATGAGGATTTGAATAGCATTCAGGATTTCGTTTTAAAAAATGAAAAATCATTCGATTCAACCAAAGCATATTTTAACAATGTAGAAATATCAAATCAAATTAATATCGATATAGATATCAATCGTCTAGTCGAAATTTATCATCTATTGAAAAATATACATAAGCCGTCAAATCGAAAAGAAGCATTTTTATTATATTATTTATCTTATGCAATTTTAAACAACTATGATATAAAAAAATTAAAATTTATTTTAATACACATCCATAACTTTCGAAGCGAAAAACATTTATTTTACTCTTTTATAAAAGACTTTCCAAACACTAAAATTATTGTTCTTACAAAGGACCTTAAATTAACTTTTAAAAGTATTTCATTAATTTTTGAAGAGAGATATGGGGGTGTATTTGATGATATTTTAATTTCAAGAATACGGAAGAATTTATTGGAGTACGAAACATTTAAGCATCTTTATAACCAATTTAAAAAGCAAATAAAAATTGTAGACATTAATCTAATGCATTTACAAGGCAAAAGTAAAATGCAAAAACTATGTGATTGGCTTAAAATAAGATACGATGACGTTTTAATGATAAGCCAAATAGGCAATCAGGAGTGGTTTGGTAATAGAGCCGATAAAATTAAGAGTAATGGTCTTCATATAGATAATTATAAAGTATATAAACCGGGCGGTGAGTTAGATTCATATCAAAAAAACCTTATAAATAAATCATTTGAGCATATAATGAATGTATTTAATTATGACAAATTTGTAGAGGTTAGTACAGTTTCGAACAACAATTTTGTAAAAGATTTTTTAAAATTTAAGGAATTTAAAGCCACTAGAAGTTTCAAACAAAAATTAAAAAGTATCTTCAAATATACTCTTCTTAAAAGTAAGGTGGACTCATTTAGATTTGAAAACAAGTACAAAATAATATCAGATTCTTACAGAAACTATAGATTGGAGCGTGATTCCTTAATTTAATTATTCAAAAGCAACAGCAGCCTTAGAACCACCAAAATTAAGTTTGCTGTAATGTTTAAACAAATCTATCCATTTCTTCTCATTATAAAGTTTCAAAAAACCAGATAAGATGGGATCTTTTTCAATATTTTCAAGATTGCTTTCAAAATACATTTTGAGTTCAGTAGTTAAATCATCAATTTTAATATCTTCTTTAAACAAGCCTGTGAAATTTTCCATGAAATCATCAATAGTTTGCAATTCACAAGCGTTTAATGTTATCTTATGAGAGTTAACTTTTTTATTGATCTTTCCAGAAGTGATTTTCTTTAGAGAAGCGCTAACCAAAAGGAGTTCATTGGCAAATCTTGTAGTGATACTTTTATTTTCAACTGTCAAAGAATCATTGAATTCAATTTCTAATTTTTCGCTAAGACTTTTCATTATACTTTTTCGATCTTCACCGCGTAAATTTTCAAATTTAATAACATGGTATATGTCATTATTTCTTTTCTGATTTAAATGAGCTGCAAAAAAGTTCCAAAGGGTTCTCCTTAGTTCAGATATAATTACAGAGTCCTTTAGAGTTTTGGAGCTAGGATCACCTTCAAATCCCAGGTGAAATAATAACATGTTTTTTCTAGAAGCAATGATATCCTTTGAATTCCTGATCATCTGAATAAATTGAGCCTCTGGATAGTGTTTTAGAATATTCTCTGTACCTAAGTTATAATTGTGATCATCGAAAATTAGGTTATACGAGGGAGTATTTAATTCAGGTTCTCGAGTCAGTGATAATAATTCAGAAACTTTTGAAATGTATAGATTTACAAATTCATTTAATGTTTCACTTTTAACAGTTGATGATATTTTATGAGCATCTTTCACAAATGAAGATTCTAAATCTTTCAGTTCAGTTAAATGTATATTTTTAATATAATCGATTTGCATATTATGCCATTCTGTATTAGCTGAAATATTAATTGGTAAAGTTGTCTTTTCGTTCATTTTATGAAAAAAACTTCTGACTGGTTCTTCTTCAAATCCAAAAAATGGCCATCCAACAGGATGGCTACATCCAAACTGTATTCTGCCTGGAAAACAATCTATTTGAGGATGACCGAATAATAACTGATAAATTAAGCTTGTTCCATTTCTTGACATAGGATTCAAAAACAAAAGTCTTTTATTCATCGTTTATCTTCATTTGAATTAATAAATACCCAAAAATAGAGTATTTTTGATTAATGAATATAATGTCAATTGACATAGATTGGGCTCCAGAACAAGTAATCATTGATACTCTAAATATCTTTGAAAAAGAAAACATAAAATGCACAATTTTTTGTACTCACAAGTCTGAAGCAATTAAAAACTGTAATAAAGACCTTTTTGAAATTTCAATTCATCCAAATTTCAATCCAATTCTTTTTGGCAATAATAATCAACATCCTTCTGAAGTTGTTCAGGATTTATTGGATATTTATCCAGAATCAAAAGGAGTAAGGTCGCACAGCCTTGTTAGTTCACCATTATTGAGCGATATATTTAGGGGAAAAGGTCTTATTTATGAATCAAATAACCTTATTCCCTACTCATCAAGTATTAGAACAACAAAGTTGTGGAATGGAATTGTAAGCATTCCAATAAACTGGGAAGACAATATTCATTACATGTATAATTACAGTTTTGATAATTTGCACTTAGATTTAGATAATTCTAAGCTTAATGTATTTAATTTTCATCCAATTCATATTTACTTAAATACGGATTGTGAAGAAACATATGAAAAAGCAAAACATGTTTATCAAGAGCCTAAAAGGTTGAACAGTTACATAAATAGTGTTAGATCAGGAACAAAAGATTTGTTAGTTCGCACATTAAAAAGAATAAAATCCATGCAAAAAGAAAGTTATTTTATGTCGGAAGTTCATGACCTTTTTTTATTTGAAAAATAAACCAATGGCAAAATTAATATGGATTACTGGTCTTTCAGGTTCTGGTAAAACCACATACGGTAAAGAAGTCTACAGAAGAATGAAAATTGACAATATCAATACCGTTTTTTTGGATGGAGACACCTATCGGGATTTGTTTGAATCGTATGGCTATTCAAGAGAGGATAGGCTTTTGGTAGCAAAAAATCTAATTAAAATAACTTCTCTTCTGATCAGTCAAAATATAAATGTTGTTTGTTGTACCATTTCTTTATTCAAAGAAATTCATTTAGAACTTAAAAACAAATTCAAAAAATGCGTAATTGTTTTCATTTCATGTAAGTTTGAAGAGCTTTTGAAAAGAGACCAGAAAGGATTATATTCGTGCTGTCAGAAAGGGGAAATTAGCAATGTAGTTGGTGTTGATATAGATTTTGATTTACCAACACAACCCTTTATATCTATTGATAATACATTTAAATCTAATCTAAAATTTAACCTTGAAGATTTATTCAAAAAACTTGAACTATGAAAACAAATTGGGATTACACTGATTTGGCTGACGCCTACTTGAAAAGACCAGAATACGCTCCTTCTGCTATTGACAGTATTATAGAAATTGCCGGCTTAAATGAAAATGAGGCAGCATGTGATGTTGGTGCAGGGGTTGCCCATCTTACGTTAGAACTTTACAAACGAAATCTGGATGTAACTGCCGTAGAGCCCAATGATGCTATGAGAAGAAACGGAATAAAGCGAACAGAAGGACTCAAGATAGACTGGCATGAGGGTACTGGAGAAAATACGGGAATGGAATCTGATACTTTCAGACTTGTCACTTTTGGTTCTTCATTTAATGTATGTGATAGACAATTAGCACTTGCTGAAACAAATAGAATACTAAAACAAAGGGGTTGGTTTGCTTGTATGTGGAATCATAGAAATATAGAGACAAATGCAATTCAAAAAGAAGTAGAATCTATAATAAGATCCATTATACCGTCCTATGGTTATGGTACAAGAAGAGAGGATCAAACAATTGAGATTGAAAAATGTGGCCTATTCAATGAAGTAAAATTAATAGAGGGAACAATTACTCACAAGCAAAGTATCGAGGGACAAATTGAAGCATGGAAATCACATGCAACCCTTCAAAGGCAAGCAGGGGATAAATTTTATTCTATTGTTGATAAAATAGAAACTTATTTTAATTCACTAAATGCTAATCATATTGATATAGATTATACCACCAGAGTCTGGATGGCCCAAGCAAAAAAATAAGTATATGTTTAAGTTTTTAAACAAAGCTGAAACAATAAAATCGATTTATGGTAAACTTAAACATAGTTGTGTATTACCCTCGTTAATTTTTAAAGTCAGCCAGTATGAAAAAAACAAAGATTCGGTTTTAAAAGAAATACAAAACAGCTTTAACAAAAAAAAATTAATCATTAGATCTTCCTCAAATGACGAAGATACCGATAGTAATTCTTTAGCTGGTCATTATGAAAGCATATTGAATGTTGACAGTTTCTCAGAAATCGATCTAAAAAATTCAATTGAGAAAGTAATTGTCTCATTAAACTTTGATCAGGATAGTAGTTTTTTTGTGCAACCAATGCTAGAAAAAATGAAATTCTGTGGAGTTATATTCACATGCGATCTTGACACCTTATCACCATATTATATTATCAATTTTGACACCAATGGGAGTGCAGATGCTGTGACCTCTGGACAAAAAGGTAACTTAAGGACTATATTTCACCTTAAAGATTCACAAACTTTTGATCTTGATCCTTTGGTCAAAAAACTAATTGAATCAGCACAAGAATTAGAATTAGTTTTCGGCAACAAAAAAATTGATATTGAATTTGGGGTAAATGACAAAGATGAAATTTTTATTTTTCAAGTCAGACCTATAATCACAAACAATAAATTAGATTATTATTCAATAAATTTAAAAGATGCTCTACTAAAGGTTGAAAAAAAAATACAGAAGCTAAGTTCCCCACACCCAAATCTCTATGGGGATAAAGCTGTATTTGGTGTAATGCCAGACTGGAATCCTGCTGAAATAATTGGTATTAAACCTAGGAGATTATCCTTGTCACTTTATAAAGAGTTTATTACCGATAATATTTGGGCTTACCAAAGAGATAATTATGGATATAAAAATTTAAGATCACATCCTTTACTAATTTCTTTTTTAGGAGTCCCATACATAGATGTTAGAGTTGACTTTAATTCATTTATTCCCAAGAGTTTAGATGAAAATATTGCTAGAAAACTAGTTGATTATTATTTAGCCAAATTAATTAACAAACCATTACTCCATGATAAGATAGAATTCAAAATTGTCCACTCGTGTTATTATTTTGGGATAGAGGAAAAGCTTTTCGAATTAAAGAACAAAGGGTTTAATTCTTTAGAGATAAACAAGATAAAGAAATCTTTACTTGAGATAACAAATAATATTATTACCCCAAAATTCGGTCATTTTGAAAATGACTTAAACAAGATTGAAGAATTAGTTCAAAAGCAAAAAATAATCCTCAAATCTAATTTGTCAAGAATTGACAAGATATATTGGCTTACAGAATATTGTAAAAGATTTGGGACTCTTCCGTTTGCTGGAATTGCTAGAGCAGCATTTATTTCAACACAAATGCTCAATTCTTTTGTAGAGCACAATGTGTTGTCTAGTGATGAAAAAGATGAGTTTTTTAAATCAATTAACACAATCACCAGTCAGATGGAGAACGATTTGAGGTTATTTTTTCAAAATAAAATTACTAAAAGTCAGTTTTTAGACAAATATGGTCATTTAAGACCTGGAACATACGACATAAATTCTCAACGTTATGATGAGAGATTTGAAGAGTATTTTTCAAATATTCCATCGACGTACAATGAAAAATCTACATTTATATTAAGCAATAAACAGATAAAAAATATTGATGAATTAATTAAAATCAGTCAACTAAATATTTCAGTTGAAGAGTTGATTGTATTTATAAAAAGATCAATTGAATCAAGAGAATATTCAAAGTTTGTTTTTACTTCTTGTTTGAGTGAAATATTAAAGTTGATTGAAGAACTTGGTAATAGCGTTAATATAAATAAAAATGATATTTCTTATGTTGACTTTAAGACAATTCTATCGTTGTATAATGATTTGGGGAACTTATCATTAAGAGAAATATTTGAAAAAGATATTGAAAAACATAAAGATTTATACTCATATACTTCTGCTGTTAAACTACCCTCCCTAATTACAGATAGTAGTGATATTTATTCTTTTGAGCTCATGAAAGAAGAGCCAAATTTTGTTTCATTGAGTTCGATTGAAAGTCAAATAATCAAAGAAAGAGAGATTAATTCAGTACAAGACTTTGAAAACAAAATCGTGTTTATACAATCAGCCGATCCTGGTTATGACTACCTATTCTCAAAAAATATTGGTGGATTAATCACACAATATGGAGGAGCAAATTCCCATATGGCGGTGCGATGCGCTGAATTGGGGATTCCTGCAGTTATAGGTGCAGGAGAATATAATTTTAATTCCTGGTCTAAAGCTAAAATTCTGATGATTGACGCTAGCAAAAAAAAGGTAAACATCATAAGATGAGAAAAATTGCAATTACTCAAAGATTAATAAAGAATCAGGGATACGAGGAAACAAGAGAATGTCTTGACGTAAACTATTCTGCATTTATTTATTCTTGTGGATTTTTACCAGTTTTGTTACCCATTAAAGTAGACTTTAAAAAGTATTTCAAAGAAATAAATATTGATGGAATTTTGCTCACTAGTGGGAATGACTTAAGTGTTTTTGATAAAAACGATTTGTCAATTGCTAGAGATAATTTTGAGAAAACTTTGATTGAGTATGGAATTATGAATCATATACCAGTTTTTGGAATTTGTAGAGGTCTTCAATTAATTGCTAGTTATTTTGGTTCAGCTATTGAACAAATTGATGGACATGTAAACTCAAGACACAATTTATTGCTTAACAATGACTCTAAATATAAACATCAACTAGAAAAGCTAGATTTTGTCAATTCATTTCACAATTTTGGGGTGAAAAATATTACAGATAAATTAACAATTTCTGCCACTGATGAAAATAATTCTATAGAAGCTTTAGAGCATAAAAACTATAAAATATTCGGGCAAATGTGGCACCCCGAAAGAGATCAAATCTTTAAAAACAGTCAGAAGAATCATGTAAAAAATTTTTTTAACGAACAATTAGACGATGTAATTGAAATAGCAATCAATGCTGGAAAAATAATACTAGAATACTATAAAAAAGATAATTTACAGATTGAATATAAAGATGATGAATCGCCAATATCTATTGCCGATAGAAAATCTAACGATTACATAATTAAAGGTTTAAATAAAATTTCAAATTATCCAATCGTCTCTGAAGAATTACAGTCAGATCAATCGAAAAAAATAAAACATCATAAATATTGGCTAATTGATCCATTGGATGGAACAAAAGAATTTGTGAATAATGATGAAGATTTTACCGTTAATATTGCATTAATCGTTGGAGATAGACCTGTTTTAGGAGTTGTTTATGCGCCAACCTATGATGATGTTTTTTATGCAATTTCCAACGGAGGCTCTTTTAAAAATGGGGAATTAATATTTAATAATTCTGAAAGAAAATCATTAATTAGTGCAGATAGTAAAAATCACTCTTCTCTTAAAACAGATAATTTCTTAATAAAAAATAATATTCACAAAGTAGTCAAATTAGGGTCATCCATAAAATTTTGCAAACTAGCTGAGGGTGCAATAGATGTTTATCCTAGATTTAATGGCACAAAAGAATGGGATACTGCGGCCGGTCATATAATTCTGAAAGAAGCTGGATGTAAAATTATTGATGTAGTCACAAAAAAAGAAATGATTTATAATAAGGATTCCATTTTGAATAATGATTTTGTAGCAAGCAGATTTGATTTAAATTTCAATTATGAAAATGATAATATTAGCCGCAGGTGAAGGCAAAAGGCTAAGACCATTAACTAATGAAATCCCCAAATGTATGGTTAAATACAAGGGGATTCCAATAATTGATTATGCTATTCGTTCTGCAAAATCTTGTGGAATTACAAAAATTGCTGTTGTTGGAGGTTTTAAAAAAAATGTTTTAGAAAAACATTTAGAGGGTGAAAATATAATTGCTTTTGAAAACAAGATGTATAGGCATACAAATATGGTTTCTACATTGTTTTGTGCAAGAGAATTCATGGATGATGATTTGATTATATCATACTCTGATATTGTTTATAGCGAGGAGATTTTAAAAAGTCTAATAGATGGCACAGAAAACATTTCTGTTGTGGTTGATAAAAAATGGCGATTACTTTGGGATCAAAGAATGAGTAACCCATTAGACGACGCTGAAACGCTTGTAATAAAAGACAATAAAATAATTGAAATTGGTAAAGAACCACTAAATTTTGATCGTATTCATGGTCAGTATATTGGATTAATAAAAATAAAAAAAGAAGTAATTAATGATGTTATTAATTTCTATGATGAAATAGATAAAGATCAAAAATTTGACAGATATAACTTTGATAATATGTATATGACCTTTTTTTTACAATTAATAATTGACAAATTAATGGATGTTAATCCTATAATTGTAGGTGGTGGCTGGATAGAAATAGATACTAACAGTGATCTAAAGATAAAAATGATTTAAAAATTTGTCCTATTTAACTAAATAATATAAAATGAAGATTCTAACTGTTGTTGGGGCACGACCGCAATTTATAAAGGCAGGAACTTTAAGTAGGGCTTTATCTTGGCAAGAAGACATCAACGAAATCATTGTTCATACTGGACAACATTACGACAAAAACATGAGCGATGTGTTTTTTCATGATATGGATATTCCAATGCCAAACTATCACATCCAATCGGGAAGTGGTTCTCATGCTCAAATGACAGGAAAAATATTAATAGAATTAGAGAGTATTTTAATCAAGGAACAACCTGATTGGGTAATAGTATATGGGGATACAAATTCAACTTTAGCAGGGGCTCTTGCAGCATCAAAGCTTAATATAAATATAGCTCATATTGAATCAGGTCTGCGAAGCTACAACAAACACATGCCAGAAGAAATTAATCGTATTGTAACCGACCGATTGAGTACTTTATTATTTTGCCCTTCAAAAGACTCTGTTCAAAATCTAATCAAAGAAGGGTTCGATAATTACCCTTGTAAAATAGTTTATGTTGGGGATATTATGAAAGAAGGAATAGCTTATTATGCCTCAAAATCTGCTTCCCCAGACACTATCAAAAATTTTACTGGCCCCTATCATCTTATGACTCTTCATAGAGCAGAGAATACAGATAATCCAGAATTACTTAGATCAATTATAGAAGCAATAGATGAAATTGCTTACTCAAACAGAATAATTTTCCCCATTCATCCTAGAACAGAAAAACAACTAAAAAAATTTGAAATAACAATAAATAATATTGAAGTAATTCCACCTGTAGGTTATCTTGAAATGATCTGGCTTATTGCTAATTCTTCAAAAGTTATTACTGACTCTGGTGGACTTCAAAAAGAAGCATATTTTCTTTCGAAGCCTTGTATAACCTTGAGAGAAGAGACGGAATGGAATGAATTGGTAGATAACAACTTTAATGTACTCGTTGGTAGCGATAAAGAAAAGATCTGTAATCGATTTTATAGTCATCAGTTTAGTGAATCTTTCGAAGAAATAAATTTATATGGTGGACTACATGTTTCAGAAAATATAATAAATGAATTAAAAAACTTTTCTTGATTGCGAATACTTCTAATTACATATTCATTTCCTCCTTCTACTAGAATTAGTGCACAAAGATGGTTTAAACTCTGCAGTGAGTCAACCAATTCAAATTTAAATTTCACAATAATTACAGCTAACTGGAAAGGAGAAAAGATAGTGGGTGATAATATTCATTATTTGGGAGAACAACAACAACCAATTATTTCAAAATCTATAGTTGGTAAACCCTCAATATTAGATTTAATTAAACATCCTACAATATATCTCAGGACTGTAAGTAGGACACTATTTTCCAGTTGGATTCGCGTTTCAAAAAATTGGATTGATATACATAAAAAAGATAAATATGATATAATCATAGCAAGCTATGGACCCATATCTTCATTAATAATTGGTAATTATGCAAAATCCATTTACAATTGCCCATTGATTCTTGATCTAAGAGATTTGATCTCAATACAAGGCCAAAAAAAACAAATTCCAGTATTTCATCAAATAGACAAATTCTTAGATCAATTTTTCTGTCGAAAAGTAGATTTATTTACTACTGTTTCACCCACTTGTAAATTAAAATCTGAAAAATTTTATAAACGGCCTGTCAAAATCTTATATAATGGATTTAAAAACGAAATAAGTTGTGATGTCACTAAAAAATTCACAAAAAAAAACATAAACATACTATATGCTGGCACACTTGGAGAATTTAGAAATCCAAGAAAAATTATCGAAATAATAAGTTCTTTTTCAAAAAAGAATTTAGATTGGAATATCTCCATTAATTTTGCTAGTCAAGATAACCCTTTTGATTATTTGAGTAAAACCTTATTAAATCGTTTGAAAATTTATTGGCTTGGCTATCTTAATAAAGATGATTTGAATGATTATTATTCAAAATCAGACGCATTTTTATTAATTGAAGACCAAGAACCCAAAGGGGATGAAAATCTAACAGGTAAAATTTATGAGTATATGAATCAAAATAAACCTATTATGGCTTCATGCAGCAAAACTTCGGATATAATAAAAATATTGAAGGAGACAAATTCTGGTGGTTTAATTGATAATTATTCGTCCTTAGAACAATTTCTAAAAAAAGAGTGGATAATTAAAAAAGAAAAAGTCAATAAATATTCTGTCAAAAATCAAATTGAAGTTTTGTGTGAAATTTTAACTTTAACTAAATCAATCTCGTGAACATCCTCATCTCGGGTGCTGCTGGATTCATAGGTTCTAATCTTTGTGAATTTTTTCTCCTTAAGGGAGCTAAAGTCAAAGGCTTTGACAATTTTGCAACAGGATTTCGTCACAACATTGCTGAACTAGCATCCCACCCCAATTTTTCATTTATAGAAGGAGACATTCGCAATCCAGAGGATTGCCAAAAAGCAACTCAAGTAGTGGATATCGTTTTGCATCAAGCGGCCTTGGGTTCGGTGCCACGTTCATTAAAAGATCCAGCCACAACAAATGCTGTTAACATTACTGGCTTTGTCAATATGTTGGAAGCCTGCCGTACCAATGGCGTCGAAAGATTTGTGTATGCGGCGTCCTCTTCCACCTATGGAGATTCAACCACACTCCCCAAAGTTGAACACCAAATTGGGTATCCTCTTTCACCTTATGCGGTAACAAAATATGTCAATGAACTCTATGCCTCAGTATATGCCCGATCCTTTGGGTTAAAGACAATAGGGCTGCGTTATTTTAATGTATTTGGACGTCGACAAGATCCCAATGGGGCCTATGCTGCTGTCATTCCAAAATTTATAGGGAAAATATTGAAAGGTGAAAATCCAATCATCAATGGCGATGGTTCCTACTCGCGAGATTTCACCTACATTGACAACGTGCTTCAAATGAATTATCTTGCGGCAACAACATCAAATGAAAAAGCCTTTAATCAAGTATATAACACTGCGGTGGGGGGACGAATATCCATACTCGAAATGACAGAACAATTGATTCATGGACTTCAGAAATTAGCTCCAGAGTTGTCAAAAGTCAAAATTGAATTCGGGGCAGAACGTTTAGGAGATGTTCCTCATTCACAAGCAAGCATTGACAAGGCCAAAAGTTTATTAGGCTATCAACCTACACACAATTTTTCTCAAGGGCTAGAAGCCTCTTTGGAGTGGTATTATAAAACATTGAAA
>Ga0233444_10002499_pt1 | contig 19340 bp, 28 predicted proteins | sample SI_124_October20_6_FD_182792 | JGI IMG/M metagenome (GOLD analysis project Ga0233444, IMG submission 182792) | Seawater microbial communities from Saanich Inlet, British Columbia, Canada - SI_124_October2016_10_MG | ecosystem: Environmental > Aquatic > Marine > Inlet | place: Canada: British... | reverse complement strand
TGCAAAAGATGCTGAAGCAAATAAATAAACAAGAAGAGTCGGATTCATAAATATGAAGTCCTTTAAACAACTACGTATTGACATCACCGAAGCAGCAGAAAAACGTTACTGCCCTGGATGTGAAAAGTGGGAGACTAGAGCAGTCTGCCGATTTGGAGTTGAATACTGGGACAAGTACGCCGTCAAAAACTTTGAAGAATCAGTGCTCGAAGGAGCAGCCTGGACTAAAAAATCAGGAAAGAAAAAGTCAGGAGGACTCAATGAAAAAGGACGAAAATCTTATGAAAAGGAAAATCCAGGATCAGACCTTAAGGCACCAAGCAAAAAGGTTGGAAATCCCCGTAGGAAATCCTTCTGCGCTCGAATGAAAGGCATGAGAAAGAGACAGAAAAAATCTAACAACACAGGTGATGATCGCCTATCAAAATCATTACGTGCTTGGAATTGCTGACATACTTGTTAAATGTATGTTAAAATAAAGGAATATCAATTAATAGAACTATAATTATACTATGAGTTTTGAGAATATCATGCGGCTTAACGAGACTGATGTACACCGCTTAATCAAAGCATGTCAGGTCTATCAAGACAGGACAGGTTCTGAATACATGTGGGATGAATACCATGAGTTGATTGAAAAACTTAAAAAATATCAAGAAGAATATTCTGTAGCGAAATGAAATCTTTAATTACTTTTCTAATCATGTTATTTTTTGCTGCTCCTGTGTGGGCAGTAGATGTATCAATGGGTGCTAATGGTAACCTAGCATTTTCACCGAATGAGATCACAATCTCTGCAGGTGATACAGTTCACTTTATCAATGAATCACTACCTCCTCACAATATTATTGTTGAGGCACGTCCAGATCTTTCTAGAGAAGCACTATTGTTTGCTCCAGGAGAATCACAAGATGTTGTATTTGCTGACACAGGAGACTATAACTTCTTCTGTGGTCCTCACCAGGGCGCAGGTATGACTGGCATAGTTCATGTGGAGTAAGGATTACATAACCAAAAAACAAGCACAGGAGATGATTGACGATGCAATACGAAAGCATAATCGTAACGCTGGAATTATCAGTATGTGTGTTGGTTGGGTTGTTCTCGCACTTTTTGCTGAAGGTTTACTTCGACTTGTCGGAGTGATCCCTCCACTATTACCTTGGTTAAAGATAACACTATGATGAGCGGACTATTTGTATTTGCATTTATCACACTAATGGTAATTGCCATGGAGATAACATGGTCGGTGAAAAATAAAGGAACTTTTAAATGACTCTAGCACATGTCCTACTTTTTGGATCACTACCCTTTATATGTGCCACCGCATATTTCGGGTACAGAAAAGGTGAAAATAACTATTATGAAACTGACGCCTACGGAGGAAATGGAACAGCGCATTAAGATGAGATATGCGTTTGCCATGTCATCATTCGGTAGAATGTTTCGGCCAGATCTTATTACGATGGAAATGAGAGATATATGTATGTCATGGTCTCAAGACATAGATACTATTACACCCTCTCGATCTGACTTGTATGAAGTCGATCGATACTTTCTGGAGTTATGGAAAAAACGATATGAATCTGAACCTGAATCTAATTGAAAAGTTAAGACATGAGATCTATATGTTGAAACTCGAAAATAAGCAGCTTAAGTTAAGTCTCGAAGAAGTAAATAGTAATTGGGTACATCCCAAATCTTGCCTTCACAATGAAGACCCATGGAAAAAGTTTCTAACGTAAGAGTCACAGGTTTTTTTATATTCAGTTTCGTAACACTGTTTGTAGTATGGGGGTTAGGTAATGCTTATCCTTATTAGATATACGATGGAACATCAGTGGAGTTTAGGTCTCCTATCAATGATCTTAATAGTAATTCCTATTATAGGAATGGATCTTGTTCATAAATATGGATGGGAACATTGGGAACCATTCGCGAGGAATCATAAATGAATCCAGTAATTTTAATCGGTTGTTTTACACCGCTGGTTATTATTTTTTTAGTAATGAAACTTGCCGTATGGGTTTCTGCAGTTAACACAGAAAGCTCTTATGTCGGAAAAGAACCTTCACGAAAACGAGGACCCTTCGTGGCAGATGCATATGCAGACGTTGATGAAGAGGAAGAGGAATATGGAGATCGCACAGACTATCGATGAAGCGATTAATGAATACTATTCGCTTCAAGGTAAGCCTGTTCCAAATTGGAGGTATATAAAAGATGCTGATTGGTGGATTGAATATTTAAAAGATTTAGGAATTGATCCGAGAAACCCATGAAATTTGAGTTAGATATGGAGGATTATGCAATCATCCTCAATGCATTACACTACTACAAGAAAGTTGAGAAGCGAGGAAACTTCAAGCAGTATAATGAAGAGCGTGTTAATAAGTTAAGAGATAAAATGTCTTATCAATTAATTCCTAGCGCAGAAAGTTGGAGATGAATTTATTATTACGCCCTTTAGATAATCCATCTGATCCTGTATGGTCAGTAATTATTATGGTAATCGTTGCTGTAGCTGGTGCGGTTTATACTATCATATACATACTAGGAATAGATGAGAGAGAATCCCATGGGAGCATTGACACCACCAAGCAGGAAGAGCTGCTACAACTTCCGAGTAACGGAGATCAACCGTGTCCTTGATGGTGATACTATTGATGTCACAATTGATCTTGGTTTCGATCTCTACAAGAAAGAGAGAGTTAGAGTCGCGGGAGTTGATACGCCAGAGAAAAGAACGAGAAATCTTGAGGAAAAAGCACTGGGATTAGATGCTACTAACTGGATGAAAGAAAAACTGGAAGGAGCAATTGCTGGTGACGATGAACTCTCTGTCAGAACTGAATTGGTTGGCGGTATGGGTAAGTATGGTCGCCTTCTTGGTTGGTTGTATATTGGAGACGCAGAAATATCATTGAATGAGCAGATGATTACCGAAGGTTATGCTCACGCCTACGATGGTGGCACCAAAGATATGAATTTAGAAGCACTACGAGAGATACGGAGGAAACATGGAACCCTCATCTGAAGAAAATGAATGGTATTGTACTATGACATTAGGAATAGATGAAGTCCGATGTCTGTATGACCACTATGATTATTCTATTAAGATGTGGCCAGGTTCCCCTGCGCGTCCTGCTGAAGAACAAGTTCTTCTGGATATAATGAAAAAGAGAATGGCTGCCATGATGTTCGAGTACAATTTTACGGAAATGTAGACAATACACAATTTGTTAGTATTCTTTACGCGATTTTTCCCTACATAGTCCTATAATACTTTGTAGCGTAGTGTAACACAATGCTCGGAATCTATGTATTAATCACTTGTTTTATTCTGCTTGTAGCGTATGCTGGCATGGAAGAAACGGTGCGTCTATTCGCGTACATTGATCTCGTAATTAGATATCAATGGATTCAATTTAGAATGTTCATGATGAGACGTAAATTAGAACAACAACTTATAAAGGACCTACCTGATTACAACAAACTTATAAAGGAATTAAAAAATGACCAACGATAAGGAACTGTCGGATCTCAAACTTGAGAGAAAAGAATGTCCTAAATGTGGTGCTATTTGGATTAACAACAAACACATGTTTAGTGGTACAGCCGCATCCTATGATAGAAGTGAAGTGGACCTTGCTGGTTTGGTTTGCAATAACCTAGGTGACGAGACATGCATCAATCCATCAAAAGGAATTGAGGGTGGTCAGACGTGGGAAAGACGTTCTGGTTACATCGAAGGTGCTATTGCAGCGAAGAAAGGAATGCTAGAAGATATGCGTGATCAATTCGGAGATCTCTAAATACTAGTGGTGAACTAGTTTTCTTATGGCATCTGATCAGATTTATCTTGGTAATCCGCTACTAAAAAAAGCGAACGTCAAGCAAGACTTTACCAAAGAACAAATTGCAGAGTATGTAAAGTGTCAGCAAGATCCTGTATACTTTACTAAAAACTATGTACAGATCGTTTCACTCGATGAAGGTCTGGTGCCATTTAAGATGTGGGACTTCCAAGAGGAGTTAATTAAAAAATTTCACAAAAGCAGATTCAACATTGCGAAGCTACCTCGGCAGACTGGAAAGTCTACGACGGTGGTTTCGTATTTGTTGCATTATGCGTTGTTTAATGACAGCGTAAACATTGGTATCCTCGCTAACAAAGCAAGTACGGCAAGGGATCTACTTGGTAGATTACAGACTGCATATGAGAATCTACCAAAATGGATTCAACAGGGCGTGGTATCATGGAACAAAGGTTCTATGGAGTTGGAGAATGGCAGTAAGATATTGGCAGCTTCTACATCTGCGTCTGCTGTCCGAGGCATGTCGTTTAACATCATCTTCCTCGATGAGTTTGCGTTCGTACCAAACCATATTGCAGAGTCGTTCTTTGCCTCTGTTTATCCTACTATTACTTCTGGTAAGTCAACGAAGGTCATAATCATCTCTACCCCACAGGGTATGAACCACTTCTATAAGTTGTGGACAGATGCACAGAACGGTAGAAATGGATATACCTGGCACGAGGTACACTGGTCGCAGGTGCCTGGACGTGATGAGAACTGGAAAGCAGAAACAATTAAGAACACGTCCGAGAGACAGTTCACACAGGAGTTTGAGTGTGAGTTTCTTGGATCTGTTGACACACTAATCTCTGCTGCTAAACTGCGAGCACTGACTTTTATTGATCCCATCTCTACAAACAAGGGACTTGACATCTATGAAAAACCAACAGCCAACGGGGAATATATTATTACGGTGGATGTTTCTCGCGGTATTGGGGGAGATTACTCTGCTTTCATTGTTTACGATATTACTACAGTTCCATATAGGATAGTAGCAAAGTATAGGAACAATGAAATCAAACCTATGTTGTTTCCCAATGTCATTAATGATGTTGCCAGAGGATATAATAATGCATGGGTTATGTGTGAGGTGAACGACGTAGGCGACTCTGTGGCGTCGATTCTTAACTACGACCTTGAGTATCCTAACGTGCTTATGTGCGCCATGAGAGGGCGTGCAGGGCAGATTGTAGGGCATGGATTCTCTGGTTCTAAAACACAACTTGGTGTCAAGATGAGTGTCACCGTGAAGAAAGTTGGTTGTGCCAACCTCAAACAAATTATTGAAGATGATAAACTTATCTTTAATGACTACGAAATTATATCAGAACTTACCACGTTCATTCAGAAGAAGCAATCCTTTGAGGCTGATGAAGGATTCCATGATGACTTGGTAATGTGTATGGTAATCTTTGCTTGGTTAGTGCAGCAAGATTACTTTAAAGAGCTTACTGATAATGATGTTCGTAAACGTATCTATGACGAACAAAAGAATCAGATCGAACAAGACATGGCACCATTCGGATTTATTACTACAGGTCTAGAAGGTGATGAAGGATTTGTAGAAGATGGATCTCATTGGGAGTATGGTGATACACAGGAAGATGTATCATATATGTGGAGTATCTAATGGACGTAGAAGATATGTTTGATCTAGATACTATTCTTTTCAAACAAAGAAGGTGTAGAGCTTGTGGAAAAAATAAAGATCTAACTACAGACTTCTACAGATCTAGACCAGATAGAACATCGTTATCTGCCTGGTCCTACGAATGTAAAGAATGTACCAAACAAAGAGTAACGAATAAAAGAAGAAAATATAAGGAAGATATCTATCCAGACTGGTAAAGAGTTCGTGCATTGTTTCCCCACTTGAAAGTTCCAAAAATCTAAATACCTATAGATCAAATTTGGTTTACTCAAGGAGAAAATACATGGCAAGTCAAGTCTCGCCTGGAATTAGATTAAGAGAGCGTGACCTATCTAATGCTGTTGTCGTAGGTGCATCGGAGATTACCGCTGCTCACGCATCAACTTTCCGTAAAGGTCCAATCGGAAAGGTAGTGAATATTTCATCACAGAAAGAATTAATTTCAGTTTTCGGTGCTCCCACCGACGCAAACGCCGAGGACTTTTTCGTAGCATCGGAATTCCTAGGATACGGCGGTCGCCTAGCAGTCGTTCGTGCTGCTACTGGCGTAAATAGTTCATCCGTAGCTGGCGGTACAGTTGTAGTCAAGAACGATGATGACTGGGCAGCAGGTAACGGCGCAGGCAACATGTTCGTTGCAAGAACACCTGGTACACATGGCAACTCACTCAAGGTTGTTGTAGTAGACCGTGGTGCTGATCAACTGGCAACATTAACCGCAGCACCTGCAGGACTCGCTGTTGGTGATACAGTCACGTTTACTGGTGGCAAGAAAGCAGTCGTATACGGATGGGATGCTGGAACACTCACAGCTTCACTAATTCTGGATGATCCTAATACCAGACTAACAACTGCTGATAGCATCGACACACCTGATACTGGTGTTGTTTCTGGTCTTACTGCAGTCACCGCTGGTGGTACTCTTTACGAGACCGCATCTGCTGTTGCAACATCTGGTGGATCTGGTACTGGACTTACCCTAGACCTCACAGTTTCTGCAGGTCTTCCTCTAACACTAAATGGTGGTGCAGGTGGTTCTTCCTACGTTACAGCAACTGCTCAAGCAACCACAACTAATGGTACTGGTACTGGACTCACTGTTGACATCACAGCTGCTGGTGGTTCTATCGTTTCTATCGCAATCAATGCCGCAGGTACTGGTTATGCAGTAGGAGACACGATCACCGTTGCTGGTGGTGGTAACGACGGTGGCGGTTCTATCGCTACTGTACGCGGTGGCGTTACTAGCGTTGCCGTAGCAGCAGGTGGATCTGGATACGTTAGTGGCGATACAATCACAATTTCAGGAGGTGGTGCAGACGCAACCATTGATATCGCAACCGTAACTGACACTGCAATTACAATCACTGCAGTCAAAGATTGGTACACCAACACCTTAATTCCTGGAACAAGCCTAACACTTGGTGCTATCGGTCCTCGCCCTGGTACTTCTGCATATGCTGCAGACAGAGGTGTTTCTTTTGACGAATTGCACTTTGCAGTTATCGATGCTGACGGATCTATTTCTGGAGCAGCAAATACTGTACTAGAAAGAGTTCTGTTTGTTTCCAAATTGGCTGACGGCAGAAACACTGAAGGCGCTGCTAACTTCTACAGAGATGTAATCGAACAGCAATCAACCTTCTTCTTTAACGGCACAGTAATTCCTGCCCCAACACAACCTGCATCTGCTGGTGGTGGTACTCCACTAGATCAACTCGCTTCAGCTTCTGCTGGTAAGTTGCTCCTAGTTGGTGCAAAAGCATGGACCCTATCTGGTGGTGTTGACGACTACGTATACACCCCTGCTGAAATTGAAGCAGCATTTGATGAGTTCTCTGATACCGAACTAGTTCCTACCCTGAACTTTGTTCTCATGGGTGGTTCGCTCGCTACCGAAACTGATACCAAAGCAAAAGCAAATAAGGTCATCAGTATCGCAGCAGCAAGAAAGGATTGCATCGCATTCGTTTCTCCACACAAAGGCACCCAAGTTGGAACTGCTGGCGCACTAACTGCAATCCAGCAAAGAGAGAACACTCTCAACTTCTTTAACGGCATGACTTCCACGTCATACGCCGTATTTGATAGCGGTTACAAGTATTTCTACGATCGCTTCAACGACAAGTATCGCTACATTCCTTGCAATGGCGATATCGCTGGTCTATGTGTTGCTACTAGTAGCCTCCTCGATGACTGGTATTCCCCTGCTGGTGTCAACAGAGGTTCCCTACGTAATGCTATTAAACTAGCATACAACCCAAGCAAGGCAGACAGAGACGAACTTTATCAGTCCAGAATCAACCCTGTTGTTGTATTCCCTGGTAGTGGCGTCACTCTGTTTGGCGACAAGACTGCACTTGCATCACCTTCTTCCTTCGATCGTATTAACGTTCGCCGTCTGTTCCTCAATGTTGAGAAGAGAATCGGAGACCTTGCAAAAACAGTTCTATTTGAGCAAAACGATGCGACAACTCGTTCTTCATTCCTAGCAGCTGCAAGCAGCTACATGGCAGAAGTTCAAGCACGTCGTGGCGTAACTGATTTCCTCGTGGTATGTGATGAGTCCAATAACACCCCTGACGTAATTGATCGTAACGAGTTTGTTGCAGAACTATTCCTGAAACCAACTCGCTCTATTAACTACATCACAGTTACATTCACTGCAACGAAGACTGGCGTCTCGTTCAGCGAAGTAGTCGGTTCCTGATCAAATATCCATAGAGGCAAAAACAATGGCTGGTATTAATTCTTTTATTCAACGTATTGGTGAGGGCGTCAAGCCCAATATGTTCTACGTTCAGATTCCTTTCCCAGGCGGACAGGAAGATGATGACGTAAATTTACTTTGCAAATCCACAGCACTCCCAGCATCCAACTTGGGAGTGATTGAGGTTCCTTTCAGAGGAAGAACTGTCAAGATCGTTGGTGATCGTACATTCGACACCTGGTCTGCAACCTTCTTCAATGATAAGGAAATGAAGATCCGTAGTAAGTTTGAGTCTTGGTTGGCTTCGATGAACTCTCATGAGGTTAACAGCGCACCGCTGTTTAAACCAAGTGAGGCTGATGGTTACATGCAACCAATCATCGTCAAGCAACTCCGCAAGGATGCTACACCTGGCGATGATACTGGTAAGGGCAACACTGTTCTTCGTCAGTATACTTTGCGCCACGCATTCCCAACTAGTGTCTCCCAGATTGATCTTGCTTATGACAGCAATGATCAGATCGAAGAGTTCAGTGTTGAGTTCCAGTATTCTTACTGGACTGTAGATACTGGCGATAGTAACCTACAAGGATGATTTTCTGACCTGATAAATAGTATTATCAGGTAATCAGATCGATTAATTATGAGTCAACTATTTGGTTTTTTAATCAAAGACGGCGGGGGGAATAAGGGTCAATCCCCTGTTCCCCCTAACAGTGACGACAGCGTAGCCACCGTAGCAGGTGGCTATTTTGGTACATACGTAGATGTTGAAGGCGTCTCCAAGAATGAGTATGAACTACTCAAGCGATATAGAGACATGTCGCTACACCCAGAGGTAGACACCGCAATCGATGAAATTGTAAACGAGTTTGTTGTCAGTGATGCTGACGATGCACCCGTTGAAATTGAGTTGTCAAATTTAGGTATGGGTTCAGGGGTCAAGAAAAAGATCCGTGATGAGTTCGATCACATCTTAAAGATGCTGAACTTTGACAAGAACGCTCACCAAATTGTTCGTAATTGGTACGTGGATGGTAGGGTATATTACCATAAGGTCATTGATCTTGAAAACCCAAGGCAAGGAATTTTAGAACTACGAAACATTGATGCAGTCAAGATTCGTAAAGTTCGTCAAAAGATTGTTAATCCAGAAGTAGCGGCAAATCCACAAGCAGTCAAAGGTACTGCACTGCAGTATGATTGGGGAGACTACGTAGAGTATTACATCTATCAACCAAAGGGTTTCTCTGGTTCGATGACGATGCCACACAACAGTGCATCAGATTTCTCAACTAATAACGGAATTAAGATTGCTTCAGATTCTATCGCCACAGTAAACTCTGGCGTTATGGATCTCAATAAGAAGTACAGTCTGTCTTACTTACATAAAGCAATCAAGTCTCTCAATCAACTTCGTATGATTGAAGACTCTCTTGTTATCTACAGACTATCAAGAGCACCAGAACGTAGAATCTTTTACATTGACGTTGGTAATCTTCCCAAAGTAAAAGCGGAACAGTACCTACGTGATGTCATGGCACGTTATCGTAACAAGCTTGTATATGATGCAAGCACTGGCGAGATTCGTGATGACAAAAAGCATATGAGTATGCTTGAGGATTTCTGGTTGCCCCGTCGTGAAGGCGGTCGTGGTACAGAAATCACAACTCTACCTGGTGGTCAGAACCTAGGTGAGCTTAAGGACGTTGAGTATTTTAGAAAGAAACTATACAACTCTCTGAATCTCCCACCATCTCGTCTCACTGACGACAACAAAGCATTCAACCTTGGTAAGTCTACAGAGATCCTACGCGATGAACTAAAATTTAGTAAGTTCATTGGTCGTCTTCGCAAACGTTTCTCTCGTTTGTTCCATGACATTCTTAAGACTCAACTGATTCTCAAGGGCGTTATCACTCCTGAAGATTGGGAGGACATGGAAGAGCATATTCAATATGACTTCCTGTTTGACAATCACTTCAATGAGTTGAAGAAACAGGAGATGATGATGCAACGCATCACTCTCGTTACACAAATGGATCCTTTCGTTGGTAAGTATTTCTCCACAGAATACATCCGTCGTCAGGTTCTCATGCAGACCGAGAAGGAATACAAAGAAATCGATAAGCAGATGCGTGTTGATATTGACAGCGGTATGGTAATTGACCCTGTTGATGTTACATCTATGGATATGATGGATCGTCAAAACGATGCTTTCAAACCTGAACTAGATGCACAGTCTGCGGAAGACGATGCTACTAGAGAACTAGACAAGGCAAAGGAAATGGAGAAGTTAAAACCTGCTGCTTCGCCTGCAAAACCTAAAGCTGATAAATAAAATATAACTCTTGATTATAATATGGACACACCATTAGAGTCTGAACTCGTTGACATTGTTGATTTGATTGCTGACAAGAAGCGCGGCGATGCGTTAGATAAGATTAACGATTATCTATACGGCAAAGCACAAGACGTTATTGATCAGTACAAGCAAAGTGTAGCATCTAGCTACTTTGATGAACCTACAGATACTCCAGAAGAATGAAACTCATTACAGAAAACATTGAGGAGGTCAAACTTTTGACCGAAGAAAAAGACGGTCAAAAGTGTCTCTACATTGAGGGTGTATTCCTCCAATCGGAAGTAAGAAACCGTAACGGAAGAGTATATCCATTTTCTGTTCTGGAAAAAGAAGTAGGTCGTTATAATGAAGAGTACGTATCGAAAGGTCGTGCGCTAGGAGAATTAGGTCACCCCGATGGTCCTACTGTAAACCTTGATCGTGTATCCCACAGGATCACAACACTCAAGGCTGAAGGTAATAACTTTGTGGGTAAGGCAAGAATTCTTGACACACCAATGGGCAACATTGCCAAATCTCTCCTTGGTGAGGGTGTGAAACTTGGTGTTTCTTCTCGCGGCATGGGTAGCATTGATAAGCGTGAAGACGCTAACTATGTTATGGATGACTTTATGCTTGCGACTGCTGCTGATATCGTAGCAGATCCTTCTGCCCCTGATGCATTTGTAAACGGCATCATGGAAGGAAAGGAGTGGGTATGGGACAACGGTCTCCTAAAAGAGAAAACAGTTGCTAAATACCAGGGATACATTAGTGAATCATCCAAGAAAGATTTGGAAGCAAGGACTCTGAAAGTCTTTGAACACTTCCTGTCAAATCTCTAACTTAATAAATAATCATAGAAATCGCTATAGAAATTCAAGGGGAAACTCACATGTCAGATATGTTAAAGGAAAAATTTGAGGAGTTTGTAACTGAATCAGGTTTAGTTGTTGAGGCTGGCGATCCTATGCCAACCGTATCTGCAGCAGTTATTCCTGGTGGTGGATCCGCACCTGCTGGTCAATCCAAGACCGAAGTCAACTCCAAAGCTGGAGCTGGCGAAGGAAAAGGAACTGTAGGTACTGATGCTGTCAACGGTTACGGTGCTCAACAGTCAGTCACCGATAATGGTGGTCCACGTCCAGATGGAAACGATGCTGGCGAGGACAATCCTGGTTCTAAAGCATCTGCTCCTGTTGGTGCTAAAGGCGCACAGAGCGATGGTACTGCACAGACCTCTAGCATCAACGATGCTGGCGACCAGGGCAAGACTGTTACCGTTGGTGCTGATGTAGCATATGCAACCAGCACTGGTCCTGATGTAACATATCCCATCAAGCCTTCCTTTGAATCCCTTGACATGAGTGCAGATGTTGCAGCACTCACCGAAGGAACAGAACTCACTGAAGAGTTCAAAGAAAAAGCAACGACAATTTTTGAGGCAGCAGTCAAATCCAAACTATCTGAAGAGTGGGCAAAACTCGAAGAGCAGTTTGAGACTAGCCTCTCCGAGCGAGTTGCATCTGTTAAAGGTGAACTTGCAGAAGAAGTAGGTGGTACTATTAAGTACGCTATTCAAACTTGGTTGGAAGAGAACCAAGTATCCATCGATCGTGGTATTCGTAACGAAATTACTGAAGACTTCATCGCTGGACTCAAGAATCTCTTTCAAGAGCATTATATTAATATTCCTGACGACAAAGTTGATGTCGTCGAAGGAATGTCCGAAGATATTCGTAAGATGGAAGACAGCCTCAACGAACAGATTGAGCGCAACGTGAAACTTCAAGGTCGTCTAGATGAATCTGCAAAAACTGTAATTCTGAACATTGTTTCAGAAGGTCTTGTAGACACACAAAAAGACAAGTTGGCATCTCTAGCAGAAGGCGTAGAGTTTGAGTCGGAAGAGAAGTTCGCAGAGAAGGTTAAGACCCTCCGTGAATCATACTTCCCAGCAAACCCTGCTACACCTGCAGTAGAAGCTACTGATGAAGCACCAGTTGAAGGCGGAGAAGTAACCCCAGCAATGGCGGCATACCTCAACGCTATCAGTCGCTGGAACTCATAATAATTTAACTCCCTAATCCAATAAAGAAAATGTTTAACGCAGAACATCTTCAGGAAAAGTGGGCACCTGTTCTTGGTCACGAAGGCTCCTCGCCTATCGATAACCGTTACAAGAAAGCTGTCACCTCCGTCCTCCTGGAGAACCAAGAAAGATTTATGCGCGAAGAGCGCGGTATGCTAAACGAAGTTGCAGTTAATAGCCTAGGTGCTAGCACTGTTTCTCCTTCTGGCAGCGCCCTCGGCAACGCTAACACCGCTGGACTTGCAGGTTTCGACCCTGTACTGATCAGCCTCGTCCGTCGTGCAATGCCTAACCTAATGGCATATGACGTTTGTGGCGTCCAACCAATGAGCGGTCCTACTGGACTAATCTTCGCAATGCGCTCACGCTACGAGAACCAAGGCGGCGAAGAAGCCTTGTTCAACGAGCCTGACAGTGCATTCTCCACAGCACATGACGCTACAGCAGGTGCTTATACACCTAGAACTGGCGCTGGTGTCGGTGGCGATTCAGAGGGTAACAACCCTGCACTTCTTAACGACTCCTCACCTGGAACCTACGAAGTAGGTCGTGGCATGAGCCGTGAGAACTTGGAGAAGATGGGCGAAGCTTCCCGTCTGTTCCGTGAGATGTCATTCAGCATTGAGAAGACTTCTGTGACTGCAAAGTCCAGAGCTCTCAAAGCAGAGTACACCTTGGAACTAGCACAAGACCTCAAGGCGATCCACGGTCTAGATGCAGAGCAAGAACTTGCTAACATCTTGTCTAGTGAAGTCCTTGCAGAAATCAACCGTGAAGTTGTACGTACAGTATATCAGGTTGCTAAAGTCGGTGCTCAAAACAACGTTGCTAACGCAGGTATCTTTGACCTAGACGTTGACAGCAATGGTCGTTGGTCCGTTGAGAAATTCAAGGGTCTTCTCTTCCAAATCGAGCGCGATGCCAACGCAATCGCACAAGAGACTCGTAGAGGAAAGGGCAACTTCTTGATCTGTTCTGCTGATGTTGCTTCGGCACTCGCAATGGCAGGCGTTCTTGACTACAGCAGTGGTCTAACTGGTGCTGGTGGTCCTTCCATCGGTGATGTTGATGACACTGGCAACCTTTCGGTTGGTACAATCAACGGTCGCATCAAGGTCTACGTCGATCCTTATGCTGCTAACCTTTCCGACAAGCACTACTACGTCATCGGATACAAAGGTACATCACCTTATGACGCAGGACTATTCTACTGTCCTTACGTTCCCCTCCAAATGGTTCGCTCGATCGACCCTGACACCTTCCAACCAAAAATTGGTTTCAAGACTCGTTACGGCATGGTCAGCAATCCTTTCGTCACCACCAACGGAACCTACAACGGTACTCCAGATGGCGAAACACTTTCGGCAAACGCCAACATGTACTACAGAAGAGTACAAGTTATCAACCTCATGTGATTCATCACCCAGGTTTCTTACAGACCTCCCTTCAAGGGGGGTCTTTTTTTGTCTAAATAATTAAAGACTATACCATGGGGTTATTATGCCATCCCTAGATGAGGCAGCTGCGAAAAGAGAACAAGCAGCAACACAAAAAATTAAACCAGAAAAAACCGAACCTGTTATTCAGCAGGCACCAAGCAAGTCACCAGTCAAAATGATTGCTCTTGCTTTAGGATCTGTATTTGCTTTAGCGCATCTAGGTTTACTTGGTTATGTAATTAACAGACCACAAGAACCAGACCTTCCACAGGTTCCTACAATTAATATACCACATGGTGACTATTCATCATACAGAATCAAAGCTGGCAAAGATGGATATGAAATTGAATACAAAGCAAATGATCCTGCTATTTTAGAATCACAAAGATCACTATCTTCAGATACTAATAAGAAAGGATTATTTGGGGGCGGCACTGAAAGCCGTCGCGAGTGGCGTCGTGACCAGTTCACTATGGACGGTACACGCAACCTAGGAGGTGCTGTATTAGACGGCGAGGGAAAGTCTGCAAAAGACATCGCGTGTATCGTGGCGGACGCTGGAGCACGGTCTCAAGGTGCAATGGCAGGTAGTGCCCTTGCCGCTGGTGTTGCTGTTCCTGCCCTTGCTACCATCCCCTACGTTGGTTGGTTGGCAGGTGGATGGGCTTTACTCCTCGGTCAAAAAGCAGGTTCTGAACTAGGATCCCAGGTAGGTACAGTCTTTAATGACTGCTAAATAGTAGTGCTTGGGATGCTGACATGTCTGCTGATTGGTACAAAAAATTACCGCAAAACAGAAATTTCTTAACACCTACAGGGTTTAAATTTACCCTAGAAAGATTTGGTGGTGTTGATTTTTTCTGTCAATCAGCTAGTATTCCAGATGTTTCTATGCCAACTATTGAAGTGGCAACACCCTTTAGAGGTGTACCCATTATTCCTGGTGGTGGTGTAGAATACAGTGATCTAACGGTTCGGTTTATTATTGACGAAGATCTATCCAACTACATGACTGTATGGAACTGGATCAGAGACAATGGTAATTCAGAATCATTTGATGGAGAAGGAGAAGGATACTCTGATGGTATTCTACAGATACTAACGTCTAACTTCAATCCAAAATATAGTGTAAGATTTGAACGATTAATGCCAGTGCAACTTACTAGTATTCCATTTGATTTTTCAGTGGGAGAAGTTGAGTTCTTTACAGCTAACGTTACTTTCAAGTACACACGTTATACAGTATGTGATTTAGGATTACAACCTCTATGAATTTCAGTTCATTACATCAACGCTTCCAAAAAATTAAGGAAGAGTGGACCAAAGATACACAAATCGATTTTCAATTTAAGAACAAACAATACTCCGAAGATCTAGCACGACTTGCGTTGGAGATTCCTTTCCAGCACAATAAGTATCTAAATCATTACACAGATCTTTCTCAAATTAAAACCTCATTAGAGTTTGAACATCGTAAACTCTTAAGAGATAAGAGAGAATATTATGGCGGTGAAGCTGACGCTAAAACATACGCCGAAAAACCTTTTGGTACTCACATCAAAACATCAGAGAAGATGAAAGTCTATCTGGAGTCAGATGATGAACTTATTAACACAGAAGCAAAAGTCAAGTACATTGATCAGATGCTTTACTTTCTTGATCATGTCATGAAACAAGTTTCTAACCGTGGGTTCCAGATCAAGAGTGCTATTGAATGGGAAAAATTTATTAATGGAAACTAATGTCACATCTAGTTGTCAAGAAAAAAAATGAGGTCTATCTACAGATCTCATCAGAGCCTCACGTCCATCGTGAGTTGGCAGACTACTTTTCTTTTGAATTGCCAGAGGCAAAGTTTCTAAAACGCCAACCAAGATTTAGATATTGGGATGGTATGATCCATCTGTATTCTCCTGGTACAGGTGAACTGTATCATGGTCTCCTACCTCACTTAAAAGAGTGGTGTAGAGAAAGAGAGTATGGTATTAAATTTGAGAACAATGATTGGTACGGGGAAGTAGAGGTAAGTAACGATTTCGTTTCTCCACCTGCTGTTGCAGATTGGATGAAACATATCTGTAAGTACAAACCAAGAGACTACCAGTACATGACTGTGTATAAGGCTCTCAAAAATAACAGAGGTTTGTTCCTGTCTCCAACAGGATCTGGCAAATCCCTTATGATTTATTCCATCGTTCGTTACTACGCAGCGGCTGATAAGAAGATTCTACTGATCGTACCTACGACTTCTTTGGTAGAACAAATGATAAAGGATTTCAAAGACTATGGATGGAATGCAGATGAGTTCTGTCACACCATATATTCAGGCAAAGATAAGAATACTGACAAACCAGTTGTCATCTCAACATGGCAGTCAATCTACAAGTTTCCGAAAAGATACTTTGATGACATTGATTGTGTTATCGGAGATGAAGCACACCTATTTAAGGCGAAGTCCCTCACAGGTATCCTCACCAAACTCCACAACGCAAAGTATCGCTTTGGGTTCACGGGTACACTTGACGGTAGCAAGACTCATAAGTGGGTCTTGGAAGGATTGTTTGGTGCGTGTGAACAGGTTACGAAAACAGATACTCTCATTAAGAAAGGGTTCCTTTCCAGCTTGCGGATTAAAATCCTAGTCTGTAAGCATGACTACAAATACTTCGCTGACTTTCATGAGGAGATGGAGTACATTGTAACACATGAAAAGAGAAACAACTTAATTAAAAATATTGTTAACGACATAGAAGGCAACACATTAGTTCTCTTTAACTATGTGGAAAAACATGGTGAACCTTTATATGAGTTAATAAATAATTACATCAGTAACGACAGATCTGTATTCTTCGTTCACGGTGGTACTGATACCGAAGATAGAGAACAAGTAAGAGCAATCACAGAATGCGAATCTAACGCTGTCATTATCGCATCTTACGGTACGTTTTCCACAGGCATCAACATTAAAAAATTACACAACATCGTATTTGCTTCTCCCTCCAAATCTAGAGTTAGAAATCTACAATCTATTGGTAGAGTTCTACGCAAAGGAGATGGAAAAGATATTGCTACCTTGTATGATATCGCTGATGATATCTCTGGGCGTAACTATAACTATACTTTAAAACATCTTATTGAAAGGATTGCAATATATCAAGAAGAGAACTTTAAGTACGAAACTATAAACATAGACTTAAGGTAAAGAATGGAAGAAGAATTTTATGCAACGTTAAAGCTAACATCAAATGAGGAACTACTTGCTAAAGTATGTTACCTAACTGAAGAAGAATGTTTACTTGTGGAAAAACCCTTGCTGGTTATTCGTGCCACTCAAAAGAAAAGTGGTAGGCTTGTGGAAGGATTCTCATTAAGTGACTGGGTGATGTCTTCTTATGAAGAACTATACGTTCTAAAGATGGAACAAGTAGTAACCATTACTGAAATGGATAAGAAGATAAAAGGATTCTATACCAATCATTTATCTAGAGAAGATGATGATTCACCTACAGATAAGATGTCAAAAGAAATGGGGTATCTAGGATCAGTAACAGATCAAAAAAGTAAATTAGAAGATCTATTTAATAGAAGCTAGTATGTCTCTGTAACCCTTAACAGAGTTATTCTATAGGTGTTAGGTGTATTTGTCAAGCCCCTGTGGAAAACTATTGACTTGACATCATGACAAAATTGTAGTATACTGTATAAAGCAAACAGAATATTATGGTAAGAAAGCCAAAAACGGAATACTATGTAAATAACAAAGAGTTTTTGGAAGCCCTTGTTGCCTATAAGTTCCGTGTGAATAGAGCAAAGGATGCTGGAGACAGTAGACCTATCGTCCCTAACTATGTTGGTGAGTGTTTCCTTAAGATCGCTACACACCTATCATACAAACCAAACTTTGTCAACTACATGTTCCGTGAGGACATGATCTGTGACGGCATTGAGAACTGCCTGCAGTACATTGACAACTTTAATCCAGAGAAGTCTTCTAACCCGTTTGCTTACTTCACTCAAATTATCTATTATGCTTTCCTTCGTCGTATTCAGAAAGAGAAGCGTCAGCTAGAGATCAAGAGTAAGATCCTAGAGAAGTCTGGTCACCAAGAGATCATGCATACTGACACATATGATGGAGACATGGCTGGTATGAATGCCTCTTACTCTGACATGGGTAGTATTAAAGAAAACATTGAGACAAGAATGAACAGATGACAGTAGCACTTATTACAGATCAGCATTTAGATGGTCGTAAAGGTTCTCTGGTATTTTGGAATTACTTCCTCAAGTTCTATGATGATGTTTTCTTTCCTACGTTAGAGAAGAAAGGTATCACAGAGATCATTGACCTTGGCGACACATTTGATAATCGTAAAGGCATTGACTTCAATGTCTGGAATAGAATCCGTGCGTGTTACTTTGATCGCTTAAGTGATATGGGTATCACAGTGCATACTATTCTTGGTAATCACTGTGTCTACTACAAGAATACAAACTCTATCAACTCTCCTGATCTGCTGCTAGGTGACTATGATAATATTCGTGTCTACGATGAGACTTGTACTGTTACTATTGAGGGTACGAAAATTTGTTTTGTCCCTTGGATCAATAGGGAGAACGAAGAAGCGACAATGGAGCATCTCAAAAATACAGATGCAGAAATAGTCATGGGTCATCTTGAGCTTGATGGGTTTGAAATGACCCCAGGCATGAAGATGGAGCATGGCATGGACCCCAAGGTCTATAAGAATTTTAAGCAGGTCTATTCAGGACATTTCCATCACAAGTCAAGCAGAGGTAATATCACATACCTCGGTAATCCTTACCAGATGTTCTGGAATGATTATGCCGACATCAGAGGGTTTCATCTGTATGAACCAGCATCTAATAAACTGCGTATGGTGAAGAATCCTTATGACATCTTTAAAAAGATCTACTATAACGATGTAGATAAGGACATGGTTCTAGACTACACCCAGTTCAAAGATACTTTTATTAAAGTCATTGTTGAAGAGAGGCATGACTATTACAAATTTGAAAAAATGATTGACCAGTTGTATAACTCTGGCGCTCATGACATCAAAATTGTAGAGACTTTAGTTGATGAAGATAATGTAGAAGAACCTGATCTAGAAGTCAAAGACACACTGACATTACTTAACGAGTATATCGATGAGGTAGAAATGTCCGTAGAGAAATCTGACCTCAAGAAACTTATGAGATCGCTATATATTGAGAGCTGCG
>Ga0233444_10002498_pt1 | contig 19341 bp, 14 predicted proteins | sample SI_124_October20_6_FD_182792 | JGI IMG/M metagenome (GOLD analysis project Ga0233444, IMG submission 182792) | Seawater microbial communities from Saanich Inlet, British Columbia, Canada - SI_124_October2016_10_MG | ecosystem: Environmental > Aquatic > Marine > Inlet | place: Canada: British... | reverse complement strand
AGCCAGTCATAGACTCAAAATCAGTATCCATGTTGGTCCAATCATATTCCATTCCAAACGCGAAGTGTTCAGTTGTTGCATCCTCCGCAGCGACTCCTTGTGGCAAAACAGATGCACACAAAAGTACGGTCAGCAAAACGGCATTCATTCTCGAGAAACTATTCCTCATGTATTGTCCTTATCATGACAGGGTAATCAAGGTATGGGCGGCGGATGAAAGGGATTATTCAACGTTTTCAGTTGAGTTATCAAGTAGGCTTTCTTCCAAATCGCCTTCTACGTATTCCTTAGTTTCGCCGCCAAATACTCCCCATGAATCGATCAAATCAATATCTGCCAATCTCTTCCTTCTACGAATAATTACTAGCGCGACAATTGCTGATAGAAGTAGCAAGCTTCCAATAGTTCCGCCAGCGATGTATAGAGAGGAGTTATCCGTTTCTTCCTCAGCGAATTCAATGTTAATGCTGAGGTAATCGATGCTTTCATCATCAAAAGCAGTCACCTTTATCTGAGCTTTACCATTACCTTCAGCCAGTATTTCGACATCTCCTGTCCAAATCCCATCGCCATCTTCGTCTGTCAAATTGAAGTACCAAATTTGAGGTTCTTTGATAATTGTAGCATTAACTACTTGTGTGGTCCCATCTGGGTCGTCTAATTTTATGCTGACTGAAACCTTAGTCAATTCGTCAACAAACACTATTTTTGGAGTTGCTGTCAAGTTAGAAAGATCTGGACTACTAGATGCCACTGTGATGTTTAGATGCTGTTCATCGACTCCGCCCCTCCGATCTTCAACAAAGAGAGAAACATGGTGAACACCTGGTGCTAAGTTAGTAGAATAGAACGCATCGTTAGAGAGTACTGTAGGATAAATGTCACCCGGGACATACAATCTCCATTCACGCCTTGTAATGTCGTCATCTGCATCATTAGTACCATTTGAATCGAACAAAACCAATTCACCTGGCCCGTAATACTGATTGTTAATAGGCTCATATATCACCGCATCAGGGTCAGACTCTATTACTAACAAATTAACGATTTCATCTCTAGACAAACCTGTTTCGTCTAGAAGAGTGAATGTCAGAGAGTGTTCGCCAGAATCCAAATAGATACTGTGCAATTCTGACGAGTCTTCATCAGAGAGAAGAATACCTGAAATGTCACTTTCTAAACTGAATGTGAAATTGTCACCGTCGTAATCCACACTATCTCGAATGTCAATTTCTATCAAATCACTGGAATTGTAACCATGCGACAGATCAGGTTTTGTAAGAACAAGGACCGGAGCGGAAGGGGAAACTTCTACAAGCACATCACTAGACACTGGAGAATGAATTCCATCATCCATAGTCAACGTAATTGTATGAATTCCACTGGACAAGTGACCCTCGAAAATTAACCAATCAGAGCCATCTTCTTGAAGAAGACCATCAATATCTGAGTACCATGAATAAATTAGGTATTCTGAACCGGTTGCTGGTTCATTTTCTGCACAATGCCACGAAATATTGTCTGGGAATGTGTCACAAGCACTATCCCAATCTCCAGAGCCTGAGGCATTGAATTCGAATAAGAAACTTGAATCATGATTAGTACCTGCTTCAGGCGAAGTTATTACTGATTTAGGAGGGCTATTTTCGACAATAAGAACTGTTGAATTCTGAGAAGTAGAATTGATGTGTTCCATTCTTCCATCGTTTACACTCAAAGTGATTACATGGGCTCCTCTAGAAAGATGACCTTGCCATGTACTTTGATTAGAAATTATTCCATCTAGAGAGCTTTCCCAAAGATATGTGATTTCATCCCCCTCTGGATCAACAGTAGTACTCACAAGATTGATTTCATCTTCAGATAAGTTGCCATCACGACTTACGTCGAATGAAGAAACAGGTACTTCGTTGTACAACTCAACTGGAACTATCCATTCTTTTGCAGCGTTGATTCCATCAGAAACTGACAGAGTGAGGTCGAATGTCGTTTCGCTCATATTTGCGAAAGAGAGGTATCCGGTTCCATTTAGACAATCGCTAATTTGTACAGTGTTTCCAGGCCATGACCATGAACAATCTAGAGTATCATTCTCAGGGTCATAAGTTCCATTCAACCAGAATTCAACAGGTTTAGTAATTGGAGTTTTCAACTCACCCCATGGTGAGAGTGAAGGGTCTGTGTACACAACAATAACCGGGTCTTGATTGGACAATTCAATGGTCCTTGTTTCATCAACACAGTTACCCTTGTCATCACATATTTCTAGAGTTATATCATGAACGCCGTCAGAAAGAATGCAGCCCCATGCGTCATCAGAATTTACAGTGAATGCAAAACCTCTGTTAGGATTGAATGGATTTCCCTGCCCGGTACATGATGCCAAAATATCTCCGTCTAGGTCACTTGTCCATGAGAAGGTAAGTTCGTCATCATCGAGATCCCAAGAATCACTGGCATTGAATAATATATCTCCTTGTGAAGGATAAACACTCTGATCAATAGGGGATTCCCAGATGATGAAAGGCGCCTGATTGGACAAAGGAAGATGGCACCAGACCATCTTGTCTTCTGACAAAGAGATGCTTGTGGAGTTAGATACACCATCGTAAGAGCAATCGATAGAAACCGTGGTGTAGGGGCTTTGTCCAACGCTATTGTATTTCTTACCGCGCAGGTCAGAGAATGTCACTGTACCAATATTGTTAGTAGATTCTGAGATTGAATTCTCTAATTGATCGAAACCAAGATGCACTGCTGCATTTGGAACTCCGTTTGAATTATTATTAACAACCCAAATTTCAACATTCCATGCTTCCTCAATCCAACCATTACCAGAGATGTTAGCAATAGCATAATCGATATTTGAAGGCTGATGCAGGTGTAAATGTGAATCTGTGTCGACATTGAGTACGTGTGACCCTAAATCAGTAAATTTGCTCCAGTTGATTTCGACATTTGTGAAGCTAAGTTCTCCCGTACAATCAGAGGTGATGAAGTTTCCAGAACCTGTTAATTGGTCATGATTCGATAGTGATAAACATCCTGTTCCTGAAAAATTCGCATTTGAAAGAACACTAACTCTCTCAACATTATGGTCAGCATCCCAAACCAAACCTTCGTGCGCTCCGGTGATATCTAAACCATCAATCACTCCTTCTGCAGATGAAATTTCAATAGCAGGACCACTAGTATTCACCCATGCTTCAACGTCATGCAAATGAAACAATCCGCCTTGTACCCCGATGTTCAAACCACTATTATCAATTGAAATTGCAGGACCAGTCAAGGGATCGTGTATCTGTAAATCTTCAAGATAAATGTCAACCGAATCTGTGATTGCAACACCACGATTGTTGCCAACTGAAATACAGGACACACAACTGACATCACCTGAACCAGATTCGATATCATTCGCTCTGTTAAATTCGAGACCAGCATCACCATTATTCGAACTTGAGAGATTGGATAAGTAAACATACCTAGCATCATCAATATGAACGCCTGAGTTACCATTATTTTCTAGTGTCAAACCGTCAACAATAGTTGCTGCACTTTCTAAGTAGAATCCCTCTTGACCATTATCATGGAGGTTCCAATCGTTTCCTTGAATTGCTCCACCGTTCAAAGCAAATACACCAGGACCTGTTGAATTAGAAACCTCTAATCCGTCAAATTTAGCCGCAAAATAAGAAGAACGAATCGAGACCCCTGCGCCATCAGCCCCACTACCTGATCCTCCTGTATTGTTGATTGATAAATTTGTGAAAACTGTTGATGAGTCTACGAAATATAACTGAACTCCAACGGCATCATTGTCTTCTAAATGAGCTTCTTCAATCCATGCACCTGTGGCGTTAATTTCGATTGTTGCCGTAGCAAGGCCTGGAGTTTTGGCATTTGGACCTCCTGTCCCACTAATGTCTAACCCCTCAATTATTGCACTCTGGTAATTAGTGTAATTCGTATGATCCTCTTTGTCGATAATCAAAGCCTTGTACATGGAATTTCTAATGTCTAAATCCCTAATCACTGCCCTAGTGGTAATACCGTCGTCAATGTGGCGTATAATCGCACCGTGATCAGAACGATTGACTAAGACTCCTTCCAGCAATGGAACGCTATCTTCTACCCAAACCCCTGCTGCTTCAGCAAGAGTTGCTCCGGTAATATTTGAAATGGTAATATTTCGTAATAGGCCTCCCGAGTTGCCCCACAAGTTAACGCCTCTAGTGACTGCATCGGTGATAGTTAAACCATCAACATTCGGAGCCGAGCCCGCCCCTATTGAAAGACCGATTCCATACCTCCAATATGTAGGGAAGTTCCAATCCTGCCCTGCTTCATCTATGACCATGTCGCGGATTGTAGGTGTTGCTGAATTGAACATGTCAACAGCGACATCATCTGCATTCCAAATAGTAACATTAGCAAGATAAGGATTGGAACCGTAAATCGTAATTCCATAAGTCGAGTGAATTATTGAAGCGTTGTCAATTCTGCTACCTCTACCGTTTGAAGTGGAGTTGAACTGGATACCCATGTGGTCACCGCCACCTGCATAATCAAAGTAAACCGGACAATTGCTGGTCCCTTCAACTGTTATTCGGCCTTCGACAAATATCCTAACTCCGTTCGACATCGTTACGTTAGTACAAGCTGAAATTATTAGTTCATCAGTAACCGAAATCGTGTGATGACTATTCAGAACAACCTCGCCTGACCAAGTTGTTTGTGCACGCCCACTAGCCTCACTAACATCATCGACATTCAAGAAAATTGGTGACTGTGAAGATAGACAGAAAATAATGAGTAAGCCAACTGCTGACGCTGCCTTTTTACTCATCATATTTCCACGAGATACACGACACATTAGACTGTTCCCCCTCTAAGTTTCAGCTAGAAAGTTAAATCGGCAAAGTGAATAGGGGGTGTTATGTGGATTGAATAATGCCTGAAGCATTCGTCCTGTTCAAGACTGAGCCGACCAAGGAAAGAGATGTTTACTTGGAACTTTCAGGCAATCCTAGCGTTTCTGAAGTCCACGTTCTTTACGGGGAATTCGACCTACTCATAAGAATCTCATCAGGGGATGCAAAAAGCCTCACTGGAATGCTGATGAAGGAATTTAGACAGATCACTGGAGTTCGAGAAACTCAGACGATGATTGCTGTAGATTATTGAGGTGAGAAAATGGCTACTGGATTTGTATTAATTACCACTAAACCTGGAAGTGAGCATGACGTCCGCAATAGTTTGGATAAAATCGAACACGTTGCTAATCGGTGGATGTTGTTCGGAGAATATGACCTGATTGCAAAAATTCAGGCTGATGATGAATATACTCTAACGAGAGTAATAGTTGAAGAAATCAGGCCGATTTCAGGTATTGTTGACACCAAAACATTGCTTGGCGCTGAGATATAATCACAGCAATTTATGCATCATTTCAGTAGCCTCGTTGGCTGCATTGGGGCATAATGCTCTCTTCCAAAGTGAGATTGCTTCTGCCAATGATGAGAATTGATTGTGGGTCTTGTGAACCGCTCGTAAATACCAGATCTTAGCGGCTATTCTTCTAGATGAATTCAGATTATTCTGTGATTCAACAGTTGGTAGTTTTATCTTCTTCAGAAGCGAAGATGCTCTCGCATCATCGCATATCTGTACAATGGATAACTGCAACATCGTTGCACGTAGTCCCGATTTAGAGAACACTTCCTCCACCAAACGGTCAAATGTGGATGAATTAGATGTTGTTTGGGCAATTTCATCACGTAGTTTTAGTGATTGTAGTTGCGGGTCATCGCCGTGGGAAATCGATTCCAGATTATTCCTAATTTCGGCTGCTTCTATCCATTTATTGTTGGAGATATACCATGAATGCTTAATGTGTGCAATCGCAACAAGCATTACTTTCTTCATATCGTCATTGACCTTACTGAAATCGAGTTTATCCAATAGCGCTATCACATCATTTCCAGGTGGTTGTCCCGGAAGCCTGTCGTCTAACCTCCTAGAAGCCTCCGACAAAATTAGTCTGAAATCTGAATCCTCAGGTATTGGCAAATCTGTCTTACCTTCTAATAGCGAAAGTGAATATTCTAAATCAGGCGCAGTACAATTTGCTAAATGTTCAGATGCAATGTCGGATTCTCCTCTTTCGATTGCAACCATGGCTGCAATTCTGTGCAATGATTTTGACGGACTGCGAAAAATCGCATCCCCGATTAATGTCGCTAGTCCTGCACTAGATCTGACCATCAAAGCTTCAGCATTAGAAAGCAAGTGTGATTCAATATCTCTTCCAGAATTTAAAATGTGATGCATTTCGACTAATCTTGCTAAATCTCCTTTTATCTCAGACCAATACTTTGCTGCATCCTTATGGTCATCTTCAGTCAGCATTGTAGAGCGTACATTTCTAACTAAATGATGTAATTCCACACCACTTTCTAACCAACGGATTAGTGCATGGTCATCTAAATCTAGTAAATGGTGTTCATGCTGTAACAACTCAGTAGGTACAGGAACAGGCAATAGAGACAACTCATCTAATGCCACAATCTCATCGCCCAAACCAGACAATACTACATTTCGAACCCATTCTTGTAAATCAGAACCGGCCTCGGGCAGTTCTGATTTCTCATCATGCATCTGCAAGGCTAATGGATGACCCCCTAACCTTTCAGCAACCAATTCTCTGTTTTCTAAATGATCAGGTAATAATGAGATTGCGTCTTTGGTTTCCAATGGAGGAATTTCTACAATCTTGAATCCTTCACTGATTGGCAATGGGGCACGACTAGCCATAATTATTCGTGGTGATTTTTGAACAAATTCTTCCAACCTTCCTACGTGCCTCAGGCTTATTTCTTGTAACTCGTCTAATATCAAAACTTCATTCTTTGTTGAATTGAGGTTGGCCCCCTCGCTACTGTATTCAAGACCCCATTCGGAGAATATGTGTGCGATATCTTTGAACGACTCCATGGTTGCAAAGCGTACAACTTTCCCTTCCCCAACCAACTCGTCAGCAATGCTTCGAAGCAAGGAGGTTTTACCGATTCCAGGAAGCCCTGTGAGTATCAGTTTTGGTTCATCTTTCAAACTACCAATCAAAGAATCTCTACCTTTCAAAATAGATTGTTGTGGTGGATTTCCTAATAACTCTCCAACTTTAATCTTAGTTGGAACTTCAACACCTTCGCATTCGGTACGGCCTGCAAGTGTTATGTGGTAGACTTTCCTTTTGCGACTTCCTCCACCAATGACATGGGCCTTTCTCTCAACAATCATTCCTTTGGATATCAGTTCGTTCAAGGGAGCGTGTAAAGCAGAACGAACTACGCCAAGATACTCAGATAAACCTGGTAGGCAAATCTCCCTTGGAACGTCCCATGCGGAGTCTAAACTTGATGGAAATGTGGCAAGACGGGCTAGGATTCTTGCCTCAGGTCCGGTCACCATAACCATTCTGTGTCGCTCATCAATCATGTTTCTTGCCCCTAACTGATTGGCGATGTATTCTTCATCCACCGCCACTACAAATGATTCATGCCGGTAGATCCTGATGCGATCGATCTTCCGGCAAAACCCGGAGTTTATCTCTTCCGTACATCGAAAGGAAGGGTTCTGTACGTCGGAAAAGCAACTGTTCTGTCGCAAAGGATTCGTTCCTATTTCGCATCGAGCCCAGATAGAGCAATGATTCCAGAATTGGTGTACAAAGCAGATGATGTTGAATGCATTGTTACCAACTCGCCTCAAGAAGCACTGATTCTAGAAAGGCAGCTAATCAAACAACATCGACCTAGGTATAATTCGATGTTGAAAGACGACAAGTCGTACCCTTATCTCGCCCTAACTAAAGATGAATTTCCGAGAATCCTATACACTCGGAATCCTCCGAAGAATTCTTGGAGATGGGGGCCATTTCCAAATGCAGGAGCAGCAAAACAAGTTGTGCAGTTATTGAGAAGGCATTTTGGAATTAGAGATTGCAAAGAATTGCTACCCCAAGGGTGCTTAGCAATGCATATTGGATTATGTGTTGGGCCTTGTATTACCGCAGGGGATTATTCTCAGCGAGTTGCTAACGTTAGACGGATTTTAGACGGCGATGCTACCGAATTAATCGAAGAACTGGCTATTGAAATGGACGGCTTTTCAACTAATCAGCAATATGAGAAAGCCGGTTCGATGAGAGATATGATCAAAGCCGTCAGGAGTGTTACTAGTCAACAAGTAATATCCTCCACCGTATACAGAGACTGCGATGCAATAGGAATTGGAATAAAAGGTGAACTTGCAGCAATAGTTGTAATTCATGCAGATGAAGGAGCAATCAAAGGACAAGAATCTTGGCCACTAATTCATCGTGGCGATGAAGGAGATTCTATCTCGAGTTTCGTTGTTGAACACTATTCTAATAGAAGACCTCCAAGACTATTGCTAACACCTATTCCGTTGAATGAGACAATCGTAGATTGGCTTACTGAACGAAGGGGATCAAATGTTGAGAACAGAACTCCATCGCGTGGAGATTTTGTAACTCTTACCAACCTTGCAAGGCAAAATGCAGAGATGCAAATTGAGAGAATGTCAAACAAAGCATCTGGTTCTTTGGAACAAAGAGCCGCAGATGAAGCTGCGAGGTTATTATCCATGGATTCACTAGACCACATTGTTTGTTTTGATATGGCTCAATTACTAGGAGACTCTAGAGTTGGCGCCAGTGTGTGCCTTCGTAATGGAAGACCTGCGAAGAAAGAATACAGGACTTACACGGTCAAGGGTGATGCTATGGATGACCTCAGAATGATGAGAGAGGTTGTCGAACGTTGGATTAAACGTGTAGAAGACTGGCCAGACTTGTTACTGATAGATGGTGGTGAAACACATCTAGCAATAATTGCCAAGTTATTGGATAAACACGGCGTCAGGGATAGAATGCAATTGGCCAGCCTAGCCAAAAGAGAGGAGACTATTCACAGAGAAGGTATGGACAATATTATCCTAGACCGACGAGGCAGAGTATTAGTTCATGCTAGAGATGAAGCACATAGATTTGTGAATAAATTTCATCGTAAAAGTAGAGCGAAGAGTCGTCTATCTGACCCTCTAGAATCAGTTAGCGGCCTTGGTGCAAAGAAATTACAATCTCTCATCAGACATTTCGGAGGAAGGCAGGGAATAAGTCACGCCACTGTCAAAGACCTAACGACTGTACCTGGAATTGGTCCATCCTTGGCAAAGAGAATTTACGATTCACTTCACTGATCCCAACTCTTGTCGTTGTACATACCATCATCGTCGTACAAATCAAAGTCACCGCTGCTCGGTGCTGTTGGGTCATATCCATGGCTCAGTGCACTGAAGTCGGAATCAGATAAACCACCTTTCCCAGTAGATACTATTTTTGTTTCAGCAGCATCATTTACCTGATTCTTTCTGCGTTTCTTTTTCCTTCTAGCTCTGACTCGCCAAACGATTAGCGATAGTAGGATTGTTGGGTAAATCCAAATTTGAGTAAAGATGTACCACCAAGAAACTTTGACACTGAAAACAAATTCATCACCTGCGGTGAAAGACTCTAGAGAGATTGTAATCTTCTGTCGCCCATCGTCAGTCGTGACTTCTTCCCAACCGTTAGCAGTTTGGAAGTTTTCCAAAGTAATACCATCTGGAAGAACAATAGTAATCTCTCCGCGCAATTCAGAGTCTGTTTCTTCATTTAACTCTAGTTCAGTAGGTTCTATTTTGAATTCGAAAGGTTCACCATTATTGTCTGCTGTTAATCCAGAGCCCCCCATTTGCAAGAATTGCAATCCAAGATTTGTGAACATATTGCTGAAAGCATTGGCCATATTGATTATTGGCGAATAAAATGCAGTAGTGACTCCAACTGTTGGGTCTCCATCAGTAATTCCTCCCCATCCGTTTGTAACTCCGGCTTCTATTGTAAACTCCGGAATTCTAACTGACAATCTGATTGGTGTTTCGTCGCCCATGGAGGTTCCGATATTCCCTAAATTTTCAAGAGAAGTAATTATCTGGATACCGGACAAGTCTAATTCAGCATTATCCTCACTTTCGCTTATCTCCTTGGCTTCTCTATGGATATTTTCCGTTAATTCTTGACCGAGATCGTTTATGAAATCTTCAAAACCACTAGTCGTCAATTCGATTGTTGCATTCTCATCTCCGCCTAAATTCACTTCTTCGGAAAGGGGCTCGGCAAGTCTATCTGTGATATCAAAACCTAATCGAATTAAATCTGAAGGAATTACTTCCATACTAATTGTTGTATTATCAGATTCCATTTTGTCTAATACTCGTTCTGGGACTTTTATCCTGTAGACATCTATTGTCGCAGAAAAAGATGCAGTTAAATCGACACTTGGGCCCCATTCGTTAAAATCTAAGTCACTTACATCAAAATCAACATCGAGATTTACGCACGACCAATCCGCTTCATCGGCTGAACAGATTTCGTTGTCATCACTATCTAGAATTGCATGCCTTGGATTATATGCACTTGGCCCGGACATTGAGATTGAAAGTTCATCCATACCATTAGTCCGTTCAACTAAAGTTATCGAAGATTCTCCAGTAGCTGCTTGCATCCAAACAGGCATAATCAGTTCCAGGGTTAATTCTGTAGGAGGAAGGTCTTCTGGGATCATATTCTGTAGCAAGTCTTGCCCAAATTCGGTCTCGATACTCATTCCTGAGTCCAATAGTTTACGGAGATCGCTTTCTTCGATAACATCCAAAATTCCTTTTGAATCACTTACTTCCTGCTTGATGAGATCGAGTAAATGTAACTCAAATGTATCCGAAGATGCCCTTAGATAGATTGGATTGTTTCCATCCATTGCATTAGGACCTTCAATACAATAATTCACAACAGTCCCGGGAGGCAGTATTTCTGGACATGAAGAATGGGTATGGTTGAGCCCACCCGATGGTTCGGGAATACCAACCACTAACGAATTTGAAACCCATGTTGGACTATTGATATTGATTGACCCCACACCAGGCACAGCGCCTTCAACAGCGTCACCGACTAAATCCATAGGGAAATTGTCAGCAAAGTCGTCTAATTCAATCAAATCATTGTGATACGCTAGTCTAATACCATCAGAAGTGACCCATGGAATCTTCGCATTTTGAGTTACGTCAACTAAGGAAATTCCCCATTCATCCATGGTATTCTGATCTATGTGGTTAATTCCAGCAACAATATCAATCCAGGCAGAATTCTCATCTGATAAATCTAAAGTTACATCTAATGTAATCCCTGTGTCCATTGGTGTTACTTCAACACTGCTAGTTTGGGTAGAATTACGATGTCCAATCTCAACACTAACGTCTTGAGAAATTCTTTCACCCATAAGAGGTGCATCTAAATTATCGATTAACCACTGTGCTGCCATGTATGAAGGCGGGCCTGCTCTGATAACTTGAACTCCTTCAGAATCAACACCCTTGATCGTTGCAAAGTCTGGTGGGTTGATTACGAATGCTGAAGAATGCCCTGGTTCACTAAACAATTCGAATTCGGATGTTATGTCTGAACCCATTACTAGCATACCTCGATAAACTCTGTCAAGAGTGAGAGGGTCTACACTACCGAGGTTAAAGGTCGATGTCGATAGTGAAACGCTTGCAGATACTGTGAAGCAAATTGGAGGGTCGAATACATTGTTTGAAAGTCCTCCTTCTGCGGCAGTATCTGTATCTGGGTCATCGCTACACGTGGTGGTTATCCCAGAGTTTGAAATCGAACTCACATAATCTGTTGAAATTTGATTTACTGTACCGAAACCGCTATCCAACAAATCTTCAATCGTGCCATTCACTTCAGAAACCAACTTTTCTCGAACAGTTGGAGTTCCTGCACCCGCTGTGGTTTGGTCAAAATAGTTGCGAATTAGATCTGCAGGCGCACCATCTTGTGCACTCATCCCTTCAGCTGCTAATGCAGCGTTCATTGCAGCGCCATCCAATCCCAAAATTGAGCGGTTGAATTCATGTAATGCCCAAGACATTTCCATTTCGATAGTAGATGTATCGACTAAATCGAACTCGTAAACTCCAACAATCCAATCTTGTTGGTTTTCCGTACCATCGTCCGCTTTGTCCCAAGTATCACAAGTACCGCCATTGATGGTACATGCTTGCATACCTGTAGCACTTGCCAATGGCGCTAGCATCGAAATTGTGAATAAGAAAATTAGAGATATTGCTAGTCTCGACTTCATGCTACCACCCATTCCTATACTGGGACATTTAACATGCTTTGCTAACCTGCCATCGTTTATGACCCTCTCTTACGCATACTTATGTGGCCGGGATGTGGCCTCCCTTGAATTTCAGCGTTTGAAGAACGAAGGTAAAATAGATACTAATTTGAAGCCGATGCCTTACAAGAAAATGATAGCCATACCGGTTTTTGATGGAGATATTCGTTTAGAATTTGAGCCGGTTGAAAGGCACAATCCTCACGAGAAATTGGGAGCCATTATCAAAAACCCTCCTCGTAAATGGGAAAAATTAGGAGATATGATCATTTTCCAAACTGGAACTGACACATCAGGTTGGCCTTTAGAAGAAGTTGCTGTAGCGTTAGATGCAAAGCGAATAGCTATACAGGCCGAAATTGACCCTGGAATAAGAAGAAGGTCCCGTCTGGATTTAATTCACGGTGGCGATGGTTGGGTCATACATAGAGAAAATTTTGTGGAATACGAATTTGATGCTACTGCTGTCATGTTTTCATCAGGAAATGTAACCGAAAGAAGACGAATGGGCGAATTAGGAACTGAAGGTGAGGTTATTGTTGATGCATATTGCGGTATTGGATATTACTCACTACAATTTCTGACCAGAGGTAAAGCAAAACATGTTCATGCTTGTGAGATTAATCCAGATAGTATTTCGGCATTAAGAAAAGGATTGCAAAGAAACTTTGTTGAGAATAAATGCACGATACATGAAGGCGATAACCGGGAGACTATGAAGCAATTATCAGGAATCGCTGACCGAGTTATTCTAGGATTAATTCCTTCTTCAATGAATACATGGGGATTGGCAATTAATTGTTTGAAACCTGAAGGCGGAGTAATTCATGTGCACATGAATGTCCATGAAAATGAGATTGAAGAATGGGCCGAAAAAACAGTCGAGTGGTTTGCGACTGTAAGTGGTAAAACAACATCACAGATTCATCTAGAAGATGTAAAACAGTATTGCCCACACATTAGACACGTAGTTCTAGATTTGAAAATCTCTTAATCTTCAGGACCTAGAAGAATCGCATCAGGCTCTTCTTCACGATTTACTACGAACATTACGTAGCCAGAAATACAAACTCCGATTAAAACAATCGAGATTGTGACTTTCCCGGCTGTTGTCGAGAAGAAAGACTGGGCCTCAACATTATCTGAGTCTTCATCACCTGGAATTACCCCAATCATATCGACATTAGAAATGTGAACTTCCCAAATTGGTCTTCCGGCTGAAGAGGCTGGGTTTACTACAATCTCTTCTCCAGTAGGATCATCAGACGTTGGGACTAATGCAATGGCTCTTACATGACTCATACCATTTCTTACAATTCCGAATGTGACATACCCTTCATCGTCTCTGTTTTCTGGGTCTAGGCCATGGGCTTCTGTCTCAGCAATGTACCATTGAGTATCTGCACTATCGGGATCTTGGCTCCTAGCCATACCGATAGCCCCATCAACATGTGATAACTTTTCGTGGTGCTCCATAACAAGCGTATGCCCATCGCCTCCACTTCCACATTCAGCGCTGGTAACTGGGTACACTCCTGCTGTCTTGCAAGTTGGGTCGCCAGCTTGTGTAACGAAATCGTCAATCACTCTGTGAAAGAATATGCCATCATAGATTCCTTTCTCGACATGCATGATCATGTTTGTAGTAGTATTAGGCGCCCACTCTTCAAATAATTCAATCACTATTTCACCTTGTACTGCTGCACCAAGATGACTAGGCTTGTAATCGACTTCGATGACCAATACGGCATCACCGGGTCGAGGTTCATCCATGGGAGAACCTTCTAACTCAGGACCATCATTCCAACCAGACATATCGACTTCGACTTGTCTCCAGTCTTCGTCTCCGGTCTCATAATCAACTCCGGCAACAGGAGTTAGAACAAGCACACTTAGCAAAATTGCAATGGCTCGCATATTTAGTCCCAAACACTCAAACCTCATGAACTCTCTTTCAATCTCCGATGATTTCATCTATAAGATACTCTGGACTAACCTCATGGAAAAAAGTCCTGAAGTTAATATGAATCTCTTGAAGGCTGCAAAAATCTCTACCATTGTTATGGCACTGCTTGTTCTTGCGCAGGCAATGACTGGCATTGGGCGTTACACATCCACCATGGATATGTCTCAATCTCACATATACACAGCACACTTGGGACTGGTTCTTTCGATACTTACCGCCATTGCAATTGTGGCGAGCAAAACAGAAGATAAGAAGTTGAAAGGATACGGTTTCGAAGCTGCAACACTATGGCTAGTTATGTTTGGAATTGGAGAAATGATTTCTTCAAATGGCAGCCTAGCAATGATTCACGTACCACTTGCAATGATAATGTTTGCAAGATTGTTGAATATGTCTAAGGCTTTTCCAAGTCAAGATACTAATTAAGCGAAGGCTGATGAGTGAGTATCTCTTCGTCTATAATAATGGAAGAGGACATATTCGAGGCTGAAATCATTCCCGCAGGGGATGGTGGAGCGCTCAATATCACCTTCGCTGCAACAATTGCAGTATCTATCGTGTTTCTGATTTTGGGCACAAGTTTCGGAGAAGTTATTCTAGAAAATGATAATTCTGAGCAGTCATATGAGTGGTGGCAAACCCCACTACATGACCGATATAAAATGGATTTGAATTTCTCGCAAGATAGATCGGTTTTGCCTGCCCCCACTTCACACAAGCCATATGATGTTCTGACATACACCGAACATTTTGTCTCTGTCGAATTACCTGCTTCTGAAGAAGATGCTGGATTCCCCGAAGAAGATGTAATGCATGTTGCTCTGTGGTTGCCAGATGTGCCAGAAGGGGTAACTGTTCCTGTAATAATGACAATTCACCCTTACTATGACTTCGGCGGTGAAGGAATGCCAGGAGTTGGTGAAGACTCCAACCCGAACACTGTTCCCGATGGAGGAATTGGCGCTTGGGTGCACGAAAATTTCATCTCTCACGGATATGCACTTGCGCAAGCTTCAACTTTTGGAACTGGCAAATCCACCCACTGTCAAGATGTAAAGGGCTTAGGTGAACAAACCGGAATACAAGCAGTAGTTGATTGGCTAGGTGAACAAGATTGGTCTAACGGTAATGTTGGGCTAATGGGCAAATCGTATGCGGGTACAACTAATTGGGAAGCTGCTCAAAATCCTTCAGAGCACTTGAAGACAATCGTCCCTATTTCAGGCTCAATTGGCGTACAAGAAATGTTCTATCGAAACGGTTCTAGTGAGTTTAGAGCCCTGGGTTATGATGCAGCATATCAGGCTGCAACCAGTGATCTCACAACTGATGAGTTGAGAGTTTGCCAGGATGATTTAACTGGCCCACTGAGCCCTTTTACTACACAATTGTGGGCTCAATATGGCGGCGCTGAATGGAATGACTATTGGGATGAAAGAAGGCATTTACCTGATGTATTAGAGAATTACAAAGGCAGCGTATACTTAGTTTGGGGAATGCAAGATTGGAATGTAGACCCATACCATGCATTCCCGACATATCAGTTGTTGAGAGATGCAGGTATTCCGGCTAGAGGGATTATGGGCCAATGGGCTCACAATTATCCAGACCAACCTGACCGCCATGGAGAATTAACATCAGGATATGGAGCAGAAGCATATCCACAAATGAGCAGAATGGATTGGGCAGTAGACCTATTTGCATGGTTCGAATACTGGCTCAAGGATAACGGTCCAATGCCTGATTTGCATGTTCAAATGCAGCGTAATGACGGGAAATGGCACGTAGAAGATACTTGGCCACCAGAGGATGTCGAGTGGGAAGAAATTAATTTCGACAATGATATGTATAACATTGAGGTTAGTAGGGGCGATTCACTTAGCCCAATTGATGGAGTTAGGGCCACAGATGAGATTATAATTACAATACCAGGATATGCTGAAAGGTTCATTTCGGGCCTGCCAACTCTTCATCTTTCAGTCACAACTGGAAGTTGCGACGGAGGGCAAATTTTTGCTACAATGTTTGACGCAACTACTGGCTTAAGAATCGGGCATGCTACGATGGATGTAAGATACAGAGATGGTGGACATGAGGCGAAAATTGTCACTCCATTTACCGATTATCTAATGCTAATGGAATTCAATCCGATAGACGCAATCATACCTGCAGGAAATGATATCTCGATTGTTCTGACAGAAACTGGTGAAGACTACCTCCCTAGTCCATGTGCTGCAATCGGGTTATCTGTTAATCTCGACAGAGGTACTACACTGAGTTTACCTATAATCGAGAGAAGTGAAAATGCACCCGAATGGTTCGAGGTCCCTAATTGGTGGGATGTTGAAGAATGAAGGTTCTAGCCTTCGAGGATTCTGTTGACATTGAAGCGCTTCTCGTAAGTGGCGGCGTCAACATGACAAATGTTGAATTGAAGCAGTATTGGGATTCACAAGATTGTTTAGAACGCATCTCAAAGTTCTCTCCTGACATACTACTTCTCGACCACTATATGCCTCCAATCAAAGGATTGGATGTGTTGAGAAAGTTGCTTTCATCCGAAATTGATAGACCGGGCATAATAATCGCAATGAGTTCAGCAAGCATGGCAAATAATGCAATGCTGAAAACTGGAGCTGACATTGGGGTTGTCAAATTTCAACTAGCAACATTAGATGTTTGGAATACTCAATCATGAGGTTGCCAATCGTCATGCCCTGGCTCACGATACCACCAGTAGCCGTCATCATCTTTCCACCATTCGATTCCATCATCGTCAGTGTAGTAATTCTCATCTTCATCTTCAGCAGTAGGATCTTCTAATCCGCTCTCTTCTGCCATCTTTTTCTTCAGTTGGTTAATTCCATCTTCAGCATCTGCAAACACACGATTTTGTGTTCGAATTTCATGCTGGTGGTCGCCGGCTGCTACTGCATCGTCCGATTCAGCATAGAAATCTGCAGCCATTGATTGACGATACTCTTCGAACTCGTCTCGTCCGAATGAGCCGGTGAACTCGCTCCCCTGAGATTTCATCAAATCATCTAGATTCTTGCGCTTTCCAAGGTTAAGTTTGGGTGAGTCTGGCATGTCTCCACCGTCATAAAACTCATCACTATCATCTGTGAGTTTTGGGAATGAACGACCTTCAGGGTCTGCCTCCTCTATCGATTCAAGTAGCAAATCATGCTCTTCGTCATCGATATTCTCCTCTTCGTACTGGTCCCCGATAGCCTTGACTAATTTCTTCAAAGTCCTAGCCAATGCCTTGTCGCTACTAGCCTCAGCAATCACCTTATCGATTTGCTTCTGCAAGCGTTCGTAAGGACTTCCTGTGATGGCTCCGAGGAAACGTCCGAATCCTCCCTTCTTCTTCGCCATGGTGCCAACAATATACCGGAGGTATTCAAGGATTACTCGAACAAGTACAGTTTTGCGACTTCTTCATGTCTTAGCACTGATTCGCCACAACATGGTGAGCGATTGGTTGGCAGATGCTATCGCCATCTATAACGATGAATCACACAACCGTAGAGAGGAGTATGTGGCTCAGGTTCATTTTCCAGCAAGGATACTTGAAGACATTCTTGAATGGGCATTCAAAGCCCTACCCGATGAAATCCTTGTAGGGCTAGATGTCTCTGAATTGCGAAATCTACCAGAAATTGAAGTGGAGTTTCAAGGTGAAAAACAGCGAAAGAATTTGTTTGCTGGTCAAGGATATAGAATAAATGAGGCAGTAATGGTCAACAGGGGTGATTCGTTTTCGGTTCATCATCTCCCTGAAGAATGGACTGATGATGTGTTTGGAACGGATAGAGGCCCACGTGCTGGAAGATTCACTCATTGGCTACATACCCATCCCAACTGCCCGGCTATACCTAGCGAAGCAGATGCTAGTGCTGCTCAATCCACGGACGGAGTTGACCTAATTTTAGGGATTGAGTTTTCTCCGGAAGGTCCTCTACCTTGGTTTGATGGTATAGAAGGTGAAAGGCGTGTTATCGGTGAAAAAAAATCATGGTTTACTCGAAAAGACAAGAGGAAAGTTCTGGGGGTTGCACCTACAGGGCATCGCATTCATTCTCTCGAATTGATAGCATTTCACAAAGCAGGCTTGGGTGTGAATGTCGTGTTCGTCAACGATGATGGAATCGCTTATTGACAAGTTGTTTCGAAGTGATAATCAAGAAGATAATCTTCTAACTCATCCAACCTTTCACTGTTCACCCCAAGATCTGAACGTCCTAATCTTGACTTACTGAATAGGTCAACTGCCCCACAGTCGTTGGAATAATGAACATCATCTGGAAATTGAAAAACAAGTGTTCTATCGACAATGTGGCCTGGGCTGAATGTTGTCGTAAACGACCTTTCTCGGGCCCACTCTCTCATCGCCTCATCTAACTCTTCATCACTAACATCTAACTGAACTGTTCTGTAATCACAATTCATTGAACCTTCGGGACATTCATCTGGCATTTCAGAAACACCAAATGGGATGCTAATTATGTTCATCAAGAGTAATCCAGCAAGATAAATTGCTGGAGCCCATTGCCAGGCTTTAGACAAATAATCACCTGCGTGACCATCCGCCATTAGTCCATTCGTATACGATTGGTTGGCCGGTTGGGATTTCTAATTTCAGAACTTCTTCCTTCGACAATCCTTCGATGTTCATTACTATTGAACGAAGGCTGTTTCCGTGGGCTGCTACAAACACATTCTTCCCCTCTTCTAATGAATACATAATTTCTGATTGCAAATAAGGTATTGTTCGCGCCGCTGTCAACTCCAATGATTCACCATTTGGAGGAGGAACATCGTATGAACGGCGCCAGATATGCACCTGTTCGTCGCCATATTTGTCACGTGTTTCTTGTTTGTCGAGTCCCTGTAAATCGCCGTACATTCGCTCATTTAGCTGCCATGAAACGTGGACAGGTAGAGTGTTTTCTCCTAAATCATTTGATTGTGCCCATTCGACCATTCTAGATTCATTCTCACTCATCGAATCTCCATTTGCAGAGTATTGGAAGATTGGAGTTTTTCCAGAATCATGTTGTG
>Ga0233444_10002495_pt1 | contig 19345 bp, 15 predicted proteins | sample SI_124_October20_6_FD_182792 | JGI IMG/M metagenome (GOLD analysis project Ga0233444, IMG submission 182792) | Seawater microbial communities from Saanich Inlet, British Columbia, Canada - SI_124_October2016_10_MG | ecosystem: Environmental > Aquatic > Marine > Inlet | place: Canada: British... | reverse complement strand
TCTTGATGAAAATTTTTCTCTCCAGGATTATGAACTATAACTATTTCAATTGATTTGTTGATTTTAATTTGAAAAATATTTTTTCTAAAAGGTAAAACTACACCAGTTTTTTTTATTTTTCCTTCAGTAATGTCTTTTATAATCATAATAAGCGCAAATAACTGTTCATGGTTTTACGCATGAATGATAAATTTTTAGATGGGTACTTTCCGAAAAATACTTGCTTAATAGAGTGGTTTAGCTTTGTTTAGCAGTATCTAAAAATATAACTATAACATCTTTAATTGATAATAGATAGAACTAATAAGACGATTATGAAGGAGTGTTCTGTTGCTAGGTGCCCAAGATAAATAAACCTAACTTATTATCCTATAAAATATGGGAAGACTAGTACTCAACTAGTACCTAGAGAGATAAATCAATTATTTTTGACACTTTAAAACTCTAATGTATTAATATATTAACAATAACAACAAAAAGAACACAGTGCCCTCGTGGTGAAATTGGTAGACACAAAGGACTTAAAATCCTTGCCCTTTTGGGAGTGCCAGTTCGAGTCTGGCCGAGGGCACCACTTAAAAATGAATAAACCTATAATTGTTTCTGATAAAAATTTTAAATCACTACAAATAAAAAAAAAACTTTTACAAATATTTAAAAAAGAACCTTTGAGTACATCTAATTTAGTTATTGTTATTGGAGGTGACGGCTTCATGCTTCAAACTTTAAAAAAAAACAAACATTCAAAAAAATCATTTTATGGAATTAATTCCGGCAATTATGGTTTTTTAATGAATAAGTTTTCCGGTAAATTGATAGTTAAAAATTTATCGAAAACTAAATCAATAAATATTTCACCTTTAGAAATGATTGTTACAAGTAAAAATATTATAAAAAAATGTTTAGCTATTAATGAAGTTTCAATATTAAGGCAAAGCAGACAAGCTGCAAACCTATCGATTAAAAATAATTCAAAATATATTATTAAACAATTAGTTTCAGACGGCGTTTTAGTCTCTACACCGGCGGGAAGTACGGCATATAACTTATCTGTATATGGCCCAATATTAAATTTAAATTCAAAAAAAATTTCAATAGCACCAATAAGCGCCTTTAGGCCAAGAAGATGGAAAGGTAAAATTGTTAGTGATAAATCAAAGATTATTATTATGAATTTAAATCCAAAAAAAAGACCTGTTAGCGCAGTAGCAGACAATGTTGAAATTAGAAATGCAAAAAAAATAATTATTAAAACTCAAGACAAAATAAAATTTAACCTTCTTTACGATACAGGTAGTAGTTTACAAAAAAAAATAAAATTAGAACAATTAAGAAGAGATATTAATTAAATTTAATATTATGAAATATTTTAAAACTTATATTTTAATTTTTTTTTGTAGTTCACTTTTTTTTTTATACTTAAGTGAAGCTTATTTAACTTTTTTTTTATACAAAGGAGGTGAGGGTAGATTAGATCCTAACTTGAAACAAAAGCAAGTAATTTATAAAAACTTAACAGGCAAAGACTATGATGTAAGAACTAAAATGGAAATATACGAAAATTTAAAAAATTTTGACAAAAATATATCTGTAACAATCGAACCATTTTTTTTGTCTTCAGAATTTTCTTTTTATTTAGCCGGTGTATCTAACGTTAACACTATTGCGTGCAATGAAAATGGATATTACTCTAAGCACTTAAGTGACAGATATGGGTTTAACAATAAAGATAAAGAGTGGGACAAAAAAGAAATAAAATATTTATTAGTTGGAGACTCTTTCATTCATGGATCATGCGTTAATAGACCCAATGATGTATCATCAGCGTTGAGAAAAATAAGCAATAATACAGTTATAAATTTAGGATATAGGGGCAATGGTCCACTAACTCAATACGCTTCCTTAAGAGAATACTTACCTAAAAATGTTAAAAATATTTTATGGTTTTACTTTGAAGAAAACGATATTTCAGACATTAGCTTTGAAATGAAAAATCCTATTTTGAAAAAATATCTAACTGATAAAAATTTTAATTTAAATTTAAAATCTGATAAAAAAAAAATAGATTTATTACATAAAAAAAGAATAAAAAATAATATCGTTGCCAAAAAAAAATTAGATAAATACTGGAAATCATATTATTCAAAAAAAAAGAAAATATTACGATTTATAAGATTAAATCAATTTAAAATTTTTATTTACTCTATTAAAAATAAAAAAATTAAAAGTAATGATAATGCGTCTTTAAAAAAATTTGAAGAAACACTTATAGCTGCTAAACAACTAGCTGATGCAAACGGATCAAAATTTCATTTTATATATTTGGGTGCGTATCACAGGTATAAGAGCTCAATCAATACACATAAATATAAACAAAATTATCCTGAAATTATAAAAATTGTAAATAATCTTGGCATACCGATTATTGATACTACTAAAGAATTATTTTTAAAAACAGATGACCCTTTGCAGTACTTTCCTTTCCGTCAATATGGACATTATAATATTAAAGGTTATAAAAAATTGTCTGAACTAATCTATAAAAGAATAAATTAAAATATAAAAATTCAATTAACTTTTGAAATATTTGATGGTGCCCTCACACGGACTCGAACCGCGAACCTATTGATTACAAATCAATTGCTCTACCAATTGAGCTATGAGGGCTTAAATGTTTCTTTAAAATAAATTTACTAAAAAAACAATATAAATAAATATTTTTCCTATTTTTTTGATTGAAAAACATGATGACACACAATTGATACTGTATTTGATATATTTAGGCTTTCTATATTATTATTCATCTTAACCCTAAATTTAAAATCGGCATTTTCCAATGTTTTAGCTTTAATTCCAAAACCTTCAGAGCCAAACAATAATACATTTTTTCCACTCCAATTATTTGTAGTAAAATCTTTTGTTGCGCTAACATCAAATGCGCTTACCCAAAAATCTTTAGTTTTTAAAAATTTTAACGATGTATTAATATTAGAAACTTTAAATATTTTTATATGTTCAGCTCCTCCGCTGGCACTTTTGTAGAGTAGCTTGCTCTTTGAAGGAAAAGACCTTTCTTTTACAATTATACCATTTATACCAAATGCAACAGCACTTCGAATAATTGATCCTATATTTCTAGGATCAGTAACTTCTTCTAGTGCTATAAAGTTGATGTTTTTTTCATTGTTTTCTAAAACAAATTCCTTAAGAGTGATTTCTTCAAGTTGCTCCACTTCGGCTACTAAACCTTGATGTGCTGTCTCGTCTCTTCCACAAAGATTATCTAATTCTTTTCTTGATTTAAAAAATACATTAATTTTTTTAAATAAATTTAATGATTGATTTTCTCTATTAAGTTTCTTTTGTGCGTCTTCGGTTAGAAATACTCTTTCTATTTTTCTTGAAGGGTTTTTTAATGCTTCTAAAACCGCATGTTTTCCAACTATTAAAAAGGTAGTTTTTTTCATGTTTTTTGGGCTAATTTCTCAAATTATTAGCATATTTTAAGGTAAAATGATTTATTGCATTTATTATACAAATGCTTATAAAACCCTTGTTGTTGAATGCTTTTTAAGTTAGTGGGTATCCCATGTAATTAAGGAGGGGTACCAAAGCGGTCAAATGGGGCGGGCTGTAAACCCGTTGACTTCGGTCTTCGAAAGTTCGAATCTTTCCCCCTCCACCACACTTAACGTGCATTAATAATAAAGGGCGTGTTAAGTTTGGATTTTGCGGGTGTAGTTCAATGGTAGAACGCTAGCCTTCCAAGCTGGATGTAAGAGTTCGATTCTCTTTACCCGCTCCAAAATTTAAAAGTTAAACAAATATAAAGTGAGGAAAAAATAAAATGTCAAAAGAAAAGTTTCAACGAAATAAACCCCATTGTAATATTGGTACAATAGGACACGTAGATCATGGTAAAACAACTTTAACAGCTGCTATTACAAAAGTATTGTCTGAAGCTGGCGGAACTTCTAGTGCAAATTTTGTAGCTTATGATCAAATTGACAAAGCACCTGAAGAAAAAGAAAGAGGAATCACAATTTCAACTGCACACGTTGAATATGAAACTGAAAAACGACATTACGCGCACGTAGACTGTCCAGGTCACGCTGACTATGTAAAAAATATGATTACTGGAGCAGCACAAATGGATGGAGCGATTTTAGTTGTTAATGCCGCTGACGGTCCAATGCCGCAAACTAGAGAACATATTCTTTTAGCTAGACAAGTTGGTGTTCCTTCAATCGTAGTTTTCTTAAATAAAATTGATACTGTTAAAGATCAAGAATTAGTTGATTTAGTTGAGGAAGAAATAAGAGAGTTATTAACTTCTTATAAATTTCCTGGAGATAAAACTCCTATCATTAAAGGCTCTGCATTAGTTGCTGTTGAAGGCGGCGATCCTAAATTAGGGAAAGATGCAATTATGGAGTTAATGAAAGCTGTAGATGAAACTATTCCGCAACCAGATAGACCTAAAGATAAACCTTTCCTAATGCCTGTTGAGGATGTTTTCTCAATTTCAGGAAGAGGAACAGTGGTAACAGGTAGAGTAGAATCTGGTGTTATAAAAGTTGGTGAAGAAATTGAAATCGTAGGTATCACTGATACAAAAAAATCAGTTTGTACTGGTGTTGAAATGTTTAGAAAACTTTTAGATAGCGGTGAGGCAGGAGATAACATTGGAGCATTATTAAGAGGTGTTGAAAGAGAAGATGTTCAAAGAGGACAAGTTCTTTGTAAACCAGGTTCAATAACTCCGCACACTGAATTTGAATGTCAGGCTTATATTTTAAAAAAAGAAGAGGGTGGAAGACATACTCCCTTTTTTACAAAATATAGACCACAGTTTTATTTCAGAACTACTGACGTTACAGGAGAAGTAACATTACCTTCTGGCACTGAAATGGTAATGCCAGGCGATGATGGAAAATTCTCTGTAAAACTAATTACTCCAATTGCAATGAACGATAATTTAAATTTTGCAATAAGAGAAGGCGGTAAAACGGTTGGAGCTGGAGTAGTAACTAAAATAATTAAATAACGCTTAGGAGCGTAGTTCAATTGGTAGAGCGCCGGTCTCCAAAACCGGAGGTTGTGGGTTCGAGTCCCTCCGCTCCTGCCAAACTTTGAAAAGTTATGAAAAATCCTCTAAAATTCATCCAAGAAGTCAAACAAGAAACTTTCAGAATATCTTGGCCAACTAAAAAAGATACTATGATGGGAGCAGTAATGGTTTTTGCTTTAGCTTCAATAGCTGCAATTTTTTTTTTAATTTTAGATCAAATTTTAAGATTTTTATTAAATTTAGTCTTAACCATTAATTTTTAATTTATGAATTGGTATATTGTTCAAGCATATTCTGGCTTCGAAAAAAAAGTTGTAGAATCAATAAGGGAAGAGCTGAAAAAACATAAATTATCTGAAAATCTTGGTGAAATATTAGTACCTACACACCAAGTAACAGAAGTTAAAAAGGGCAAAAGAACAAAAAAAGAGAAAAAGTTTTTTCCAGGTTATGTATTGGTTAAAGTTGAGTTAACAAAGCAGATTTACCATTTAATTAAAAACCTTCAAAAAGTAAGTGGTTTTTTAGGAACTTCTGAAAAACCAACACCTATATCTGATAATGAAATTAAGCAAATTCTTGGCCAGGTATCTGAAAGTGCAGTTTCTCAAAAAGTAGGAATTAGTTTTGAAATAGGAGAGAAAGTTAAGGTATGTGATGGTCCATTTGCTTCATTTAATGGTCTAATCGAGGAAATTGATGAAGAAAAATCTAGACTTAAAGTGTCAGTTTCTATATTTGGTAGAGCTACACCGGTAGATTTAGAGTTTAATCAAGTGGAGAAAAATTAGATGGCAAAAGAAATTGTAGGTTATGTAAAATTACAAATTAAAGGAGGTCAAGCTAATCCAGCTCCTCCTGTTGGTCCAGCTTTAGGTCAAAGAGGAATAAACATTATGGAATTTTGTAAAGCTTTTAATGAAAAAACAAAAGCTTTTATGGGCAAACCTGTTCCAGTAGTTATTACTGTATATAAAGATAAAAAATTTGATTTTATTATCAAATCTCCACCTGCTTCACATTTTATAAGAGAAGCAGCAAAACTAAAAAGCGGTTCGAAGGAACCTGGAAGAGTAGTAGCTGGATCTATAACAATGAAACAAGCTGAAAATATTGCTAAAGAAAAAATGAAAGATTTAAACGCATTTGATATTAAAGAAGCTACTAAAATTATTTGTGGATCTGCTAGATCTATGGGAATTGAAGTAAAAGATTAATTATGAAAAAAAGATCAAAAAGATACAAAGAAATATTAAAATTTTCAATTAAAGATAAAAAAATACCTATAAAAGATATTTTAGATTTAGTTAAAAAAAATTCAACTACTAAGTTTGATGAGTCTATTGATGTTTCTTTAAGAATTAATTTAAAACAATCTAAGGGTGGAGATTTAAGTTTAAGAACAACTATTAATTTACCGAATGGTTCAGGTAAAAAAAATAAAATTGCAGTTTTATGTGAAGCAAATAAAATTGACGAAGCTAAAAAAAGTGGTGCAGATGTAGTTGGCTCTGACGATCTAATAGAAAAAATTGCTTCAGGTAAATTTAATTTTACTAAACTTATTTGTACACCGTCTATGATGAGTAAAATTGGAAAACACGGTAAAGTATTAGGGCCAAAAGGTTTGATGCCTAATCCTAAACTAGGCACGGTAACAGCTGACATTGCTAAAGCTGTAAAAGATATTAAAACAGGATTAGTCGAAATAAGAAATGATAAAGATGGAAATCTTTCTTCAACTATTGGAAGAAAAAGTTATTCTGTTGAAAAACTTTTAGAAAATTATAATCATTTTATTGAAAGTGTAAAAAAAGAAAAACCAGACACAATTAAAGGAGAATTTTTAAAAAATATTTTTATAACTTCTTCCATGGGTATTTCGTATAAAGCGGGAGCTAAATAATATTATGATGTCGAAAGAAGCAAAAAAGAATTACGTTGAGGAAATGAAAAAAAATTTTTCATCAAATGACTCTGTAATGATTGCTCAATATCAAGGTTTAAATGTAAACGAACTGGACGCTTTAAGAAATGAACTTAGATCAAAAGGCATCCTTTTTAAGATAACAAAAAATAGAATTACTAAAATAGCTATTAAGGAAACTGAAAAAAAAGATTTAGAAAAATATTTTACAGGCCCAACCGCAGCAGCTATTTCTTCAGATCCAATTTCAACAGCTAAAATTTTAACGAAATTTTCAAAAGTTAATAAAAAGTTAAAAATTATTGCTGGATACATGGATGGTAAAGTTTTAGATGATAAAGAAGTGTCTATAATAGCCACACTTCCAACTTTAGATGAAGCAAGGGCTAAAATAGTCGGTATTTTAACCGCACCAGCTCAAAAAATAGTGAGTATTTTACTTGCACCTGGCTCAAAAATTGCTAATTTAGCGCGCGCAAAGAGTTTAAAAAATTAAATCACAGGATCATATAATGGCAGACTTAAATAAAATCATAGACGAACTTTCAACTTTAACTGTTGTAGAAGCAGCAGAACTTTCTAAACAACTAGAAGAAAAATGGGGTGTTACAGCAGCAGCCCCTGCAGCAGCAGCACCAGCAGGTGGAGCAGCAGCACCGGCAGGTGAAGAGAAATCAGAGTTTTCACTTTTCTTGGCGGCAGCTGGAGATAAAAAAATTAACGTAATTAAAGAAGTTAGAGCAATAACTGGTTTAGGTTTAAAAGAAGCTAAAGATTTAGTAGAGGCAGCTCCAAAAGAAATTAAAGGTGGTGTAGCTAAAAAAGAAGCTGAAGAATTTAAGAAAAAACTTGAAGCAGCTGGAGCTAAAGTAGAATTAAAGTAAACAAAATTTAAGACTAGATTTTACTGTAAGGTTAAACTTGCAGTAAAATTTTTTTATATTTGATGCAATTATCTTTTACTCAAAAGAAACATATAAGAAAAAACTTTGGTAAACTTGTAGAAGGTTTATCAATTCCAAATCTTATAGAAGTTCAAAAGAATTCTTATACAGAATTTTTAGATTCTAAACCTTTAAACGATCAATTGAAAGAATTATCAAAAGGAATTGACAAAGTATTTAAAAGTATTTTTCCAATAGAAGATGGTAATGATAAATCAACTTTAGAATACATTTCTTACAAGTTAGAAAAACCTAAGTTTGATGTAATTGAATGCAAACAAAGAAGTTTGTCTTACTCAACTGCATTAAAAGCTATTTTACGGTTAGTTGTTTATGATATAGATGTAGAAAATAACACAAAACAAATTCTATCTGCTAAAGAACAAGAGGTTTTTATTGGCGATTTACCTTTAATGACACCGAGTGCAACTTTTATTACTAATGGAGTTGAGCGAGTTGTAGTCAATCAAATGCACAGAAGTCCAGGCGTATTTTTTGATCATGATAAAGGAAAAACTCATGCTAGTGGTAAACTCTTATTTAATTGTAGAATAATTCCGGGTAGAGGCTCATGGCTTGATTTTGAATTTGATCCTAAAGATATCTTACATTTTAGAATTGATAGAAAGAAAAAGCTTCCAATAACTTCTATTTTATTTGCCTTGGGTTTTTCTAAAGAGAAGATTATTGAAACTTTTCATACTACAAGTAAATATACTTATAATTCTTCAGCTAAAAGCTGGATCACAGATTTTAATTTAGAAAATTACAAGAGACCTCAAAAACTTTCTTATGATTTATTAGATGCTAAAACAAATAAAAAAGTTTTAAATGCGGGTGATAAATTAAATATTATTATTGCTAAAAAGCTTAAAGAAAAAGGTTTAAATTCAATTTTAATTCCAAATGATCAAATTATTGGAAAATATGTTGGAAAAGATATCGTAGAAAAAAATGGTGATATCCTAATTGGAGCTGGGTTTGACATTACTGAAGAATATCTAGAAAAAATTATTGCTCAAGAAGAAAAAGAAATAAGTATTGTAAATATTGATCCAATTAATAAAGGTCCTTATATTCTAGAAACTTTAAAAATTGATAAAAATTCAAACAAAACTGAAGCCTTAAATGATATTTATAAAGTTTTACGGCCAGGTGAAGCACCATCAGTTGAAATTGCTGAAGAGATTTTTAATAATCTTTATTTTACAAAAGAAAGATACGATTTATCAGAGGTAGGAAGAGTAAAATTAAATTCAAAACTGAATCTATCAACAAATGATAAAAAAACTATTTTAGAAACCCAAGATATAATAGCAATTATCCAATTTATGCTAGATTTAAGAGACGGTAAAGGCGATGTGGATGACATCGATCACTTAGGCAATAGAAGAGTAAGATCTGTAGGAGAATTAGTTGAAAATCAATTCCGAATAGGTCTTTTAAGAATGGAAAGAACAGTAAAAGAAAAAATGTCTACATTTCTTGAAATCGAGTCTGCAATGCCACAGGATCTTATTAATGCTAAGCCAATAACAACAGCTTTAAGAGATTTTTTCTCTACTTCCCAATTATCACAATTTATGGACCAAACTAACCCTTTGTCTGAGATAACTCACAAAAGAAGAGTATCTGCTTTAGGACCTGGAGGTCTAACAAGAGAAAGAGCTGGTTTTGAAGTTAGAGATGTACACCCGACTCATTACGGTAGAATTTGTCCAATTGAAACACCAGAAGGGCCCAATATTGGTTTGATAAATAGTTTAGCTACTTATTGTAGAGTAAATAAATTTGGTTATATAGAAAGTCCTTATAAAAAAGTTTCAAATGGCAAAGTGACATCTGAAATAAAATATTTATCTGCAATCGAAGAAGAAAAATTTACAATTGCTCAGGCTAATTCAGCTTTAAATAAAGATGGGTCTTTTGCCGAAGAGTTAGTTGCTTGTCGAAAAAATTTGAACTTTGAACTATCAGCTAGAGAAAATATTGATTTTATTGATGTTTCACCAAAACAACTAGTATCTGTTGCAGCTGCATTAATTCCTTTTTTAGAAAATGATGACGCAAATAGAGCTTTAATGGGGTCGAACATGATGAGACAGGCTGTACCTTTATTAAAACCAGAATCTCCATTAGTTGGAACAGGTATAGAATCAGATGTAGCTTTAGATTCAGGAGTAACAATCGTAGCTAAAAGAAATGGTTTAGTAGATAAAATTGATGGAAAAAGAATTGTAGTCAAAGCTTCAGAAGTAACAGACTTATCTCAATCCGCTGTAGATATTTATAACTTATCAAAATTTCAGAGATCAAATCAAAATACATGCATTAACCAAAAACCTTTAGTTAAAGTTGGTGATAAAATTAAAAAAGGCGACATTATAGCAGATGGCCCGGCTACCAAACTTGGTGAGTTAGCATTAGGTAAAAATGTAACCGTAGCCTTTATGCCCTGGCAAGGTTATAATTTTGAAGACTCAATACTTATTTCAGAAAGATGTGTTACAGATGACGTGTTTACTTCAGTTCATATTGAAGAATACGAGTCTATGGCTAGAGATACTAAATTAGGTGCAGAAGAAATAACTAGAGATATACCAAATGTGAGTGAGGAAAGTTTGAGAAATTTGGATGAGTCTGGAATAGTTTATGTAGGCGCAGAAGTTAAACCCAGTGATATTTTAGTTGGAAAAGTTACACCTAAAAGTGAAACATCTTCAAGTCCAGAAGAAAAATTATTAAGGTCTATATTTGGTGAAAAAGCTACTGATGTCAGAGACTCATCTCTTAAATTACCATCAGGTAGTACCGGTGTAGTTATAGATGTAAGAGTTTTTAACAGACATGGTATTGAAAAAGATGAACGTTCTATTGCTATTGAAAGATCTGAGATTGAAGCGGTTCAAGAAGATAAAAAAGTTGAAGAAGAAATTCTTAATAGAAATATTAAATTAAGAGCCATTGATTTATTAAATGGCCAAGCCATTAACAAACAATTTAAAGAATTAAAACCAGGCACTACTCTAAATCAAAATGATTTTGAGAATATATCACTTAAAGATTTATGGAAGATTCCATTACAAAAACAAGAATTAAATACAAATTTGGAAAAGTTAAAAAATCAATTTGATGATGCATCTGAAGATATAAGACTAAGATTTGAGGATAAAGTTTCAAAAATACAACAAGGCGATGATTTACTACCAACTGTAATGAAGGTTGTTAAAGTTTTTGTTGCTGTAAAAAGAAGATTGATGCCAGGTGATAAGATGGCAGGAAGACATGGAAATAAGGGTGTAGTAAGTAAAATAGTGCCAGTTGAAGATATGCCTTATATGGAAAATGGAAAAGCTGTAGACATAGTTTTGAATCCTTTAGGGGTACCAAGTCGGATGAATGTTGGACAAATTTTAGAAACACACCTTGGTTGGTCGTGCTCAGAGCTAGGAGATCAAATTAAGCAATATTTAAAAAACTTTGATGAACAAATAGATAAAATAAAAAATAAACTTAAAGAAATTTACGGTGAAAGTTATTATAATGATGTAATCTCAAAATTATCAAATAAAGAAATAGCAGAACTAGTTCAAAATTTATCTAATGGTGTTCCTATAGCAACTCCAGTTTTTGATGGCGCAAGTACAGATGATATAAATAAAATGTTAGATATAGCAAAATTACCTAATTCAGGACAAACACATTTATGGAACGGTCAAACAGGTGAGAGATTTGACAGACCAGTAACTGTTGGAATAATTTATATGCTTAAATTAAATCACTTAGTTGAAGACAAAATTCACGCTAGATCAACTGGACCGTACAGTTTAGTTACTCAACAACCGCTTGGTGGAAAAGCTCAATTAGGTGGACAAAGATTTGGTGAAATGGAAGTGTGGGCATTAGAAGCTTATGGTGCATCATATACTTTACAAGAGATTTTAACTGTAAAATCAGATGACGTAGCTGGTAGAACAAAAGTTTATGAAACAATAGTAAAAGGTAATAATAATTTTGAATCAGGTGTACCAGAATCTTTTAACGTGCTGGTTAAAGAAATTAGAGCACTAGGTTTAAACATAGAATTAAATTAAATATGGATAAAAACTTAACAAAAAATTACGAAAATCAAAATATTGTCCAAGAAAACAATTTTGATAGCATAAAAATCACTCTTGCTAGTCCTGAAAAAATTAAATCTTGGTCATATGGTGAGATCAAAAAACCTGAAACTATTAACTATAGAACTTTCAGACCTGAAAAAGATGGTTTATTTTGTTCAAGAATTTTTGGACCAGTAAAAGATTACGAATGTCTTTGTGGAAAATATAAAAGAATGAAATTTAGAGGAATTATTTGTGAGAAATGTGGTGTTGAAGTTACAAAATCTAACGTAAGAAGAGAAAGAATGGGGCATATAGATTTAGCTTGTCCTGTAGCTCATATCTGGTTTTTGAAATCATTGCCGAGCAGAATTTCATTAGCAATAGACATGAAGTTAAAAGAAGTTGAAAAAGTTTTATATTTTGAAAGTTTTATAATTGTTGAACCTGGTTTAACTACTTTAAAAAAAGGACAATTAATATCTGAGGATGCTTTAATTAAGGCCCAAGAGGAATTTGGAGAAGATGCCTTTACAGCAGGAATTGGAGCTGAAGCTGTAAGAGAAATTCTAGTAAATTTGGATCTTAAAAAAGAGCAAAAAAAGCTTAGAGAAGCACTTCCTGAAATAAAATCTAAAGTAACTGAAGAAAGAACTATAAAGAGATTAAAACTAGTAGAATCTTTTATTACTTCTGGAAACAAACCTGAATGGATGATTTTGACATCAGTTCCTGTTATTCCACCAGAATTAAGACCATTGGTTCCCCTTGATGGCGGTAGGTTTGCTACGTCTGATTTAAATGATTTATACAGACGTGTTATAAATAGAAATAATCGATTAAAAAGACTTTTAGATTTAAAAGCTCCTGACATTATTGTTAGAAACGAAAAAAGAATGCTTCAAGAGTCTGTTGATGCCCTGTTTGACAATGGAAGAAGGGGCAGAGTTATTACCGGTACAGGAAAAAGACCATTAAAATCTCTAGCTGAAATGCTAAAAGGTAAACAGGGTAGATTTAGACAAAATTTACTGGGTAAACGTGTTGATTACTCAGGAAGATCAGTAATTGTAGTTGGCCCTGAATTGAAATTACATCAATGTGGCTTACCAAAAAAAATGGCATTAGAATTATTTAAACCTTTTCTTTACGCAAGGTTAGATAAATTAGGTCTTGCTACAACCATTAAACAAGCAAAAAGATTAGTAGAAAAAGAAAAAAGTGAAGTTTGGGATTCTTTAGAACATATTATTCGAGAACACCCAATTCTTTTAAACCGTGCACCGACGCTACACAGATTGGGTGTTCAAGCATTTGAAGCAAAATTAATTGAAGGTAATGCAATTGAATTACACCCACTAGTTTGTGCTGCATTCAATGCTGATTTTGACGGTGATCAAATGGCTGTTCATATTCCATTAAGTTTAGAAGCTCAATTAGAAGCAAGAGTTTTAATGATGTCAACCAATAACATTCTTAGTCCATCAAATGGTAAACCAATTATAGTCCCAAGTCAGGATATCGTTCTAGGAATTTATTACTTATCTCAAGCTGATGAAAATGATAAGAAGCCTAAAGGGATATTTTCAAGCATTGAAGAAATAGAGCAAGCTCTTGAATATAAATCTATTAGCCTTCATTCTAAAATAATTTCAATATTTAAAACAATTGATAAAGAAGGAAATCAAATAGTTGAAAAATTTACAAGTACAGCAGGTAGGTTTTTACTAGCAAATGTTCTGCCAAAAAATCATAATATAAAATTTTCACTAGTAAATAAATTATTAACTAAAAAAAATGTTTCAGAAGTAATCGACACTATCTTTAGATTTTGCGGGCAAAAAGAAACAGTTATTTTTTGTGATAGAATAAAAACACTAGGTTTTAAACACGCTTTCAAAGCTGGTATTTCATTTGGTAAGGATGATTTATTAATACCAAAAACAAAAGTAAGTCTTATAAACAACACAAAAAAGCAAATCGAAGAGTATGAAAAACAGTATTCTGACGGATTAATTACCAGAGGTGAAAAATATAACAAAGTTGTCGATGTCTGGTCTAAATGTACTGATACTGTAGCAAATGAAATGATGAAAGAAATTTCATCTGCAGAAAAAATTTATGATGACGATAGAATAGAAACTAACTCTGTTTATATGATGGCTGACTCAGGAGCAAGGGGGTCTCAAGCTCAAATGAAACAATTGGCTGGTATGAGAGGTTTAATAGCTAAACCTTCCGGTGAAATTATTGAAACTCCGATTATCTCTAACTTTAAAGAAGGATTATCAGTATTAGAATATTTTAATTCTACACACGGAGCAAGAAAAGGTTTAGCAGATACAGCTTTAAAGACTGCAAATTCAGGTTATTTAACCAGAAGATTATGTGATGTTGCTCAGGATGTTCAGATTACAAAAGCGGCATGTGATCCAAAAAAAAGATCTTCAGTGTTCATATCTGAAATTATTGAAGGTGGAAATATTTTAGTTAGTTTATCTGAAAGAGTTTTAGGTAGAGTAATAGCTGAAAATATTAAAAATCCTGTTACAGGAGAAATCATAATCAAAAAAGATAAATTAATAGATGAATTTGATTGTGAAAAAATAGATGCAGCTGGTGTAAAATCAGTTAACGTATATTCAGTAATTACTTGTGCTTCTACAAAAGGTGTTTGCCAAATATGCTACGGAAGAGATTTAGCTAGAGGTAAATTAGTTAGTATAGGTGAGGCTGTTGGAATGATCGCTGCCCAGTCTATAGGAGAACCTGGAACTCAATTAACAATGCGAACTTTTCACGTTGGTGGAACAGCTCAAATTAAAGAGGAGTCTCAAATAATTTGTCAAACACATGGTAAATTAAACATAATAAATAAAAATTTAATTGAAGACTCAAAGAAAAATATAATTGTAATGGGAAGAAATACTCAACTTAGCATTGAAGACGATCAACAAAGGCAGCTTGGAATTTATAAAGTTAATTACGGTTCAAAACTATTTTTCAAAGATGGCGACATGATTGAAAAAGGAAAAAAAATTGCTGAATGGGATCCTTATACACTACCTGTAATAGCCGAAACAGGTGGAATTGTAAATTATATGGATCTAATGGAAGGAAGCTCTTTAACTGAAACACTTGATGATGCAACCGGTTTATCATCTAAATCGGTAACTGATTGGAAATCATCATCTAAAAATTCTGAATTAAAACCTAGAATTACTTTAAGAAATGAAAAAGGTGAAATAATAAAAAAAGCTGACGGCAATGAAGCACGATATTATTTAGTACCTGATACAGTTTTATCAGTAAAAGATGGTCAAAAAATATCAGCAGGTGATGTGTTAGCTAGACTTCCAAAAGAAACTTCTAAAACAAAAGATATAACTGGAGGTTTACCAAGAGTTGCTGAGTTATTTGAGGCAAGAAAACCTAAAGACAGTGCAATTATAGCTGAGAATGATGGAGTAATAGAATTTGGCAAAGAAGTAAGAGGTAAACAAAAAATTTCAATAGTTTCGTCTAATGGTGAAACGTCAAATTATTTAATACCTAAAGGAAAACATGTCAATTTTAACCAAGGTGAAAAAATTAAAAAAGGTGAGTATTTATTAGATGGAGCGCCTTTACCACACGATATTCTAAGAGTTTTAGGTGTAGAAAAATTAACTGAATATTTTATTACAGAAGTTCAAGAAGTTTACAGGTTACAAGGTGTTGTAATAAACGACAAACATATAGAAACTATAGTAAGACAAATGTTAAAAAGAGTTGAAATTAAAGATCCTGGTGACTCAGATTTATTATCAGGTGAAGTAATTGATTTGTTAGATATTAATGTAATCAATGATAAGTTAAGAGAAGAAAAGAAAAAACCTGCAGTTTTTGAGAGGGTTTTATTAGGTATTACAAAAGCCTCTTTGCAGACGAACTCTTTTATATCTGCTGCTTCTTTCCAAGAAACAACAAGGGTTTTAACTGATGCTTCGATACGTGGAAAAGTTGATTATCTTGAAGGATTGAAAGAAAACGTGATTGTCGGAAGACTTGTGCCTGCTGGTACAGGTTTAACTAAAATTGACTGGGATAAGCAAGCTAGAGAACAAGATAAATCACGGCTAGAAGAGCTTAAAAAACAAGAGCTAGAATCTACTCCTTTAGAGCCAGAACAGTCAGCTTAAATAACATCAAAAAGCTCTTAAACATTGACTTTTGCAGATTGAATGTTAGTTTACGGCAAATTTTGAATGTTAGAAGTAAGGCGTATTATAACCTTAAACACTAACAACATTTATACCTAAGTAGTTCTTACTTTAACTTCAAAATATTATTATGCCAACTATTAATCAATTGATTAAAAAAAGTAGAATTAAACCGATTGCCAGGAACAAAGTTCCTGCTCTTGAAAAACAACCACTTAAAAGAGGAGTGTGTGTTAAAGTTTATACAACAACACCAAAAAAACCTAACTCTGCCCTTAGAAAAGTTGCAAGAGTAAGATTGTCAAATGGTTTTGAAGTAACAGCATATATACCAGGGGAAGGCCACAATTTACAAGAACACTCAGTAGTACTTCTACGTGGTGGTCGTGTAAAGGATTTACCAGGTGTTCGTTACCATATATTAAGAGGTAACCTAGATACACAAGGTGTAGCAAATCGTAAACAAAGACGTTCTTTATACGGAGCAAAAAAACCAAAATAATCCATGTCTAGAAAAAGAAAAGCTCCAGTTAGAAAAGTTTATCCTGATCCAAAATTTCATTCAGAAATAGTATCAAAATTTATAAACTCAATTATGTATGATGGTAAAAGATCAACTGCAGAAAAAATTCTTTACGATGCATTAGATAAAATAAAATCTAAAAACAATGAGGATCCAATAAAAATTTTTAATACTGCAATTACTAATGTAAAACCTAATTTAGAGTGCAGATCTAGAAGAGTAGGTGGTGCAACTTATCAAGTTCCAGTTGAAGTTAAAGCAAAAAGAGGTCAGGCGTTGGCCTTAAGATGGCTTATGGATGCAACACGTAAAAGAAAAAACAAAACAATGGCTGAAAAATTATATGCCGAACTTTTGGATGCATCACAAAATAAAGGATCAGCAATAAAAAAAAGAGAAGATACACATAAAATGGCAGAGTCTAACAAAGCTTTTGCACATTTTAGATGGTAAAAAAAATATATGGCTACTAAATATACATTAGATAAATATAGAAACATTGGTATCATGGCTCATATAGATGCCGGTAAAACTACTACCACTGAAAGAATTTTATATTATACAGGAAAAAGCCATAAAATAGGTGAAGTTCATGACGGGGCAGCAACAATGGATTGGATGGAACAAGAACAAGAAAGAGGAATCACTATTACTTCTGCAGCAACAACTTGTTTTTGGAATGATCATAGAATTAATATTATAGATACACCAGGTCACGTTGATTTTACTATCGAAGTTGAAAGATCTTTAAAAGTTTTAGATGGAGCAGTTTGTGTATTTGACGGTGTAGCAGGTGTAGAGCCTCAATCAGAAACTGTTTGGAGACAAGCTGATAAATATAAAGTTCCAAGAATTTGTTTTGTAAATAAATTAGATAGAACTGGTGCTGACTTTTATAGATGTGTTGATATGATTAAAGACAGATTGGGTTGTAAGCCATTAGTTTTGCAGCTTCCTGTTGGTTCTGAAGCTGACCTAAAAGGCGTCATCGATTTAGTTAAAATGAAAGCTGTTATCTGGCAAAATGAGGATCTTGGTGCCAAGTTTGATGTTGTAGACATTCCAGAAGATCTGAAAGAAAAAGCTACTACATACAGAAAAGAATTAGTCGAAGCAGCTGTAGAACAAGACGAACAATTAATGGAATCATATTTAGATGGAAAAGAACCTTCAGAGTCTGATTTAATCAAATGTATTAGAAAAGGTACCTTAGAATTTAGTTTTGTCCCAATTACAACAGGATCAGCTTTTAAAAATAAAGGTGTTCAACCATTACTAGACGCAGTTATAGATTATTTACCAAGTCCTCTAGATATCGGATCAATTGAAGCAACGAAACTCAATTCAGAAGATAAATTAGAAATGAAATTTAACGACAATGAACCTTTTTCAGCTTTAGCATTTAAAGTTGCAAATGACCCATTTGTAGGTTCATTGACATTTATAAGGATTTATTCTGGTAAAATTCAAGCTGGTACATCTGCATACAACTCATCAAAAGAAAAAACAGAAAGAGTTGGTAGAATGCTTTTAATGCACGCCAATAGTCGAGAAGATATTAAAGAAGCAACAACAGGAGATATAGTCGCTTTAGCTGGTTTAAAACATACCATTACTGGTCACACTTTATGTAATGAAAATAAACCTATTTTATTAGAACCAATGGAATTTCCAGATCCAGTTATTGAAATTGCAGTAGAACCGAAAACTAAAGCCGATCAAGAAAAAATGGGCGAAGCGTTAGGTAGATTAGCTAAAGAAGATCCTTCTTTCAGAGTTACTTCTGATGAAGAGTCTGGACAAACTATTATTAAAGGCATGGGTGAATTACATTTAGATATTATCGTTGATAGAATGAAAAGAGAATTTAAAGTAGAAGCCAATGTAGGTGCTCCTCAAGTTGCCTACAGAGAAACAATTTTAGGATCTACAGAAGTCACATATATACACAAAAAACAAAGTGGAGGTTCTGGTCAATTTGCTAAAGTTACGTTAAGCGTAGAACCGTTAGAACCGGGCAAAGGCAGAGAAGTAGAAAATAAAATTAAAGGCGGATCTATACCTAAAGAATTTATACCTGGTGTAGAAAAAGGTGTTTTAAGTGTTGCAGAAAGTGGCATACTAGCAGGCTTTCCAGTAATTGATTATAAAGTTACAATTTTAGATGGATTACACCATGATGTTGATTCAAGTGTTTTGGCTTTCGAAATAGCATCAAGAATGTGCTTTAGAGAAGCTTGTACAAAAGCAACTTTAAAGTTGTTAGAACCGATGATGAAAGTCGAAGTAGTTACCCCTGAAGATTTTATGGGCGATGTAATTGGTGACTTAAACAGTAGACGTGGTCAAGTTGCATCCACAGAAGCAAGAGGAAACGCTACAGCTATCAATGCAACTGTTCCGTTAGCAAATATGTTTGGTTATATAAATAATTTGAGATCATCTACTCAAGGAAGAGCGCAATATACAATGCAATTTAGTCATTATGATAAAGTGCCTCAAAATGTTCAGGATGAAGTAACAAAGAAATTAGCTTAATTTATGGAAAATCAAAATATCAGAATACATCTTAAAG
>Ga0233444_10002493_pt1 | contig 19355 bp, 19 predicted proteins | sample SI_124_October20_6_FD_182792 | JGI IMG/M metagenome (GOLD analysis project Ga0233444, IMG submission 182792) | Seawater microbial communities from Saanich Inlet, British Columbia, Canada - SI_124_October2016_10_MG | ecosystem: Environmental > Aquatic > Marine > Inlet | place: Canada: British... | reverse complement strand
TTGATAATAAGAAAAATAAATATATGGCATCTGATTGTCCGCTTGCAGGAAAGCATCTTAACCAGCTTTCCAAAGATACAGAGATAAGACATGATGAGGCATTACATCCTATAGAAATTATGGCAAAAGCATATAAATTATAATCATGATTAAAAAGGTTAGAGAAGTCACGAAGGCAGATTTAATACCAGCAGAAGAATATGCTAAAAATAGAAAGGCATACAGAAAAGAAATAGTTTCTTATAAAAAAGATAGAAGAGTCTCTTTAGGGCCTTACGCAAATTTTTATTTTGAGTCGTATGAAACAATGAAAGCCCAAATACAAGAAATGCTTCACATAGAAAAAGGTGGGGATGAGCAATTAAAAGATGAATTAGCTGCTTACAACCCTTTAATTCCAAAAGGTAAAGAATTAGTAGCCACATTGATGTTCGAGATAGATAATCCCTTAAGTAGAGCTGAGTTTTTAAATAAAGTTGGTGGTATAGAAGAAAAAGTTTTTTTGCAAATAGGTGATGAAAAAATTAAATCAATACCTGAGCATGATGTAGACAGGACTTCTGCAGAAGGAAAAGCTTCATCGGTACAGTTTATCCATTTTGAGTTTACAGATGATCAAATCCAGAAATTTAAGAATATGTCTAATGAAATAATAATCGGAGTTGATCATAATATGTATGCTCACACAGTTAAATTAACTGAAAGCAATAAAAAAGCATTAGCTTCAGATTTTATTTAAAATAGACCCCATAAACTCTCACTTTTAATCCACCCTTTAAATCCACCTGATTTCACCTTGCACCAGTCTATTTTACATTTATCTACTAATACTAATCTTCCTTCTTTTAAAATTACAACAGGATTTGAATAAATTGTTGAATTTTTAAACATTATCAAATCGCCATTATTGACAATTGCAGCTTTTTTCTTTGATAATTGAGAAATATGTATCCACCCAGAATTATTCTCATGATCTTTAATTTTTCTAAAATTATCTGAACTATCTTGCACTTTTACTGGTAAAAACTTCTTTTTATAAAATATTTTTATCGGGTAATCTTTGCCTGGGCCTTGCCTAAGATTCACTTCATCATAACGTAAGGTTAGAAAATATTCTTCCTTTGCCTCTATAGAGCCAAATAAAAAAAAAAAAGAAAAAAAAATTAGTTTTTGCATTTATTTACACATAATTTGTTAGGGTTAATTTTGGCTTTTCTAAAAGAAGTTTTCAGAGAGTCAAAAATAAGAACACTATTATTCAGGTCATCTTTAAGATCAAGAATTGTTTTTAAAACTTCATTGGCCTGAAGAGAACCTAATATCCCAGCCACAGGAGAAAAAATGCCTTCTGTGTCACAATTTTTATTTTCATTTGGTTTGTTTGGCATAAAACATCTAAAACATGATCCTTTTGTTTTAAAACTAAATTTAAAAAGGTGTCCGTCAAATTTGCTAATAGCAGCTGAAATTAAAATTTTTTTGCTTTTTTTGCACTCATCATTTACTATATAGCGCGTATCAAAATTGTCCGTGCCATCACAAACAATTTCATAATTTTTTAAAATTTTTTTTATATTTTTTTTAGTAATTTGTTCCTTATATTTTTTAATTTTTATATTTGGATTAATTTTGTCTACCTTTTTTTTCGCTTGAATAACTTTAAATTTTCCAATGTCTGATGAGTTAAATAAGGTCTGTCTATTCAAATTACTAAGTTCAACTTTATCATGATCAACTATCCCAATATTGCTTATACCGGCTGAGACAAGATAAGTTAATAAAGGGCAACCTAGACCGCCCATGCCAATAATTAAAACTTTAGCATCTCTAATTTTTTTTTGACCGGAGATACCAATTTTTTTTAAAATTATTTGCTTTTCAAATCTTTTAAAATCTTTGAGACTAAATTTCATTTGTTATTACTTGGTGCCGGTGGATCCAAACCCTTCGGCGCCACGTTTTGTCTCTTCTAGTTTTTCAACTTCTTTTAGCTTTGCTTTTGTCACTGGGCACAAAACCATCTGTGCAATTCGATGTCCTTTTTCAACTTTAAATACTTTTTCCCCATGATTAATTAATATAACTTTTAGTTCTCCTCTATAATCCTCATCAATTGTTCCCGGGGTATTTAAAACTGTTATTTGATTTTTAGCTGCTAATCCTGAACGTGGCCTAATTTGTATCTCAAAACCTTTTGGAATAGACACAGCTAAGCCTGTCGAAATAATTGCAGACTTTCCTGGTGCAATTTCTATTTCATTTTCGATATATGCAGCAAGATCCATGCCTGATGATCCGTTTGTTTCATATTTCGGTAAAGGTATATTTTTAAATAATTTCTTAATTAATATTTCTGTCATTAATTAGTAGTTTATCTAGTAATATTTCAACTATTTTTTTTGCTATAAAACTTTTCTTACTTTTTGGTATTACCTTAATACTGCCCGTTTTGTCTATAACTGAGATTTTATTATAATCAGAATTAAATCCAATATCTTTTTGTGAAACATCATTGGCAAATATAATATCACAATGTTTCTTTTTAAGTTTGCTTATTGAATTTTTTTTTAAATTTTCAGTTTCAGCAGAAAATCCAGCTACAACACTTGGTCTGTGTTTATTATTTTTAGAGATAAATTCAAGGATATCATTATTCTTAATAAAGTTTAAATATTTAAAATTTATTTTTTCTTTTTTTATTTTATTTTTATTTTTTTCAGCTGGTTTAAAGTCCGACACAGCTGCGGCGCATACCGCTAAATCAACAGGCAATGATTTTTTTACCTCATTTAACATCTCATCAGCTGAAGTAATTTTCTTAATTTTTAAGCCTTTTGATGCAACAAGATTAGATGGACCAGTTATAAGAGTAGTTGTTATTCCAAGTTTATTCAAAGCTAACGCAATTTCATACCCTTGTTTTCCGCTAGATTCATTTGAAATATATCTAACAGGATCTATATATTCTCTCGTTGGACCTGTCGTGACAATAGCTTTCCAATTTTTATTTTTGACTAAATTTTTTTTGTTAAAATAATTTTTTAAGTAAGAATAAATTTGTTTTGGGCTAGACATCTTCCCCTCACCAAATTCACCACAAGCCATTTCTCCTTTATCAGGTCCTATAAAAATATACCCAAAGTCTTGTAAGATTTTCTTATTTGCCTGCGTAGCTTTGTGAAGCCACATTCTTACATTCATTGCTGGAACTAATAAAATATCCTTGTTTGAGGCTAATAAAACTGTAGTGGCAAGGTCTTCAGCTCTTCCAATAGATAGTTTGCTCATAAAATTAGCAGTTGTAGGCATTACAATAATTAAATCAGCCCATCTAGATAAGGCAATATGATCAATCTCCGCTTCGGAGTTTTTGTCAAATATGTCTTCATAAGTCTTACTTTTGGTAAGTGTAGTTAATGACAAAGGAGTCACAAACTCTTTTCCACTTTTTGTGAGTATCACTTTTACTTCAACATTATTCTTCTTTAGTAATCTAATTAAATCCAATGATTTATAGGCGGATATACCACCACCAACAATTATTAGTAATTTTTTACTTTTGAGCATCATAATTAATGATTAAAATACTAATAACGAGGCTATTACAATACCAAAAAAAGTAATAATTATATTATTTCTAAAATTTTTAAGTTTCATTTCCTCCATTTCTAAACTTTTATTTCCACTAACGCCAAGACTCAACTTTCCTTCAGCCATTAATTTCAAAGCATAATTTGCTCTATCCATTAAATCAGGAAAATCTGGAATTCGTTTAATTATTTCTGCTGAGGTATTTAAAGCAGTGTCGATCGTTGACTTTGGACCCTTTAAATTTTTTAACCAATCTTCTAATACTGGTTTTGAGATTTCCCAGATATTTGTTTCCGGATACAATTTTCGAGCGACACCCTCCACAACTACCATAGTTTTTTGCAATAACAACAATGAAGGTTGAGTAGGCATATTAAATTTTTCTGTAATTTCAAATAACTGTGATAATAAATTTCCACCTGAGATATCCTTAATTGTTTGGCCAAATATTGGTTCTCCAACTGATCTTAAGGCTTGAGCAAATTCTTCTTTAGAAGCATCTTGAGGTACTAATCCGGCCTGAAAATGAACTTCAGCAACTTTTATATAATCTCTTTTGATAAACCCATATAAAATTTCAGCTAAAAATTTTCTATTGTGTTTATCTAGTCTTCCCATTATCCCAAAATCGACTGGTATTATATTACCTTTTACATCTACAAATAAATTTCCTTGATGCATGTCACCGTGGAAAAAACCATCTCTAACTGCCTGTTTCAGAAAATGTTGAATTAAACATTCAGCTAGTTTCTTTAAGTCTACGCCTTGTTCCAAGAGTTTTTTATGTTCTCTAATTGAAACACCATTAACCTTATCTAAAGTTAAAATTTTTTTTGTTGTATAGTTCCAATAAATTTGTGGAACATTAAAGCCGTGATCTAGTTTAGTATTTTCATGTAGTTCGTTCGCCGCCGCAGCTTCAAATCTAAGATCCATTTCAATATTGGTAATTTCTCTTAGAAGATGGACTACTTCAATTAATTTTAATCTTTTTGCTTTTTTTATTGTGTTTTGAATTATGTATGCAAATAACATTAATGCATCCAACTCTTCATTAAAGAGTTTTTCAATATCAGGTCTTAATATTTTGATAGCAACTTGTTTTTCGTGATTCTCATTTTTAATCTTAGCAAGATGAACTTGCGCTATTGAAGCAGCCGCTATGGGTTCACTAATTTCTATAATATTTTTAAATTGTTTTTCTCCAATTTCTTTTTTTATTATTTTTTTTGCTTCGTACAAATCAAAAGCAGGAACTCTATCTTGCAGTTTTGCCAAATTTTTTGCCACTTCTTCCCCAATTATATCTGGCCGAGTTGCTAAAAATTGCCCAAGCTTTATGAATGTTGTACCCATACCTTGTAAAGCTATACATAATTTTTCACCTGATTTTTTTTGACTATCAAAATGATTAGTTACAGATCCAATAGAAATAAAATTAAAAAAAAGATTTATAGATAAAGGTATTTCGTAAATTTCATTTATAGTATTTATTGCACCAGAGGTTGATAGTTTTCGGGCAATTTGAAACAATCTAAAAAATCTTTTTAACATTTAAATCTTCCACCCTGAATGTATCGCTGAAACACCGTTAGAAAGGTTGCGATGCTCTGTGTTCGAAAATCCATTTTTTGACATTAATTTTAAAAGTTCATCCTGAGTATAAAATTGATTAATGCTCCTAACTAAATATTCATAAGGTTCTGCAGTACCCACCACATATTTCCCAACTAGCGGAATAGCTTTTGAATATTGTTGATATAAAAAATTTAAAATTTCATTGTCAATTTTAGAAAATTCTAGACACATAAAGCGACCACCAGGTTTTAAAACTCTATAAGCTTCTCTAAGTGTTTTGTTAATATCGGAAACATTTCTTATCCCATAACTAATAGAGTAGTAATCATAAGAGTTATCTTTTACTGGCAATTTTTCTGCATGAGCTTTTAACCATTTAATATTAATAAATTCTTTTAAATTTTTTTTCCCTTCTTCAAACATTTTACCGTTAGGTTCAATGCAGGTAATTTCAGAAGAGTTGTTGTTTCTTTTTGAAAATAATTTTGCAATATCCCCAGTGCCTGACGCTACATCAATTAATTTGGACTCAGGAAAAGGGTTCAACCAATCAATAAATTTTTCCTTCCAAACTCGATGAATTCCAAATGACATGATATCATTCATCAAATCATACTTTTTATGTACTTTAGAAAATACAGAATTGACTAATTTTGTTTTATCTAGAATAGTGCTTTTCATAACAGAATTATATGCCAGAATTACCAGAAGTTGAAGTTGTTAAAAAGTCTTTAAATAAGAAAGTTCAAAATTTAATTATTAAAAAGGTCAAAATATATGACAGCAGATTGCGATATCATATAAATAAAAATGAAATAAATGAAATTGTCGGTACAAGGCTAAAAAAAGTTAGAAGAAGATCCAAATTTCTTTTATTTTTTTTTGATAGAGATATCATTATGTTAGTACATCTAGGAATGACAGGAAAATTTTTTTTTGTCAGTCATAAGAACATTAAAGTCAAAACAAGCTTTTATTACAATATTGATAAAAAAGATCAAAAACACGATCGTGTAGTTTTCTTTTTAAATGATAAACAAAAATTAATCTATAATGATGTGCGAAAATTTGGATTTATAAAATTTTTTAATAAAAAAAATATAAATAGTAGTTTCCATCTTAACAAATTAGGACCAGAGCCTCTAACGCAAGATTTTAATTATAATTACTTTAAAAAATATATAATAAGAAAAAATAGATCGATTAAAGATATTTTAATGGATCAAAGGTTTTTATCGGGTTTAGGAAATATTTATGTAAATGAAATACTTTTTTTGAGCAAAGTGAAGCCAACGCGAAAAGTTGAGAACCTTGAAGACTTTGAATTAAAAAAAATTGTAAAAATCATAAAAAAAATTTTAAGAAGGGCAATCGAATTTGGGGGGTCATCAATAAAGGATTTTTCTAGTAACAATGGAAAAAAAGGTTCATTTCAGCAACATTTTAACGTTTATGGTAAAAAAGGTGAGTGCTGTTCTAACGCAAATTGTAAATATAAAATTATTAAGACAGTAATATCTAATAGAGCATCTTTTCATTGCCCTAAATGTCAAAAATAATAAAGTTGACCCTATTAATTTGCCCATATATACAATCTAAAAAATGCCTAATACAAAATCAGCAATCAGAAGAGTTAGAAGGGTTAAAAAACAAACCCAAATCAACAGAATAAGAAAAAGCAAGTATAAAACTGCGATTAAACAAATGGAGCTATTGTTAAAATCAAAAGAAACAGAGAAAGCAAAAAAATATTTTTCTAAATTCCAATCAATTCTAATGCAGGTTGCTAAAGTCGGGGCTATAAGTAAAAAAACTGCTGCTAGAAAAATTTCAAGAATATCTAAAAAAATTTAATATCAATTATCAATTCTAAGTTGATTAAGAGTTTCAAAAATCACTACATTTAGATCTTTAAAACAAAATATAGTTTCACTAATTTTATAGTTGAAAATTATTTTTGAATTCTATCTGAGCGTTAATAGCACAACCAAAACATTTTTTTTTGTTTTCTTTAAAAAATTTCTTGCAAAATATTTTAAAAGAGCGTTTATAGAATTTCTTTACAATTATCTACATGGAAAATAATAATATAAAAAAAAACAACGCTTACATTTCTGAAGAAGAAAAAGTAATAAATTGGAACGATGTTCAAAATTCTTTTAAAAAAATTTTTGGAACTGAAGTTTATAATAGTTGGTTGCAGAAGATTTCACTGGTTAAAGAATATAACGATTATCTAGTTTTAGGTGTACCGACTAGATTTTTCAGAGATTGGATAGTTTCTAGATATCTAGACAAAATTTTAAATCAAGTAAAAAGCTTTAAAGCGAGCCTAAATAGAATAGAATTTCAAATTATTGAAGAAAATAAGCAAAATCAGGAATTTATAAAGATTGATCAATTAAACAAAGTTACTGAAATAAAAGACTCAATTTTAAATTACAATAGACTTAACCCTAATTTAAATTTTGATAGCTTTATCAAAGGAAAAAGCAACGATATAGCGCTATCATACTCAAAAAAAGTGTGTGAACACATATCTCGATACAATCCTTTATACATTTGTGGGGGTGTAGGTTTAGGAAAGACGCATTTATTGAACTCCATCGGATTAGAACTTCAAAATGATAATAATGTAATGTTTATTTCAGCAGAAAGATTCATGTACCATTTTATCAAATCTATAAAAAAAAATGATATGGTAAATTTTAAAGATTTTTTTAGAAAATCATCCGTTTTTATAATAGATGATATACAATTCATTAGTGGAAAAGAAAGCTTACAAGAGGAATTTTTTCACACTTTTAATAGCCTTATGGATAAAGGTTCTCAGATAATAATTTCTTCTGATAGAGCCCCAATGAAATTAGATAGAGTCCAAGATAGAATTAAATCAAGGTTATCGGGGGGGCTTGTAGTAGATATCGACGTTCCAGATTTGGAGCTTAAAGTAAAAATTATAAAGAAAAAAATCGAAGAAATTCAAAGTCAGTTTAAAGAAAATATTAATTTAAGTGATGAGGTTGTCAGTTATATAGCTAGTGAAAGTAAAACCAACATTAGAGAACTTATAGGAGTATTAAATCGTGTAATTGCTTTTAGCAGAGTGCATAATAAAATTTTAACAATTAATGATTGTAAAAATATTTTAAAAGATGTCTTTAATCAAATCAGAGTTATTACTGTAGATAAAATACAAAATGTTGTATCAAATTATTTTAATATAGCCTTGAGCGAAATGCTTTCACAAAGAAGATCAAGACCGTTAGCTAGGCCGAGGCAGATAGCCATGTATTTAGCAAAAAAAATGACAACAAGATCTCTTCCTGAGATCGGCAGAAGATTTGCTAACCGTGACCACACCACTGTAATTCATGCTGTAAAAACTATCACTAGACTTTCGGAACAAGATGATGAAATGAAAAAAAATATAAGCCAAATAAAAAGTTTATTATTAGAACAGTAATTAAATGCAATTTGTAGTTAAAAGAGATATTTTATTAAAATCTTTAAATTTTGTTCAAGGAATTGTTGAAAAAAAAAACACTTTACCAATACTTTCAAATGTACTTTTACAACTTAAAGATAATAAACTATCAATTATAGCTACGGACTTAGATATAATTTTTTATGATGAAATCTCAGATGTAAAAATTGTTAATGAAGGTAGCACAACTACATCTGCAGCAATACTCTATGATATTTTAAGAAAAATTTCCTCTAATTCAGAATTAAACTTTGATTTAAAAACAGAAAATAAATTGAGTCTTAAAAGTGAAAACTCAGATTTCAACTTATTGTGTTTGCCTACAGATAATTTTCCGACATTTGCGGATGAATTTGAGGGTAAAGAAATTATTTTAGATAATAGCAGATTTTTAAAAGTTTTAAACAAAACTAGAATTTCAATATCTAATGATGATACGAGACATTACCTGAATGGAGTATTTTTACATTTAACCGAAGCACACGGAAGAAATTTTTTAACTGGTGTAGCGACTGATAGCCATAGATTGTCTTCAAGTAGTTTAGAAATAGAAAGCACTAGCGACTTTACAGCATTAATTTTACCAAGAAAAACGGTTTTTCAATTAAGCTCTCTGCTTACGGAAACTTCTGAAAAACTTACAATGCAAACAAGCGAAAATAAAATAAAGTTTACCTTAGGGAAGATAAAATTAATATCAAAAGTTATAGATGGTAAATTTCCAGATTACAAAAAAGTTGTTCCAACAACTAATGATAAAATCTTAAGTGTATCATCAACGGAGTTTATAAATTCAATCGAGAGAGTTGCAAGTGTTTCATTAGATAGAAAAGAAGGAGTGAAATTATCAATAAATAAAGACAATATTCAATTATCTGTAAATAGCGCCAACTCAGGAGAGGGTAACGAAAAAATTAAAGCTCAATTTAGCTCTGAGAACCTGAACATTAGTTTTAACTCTAAATATTTAATAGATATTGCTTCAGAAGTAGAAGATAAAAATTTAAAAATGAATTTAAAAGATTCCGTGTCACCTGTATTAATTGAAGACTCCTCAGATAAAAACAGTTATTACGTGATAATGCCAATGAAAATCTAAAATTATCGATATTTAAATATTTTTTTATTTTTAGCTCTAAAGTTGTTGATACTTAATAGTTCTAACCCATATTAAACTCAACGGGTTTTATATTAGGCAAAAAAAATGATATAGTTTTTTAATCTTAAAAAATGTCAAAAACTTCTGAACTAAAGAACAAAGCATCATACGGTGCAGACTCAATTAAAGTCTTAAAAGGCCTTGATGCTGTAAGAAAAAGACCAGGAATGTATATCGGGGATACTGATGATGGCTCTGGATTACATCACATGGTTTTTGAAGTCATTGACAACTCAATCGACGAAGCGTTAGCCGGGCATTGTAAAAACATAACTATATTAATTAATTCTGATAACACTGTTACAGTGGAAGATGATGGACGTGGCATACCTGTAGACATGCATAAAGGTGAAAAAATGTCAGCAGCAGAAGTTATAATGACACAATTGCATGCCGGAGGTAAATTTGATCACGACTCATATAAAGTTTCAGGTGGGTTACATGGAGTTGGAGTTTCAGTTGTAAATGCATTATCTGAAAAACTAGAATTAAATATTTTTAGAGATGGAAGTGAGTACGAAGTAAAATTTCATAATGGAAATTCGCTGAAGCCATTGAAAAAAATTGGCAAAACTAAAAAAAATGGAACAAGAATTAATTTTTTACCTTCAAAAGAAATATTTTCTTCAATTAAATTTAGCCCCTCTATTCTTGAAAAAAGAATTAGAGAGCTAGCTTTTTTAAACAAAGGAATAGCTATTAAACTAGTTGATAATACTTCTAAAAAATCAAAAGAATATTTACATAAATATGAAGGAGGAATTATTGAATTTGTTAGACATATAAACAATAAAAAGCCCATTTTAGTTAATAAAAATGAAAAAGAAGTTTTTAAAAAGCCGATTTACGTAACTTCTACAAAAAATAATGTAGTTGTAGAATGCTCCTTTGAATGGAATGCAGGATATTCAGAAGATGTTTTGCCTTTCACAAACAATATTCCCCAGAAAGATGGTGGAACACATCTACTGGGTTTTAGAAGCGCATTAACTAGAGTAATTAATAAATATATTTCAGATAGAAATAGCAAAAAAAACAAAATAACTTTATCAGGTGAAGATATTAAAGAAGGGCTCACAGCCGTTCTTTCAATCAAGATGCCTGATCCAAAATTTTCATCTCAAACTAAAGATAAACTAGTTTCATCTGAGATTAGAAATATTGTTGAACATATAATAAGTGAAAAAGTTTCAACATGGTTCGATCAAAATCCTTCTGTTGCTAAAACGGTTTTAGAAAAAATAAGCCAAGCTGCTATGGCGAGAGATGTAGCTAGAAAAGCTAGGGATAGTGTAAGACGTAAAGGAACTTTTGAATTATCAGGGTTACCTGGAAAATTGGCTGATTGTCAAATTCAAAAAAGAGAAGGCACAGAGCTTTATATTGTTGAGGGAGATTCTGCTGGAGGTTCCGCTAAACAAGGTAGAGTAAGACAATATCAAGCCGTACTACCTTTAAGAGGAAAAATTTTGAATACATTTGTAAATGGTAAAGCGAACGGAGAAGACCTTTCAACAAAAGCTTTATCTAAAATGATGTCCTCAAACGAAATTGTTACTTTAATAAATGCATTAGGAACTGGTTCAAAAGATTTTAATATTGAAAATTTAAGATATGATAAAATAGTAATAATGACCGATGCAGATGTAGATGGATCTCACATAAGAACTTTACTACTCACTTTCTTCAATAACGATCCATTTTATCAATTAATTGAAAATGGACATATTTATTTAGCACAACCGCCGTTATTCAAAATCACTAAAGCCAATAAAAGCACATACATTAAAGATGAAAAAGAATTAGAAGAATATATTATCAAATCAAACAAAGTAGATAAAAAAATTAAAAAAGGAACAAGTGCCTACAATCAATTTATTCAAGAACAAAGAGAGAAATTATCTATACAGCGTTTCAAGGGATTAGGAGAAATGAATCCAGAAGAACTTTGGGAAACAACTTTAAATCCTGATAATAGAACAATGCTGAGAGTAGAATATTCTAAGGGAACAAAGGAAAAATCAAAAGATGACCAGAAAATGATAAAAATTTTAATGGGTGATGAAGTTGCCCCAAGAAAAGATTTTATAACAAATAACGCTTTAGATGTTGCCAATTTAGACATCTAATTCAATTATGAATTTTTCTACCCTCTTTCGAACAAAAGAGAATTTAAATCTAGATAAAAATACCCTAACAATACTTAGATATATAGCTATTTCTGGACAATTTATTGCTGTCAACATTGTCTTTTATTATTTGAAACTCGATTTTCCAGTTGAAGAAAGTTATTTAATAATATTTTTTGGACTGCTTACAAATTTGTTCTTGCAATTTAAAATTAAAACGAATCAACTAAAAGATACTTACGCATTTTTTTTTCTTTTATATGATTTACTTCAACTTAGCATTCTTTTATTTTTGACAGGTGGAATAATAAACCCGTTTTCCACTCTCTTAATTATACCAACAATAGTTTCATCTACATTTCTTAGTATGGGAACAACTATTATACTAGGTGCGATAACATCATTAATGTTATTTACATTAAGTAATTATTATTTCCCCCTACCAGGTGTGAACGAAAGTATATACAATTTGCCAAGTTTTTATAAAATTGGTATTTTTACATCTATTTTAATTGGTTTAATATTTTTGAGTTATTTTGGAATTAGATTTTCTGGAGAATCTAAAAAAAGATCTGAAGCGCTAAATAAATTACAGGAAGTTATCGCAAAAGAATATGAGCTCGAGTCTCTTGGCGGCCAGGCAGCTGCAGCAGCACATTCACTAGGAACACCTTTAGCTACGATAAGTGTTGTCGTTAAAGAATTAAAAAAAGAAATTGGCGATAATGAAGAATTTTCTAAAGATATAGATTTACTTATTAGTCAAACAAAAAGATGCAGTGAAATTTTAAAAAAAATTTCAAAAAAACAAATTGAAGAAGATAATTTTTTAAGTTCTATTAAACTAGAGGATTTAATAGAAGAAATTATAAATTCATTTAAAGAGACTTCTTCAAAAAGAATAGAGTTAATCGCCGGTGATGATAATAATAAAATTTATGTTCAAAGAACTCCAGAAATAATTTATGGACTAAGGAACTTTATTGGAAATGCTGTAAAATTTTCTAGGAACAAAGTTCAAATAAATTTGAAGAGTGATGATAATGTAATTGAAATTAGAATAAATGATGACGGACCTGGTTTTCCAGAAGACATAATTGATAAAATAGGTGAACCTTATATAAAGTCAAAATCAAAAGAATTAAATTCTAATTCAGGCCTTGGATTAGGTACATTCTTAGGAAAAACTTTATTGGAAAGACAGGGGGCAAAATTAATTTTTAGAAGAAAACATGAAGGGCTTGGAGGAGCGGCGGTTTTTATAATGTGGAATCCAAGAGATATTATTTATGATTAAACTTAAAAGTATAAGAAAGAATTTTGTAAGCAAGTTTTGCTATTAAGAAATTATAAGAGTTAAATCCTTTAATTGGCGATAATTCATTTATATCAGCGCCAACAATATTTGAATTTTTTGCGGCAATTCTAATAATATTTAAAGTTTCATCCCATAATAATCCGCCTGGTTCCGGAGTTCCTGTTGCTGGCATAATACTTGAGTCCAATCCATCAACATCAAAAGTTAAGTAAACGGTCCTATTTTTAATCATTTTTTTAAATTTTTTTAAATCCCATTTTGACTTATCTTTAGCCCAAAAAATATTAATTCTTTTCTTATTCTTTTCTAAAAAATGTATTTCACTTTTAGAAATATTTCTAATACCAAAAGAAATAACAGACACATTGTTGTTATCCAGACACCTTTTGATTGCAGATGCATGTGAAAATTTTTCACCATTATAACTTTCTCTCAAATCAGCATGAGCATCGAAATGTAGTAAACAAATATTTTTATATTTTTTCACAAAAGGCGCAATACATCCGGGTGTTATTGAATGTTCTCCGCCAAAAGTCATTGGAAAAAGATCTTTATCTAAAATATTTTGATTTATTTTAGACAATTTTTCGAGCGCCTTTTTAATATCTTTACCAATTTTAAATGGTTTAAGAGTTTTAATGCCTATTTTTTTATAAGGCTCACAAAGTAATTCTTCATCATAGAGTTCTACTTGATGAGAAGCTTTTATAATTTCTTTGGGTCCATTTTTAGTCCCACCTCCATAACTAACAGTCTTTTCAAGACCAAAAGGAATAATTATAACTTTTTCTTTAAAGTTGACTTTGTTGTCAATTCCTAAAAAGCCATTTTTATTTGAAAGATATTTCAATATTTGTCCCTTATTTTTAAATTTTTTTTTATTTGAATAATTTTGAAAATTTTTTTTTATCTCTATTTTTCCAATTTGCTCGATGATAAGCATCACTTGCTATTAGAGGTAAAACGCTTGTTGCTTCAGCAAATACCATTTGCTCTTTTGTTACGTCAACTTTACCCCACGAACTTGCCTCTTTTAATGTAGAACTGCTACAAGCTCCATCACGAGTATCTGCAACAGTAATTTGAATAGCATATTTATGCATGTCCACCTTTTTACCTAATAACTCTGCACACACGACAGTATCTTGAATAAAATTCTTTGGAACCCCTCCGCCAACCATAAGTAAACCAGATTGTTTTGATTGTAATTTGATTTCAGTAAGTTCTCTAAATTCACGAATTGAGTCGATTGTTATATGTGCTTCTGGATTTTGTTCTTGATGCATTACTAGACCAAAGCCAGCTGAACTATCAGTAAAAGCAGGACAAAAAATTGGAACATTATTATCATAAGCGGTTTCAATAAGTGAACCTTTCTTTTTTCCATTAGTTTTTAAGTATTTGCCAAGCTCTTTTATAAACTCTCGAGATGTATAAGATCGTGGTTTCAAATTATTAGCTATTTTACATATCGCTTTATCACACGCTTGAAGTTCTTCCTCGTCAATATATGTATCGTATATTCTATCGATATAATTATTTCTTAACTCTGTATCATCATGAAACTGAGAACCTTGATAATGCTTAAAACCCAAAGCTTCAAAAAAATCCATATCAATAATTGATGCTCCTGTTGCAACAATTGCGTCAACCATGTTGTTTTTTACAAGATCTGCATATAAATCCATGCATCCTCCGGCTGATGTGGATCCAGCAAGTGTTAAAAATATTGAACAATCTTTATCAGCAAGCATTTCATTATAAATGTTAGCCGCTCTAGCTGTATCTCTTGAAGTAAATGACATTTTACTCATGCCATCAATTATTTTTCTTGCATCAAATGACTTAATGTCAATATGTTTGACCGGATTGTTAAGAAGTTTTTTTTTATTATGTCCAATGTAAGGACTATTTTTTTTGTCCATTAAGCAACTAAAGAATCAATTTTTTCATTTGATTCTTCATATAAAGACATAATTGGTTTATCGTTTACTTCAAAAATTTCGTTTGAAAAGAATCCATTAAAGTTTGTTCTAAATGTTAAGCCATAAGCACCAAGTTGACCAAGTTCAATGTAATCACCTTCTTTAATATTGTTCGGTAGCAAGAATGGACCTTTCATATAATCCAAACTATCGCATGTTGGACCAAATAAACTAAAAGATGTTAATTTTTTTGATTGAACTCTTCCATCTGTAATCATTTTAGATGGAAAAATAAAATTAGGCACACCTGCATCAAATAAAGACCCATAAGTCCCGTCATTTATATATAAGTTTTGTTTTTTTCTTAGAATTACTTTTACAATAGTTGATCCACTTTCAGCCACAATAGCTCTTCCAGGTTCACATATTATCTCTGGCAGTTTATTTAATTTTAAATTCTTTATTCCTTTTTTTATTTCATCCATATATTTTATTAATGGTTCAGGTTTTAAATCAGGATAAATCGCTGGAAAACCTCCTCCAATGTTTATTATGTCTGGAATTATTTTTGTTTTTTTTATGATGTTTCCTACTTCGCGTATACCTTTCGAGTACGAAATCTTTTCCATACATTGTGAGCCAACATGAAAACTTATTCCAAGTTTTTTTGAATGTTCTTTACACAATCTAACAAGCCCTAAAGCTTCAGAGGGTAAAGCACCAAATTTTCTAGATAAATCTATTTCAGCATGTTCATTTGAAATTGCGATCCTAGCGAATAGTATTAAATCTTTTGCTTGATTAGTTGCGTCAAGAATTTTTCTCAATTCTTCTTTGTTGTCAAGAGAGAAGCTTCTTACACCGTAATCAAAATAGGCAGACGATATACTTTCTTTGCTTTTAATAGTATGCATAAAATGTAAGTTGACCTCCGAATTTATCTTTTTAATTAATTTTATTTCCGCCAAAGAGGCTACGTCAAAATCTTTGATACCGTTTGATATAATTTGTTTTATTACCTTTTCGTGTGGATTAGTCTTTACAGCATAAAGAATTTTGCCGGGGAATTTATCCTTAAAAAATTTAACTGATTTTTTTATCTGTTCAGTCCGTATACAGTATACGGGGTAATCTGGTTTTAATGTGTTAACTAATTCGTTAACCGATTTAAATTTTCGCATTTCATGTGTCCCCCGTTTATTTACACAAAGATTTTTTAAAAAATTTAATAAAAAAAATCTTATATAATTTGCGTTTAAGGTTTTTTTGACTTTATGTAAAGAAAAAAAAGGCATGTTCTGCTATTGTAATTGTATCCACAGTACCTATATCCATAACCAATGAGAGCTCAAAAAAATCTACCAGAACAACTAAAATTATCTGACTTTGCAGATAAATCTCTATTAATATTGGATGATGACGACCCTTTAAGAGGAAGGCTAGCGCGGGCTATGGAAAAGAAAGGATTTCAAGTAAAAGAGGCTAAAACTGTGGCTGAAGGACTAAAAATCGTAAAAGCCGTTCCCCCAGGTTTTGCGTGTGTGGATCTTCGACTAGAGGATGGAAACGGCTTAGATGTTGTTAAGCAACTATCTGCACATAAAAAAGATTGCCGAATAGTAATGTTAACCGGATACGGGAATCTACCTACGGCTGTAGCAGCTGTTAAAGCAGGGGCAATAGACTATATTGCAAAACCAGTAGATGCAGATGATGTTGAGTCTGCTTTACTTGCATCTCCTCAGTCTAAGGCAAAGCCACCGGAAAATCCCATGTCAGCTGATAGAGTAAAGTGGGAGCATATTCATAGGGTATATGAGCTTTGCAATAGAAACGTTTCTGAAACTGCAAGAAGACTCAAAATGCACAGACGAACTTTACAAAGAATTCTTTCTAAAAGATCGCCTAGGTAAGTTTAAATTAATTTTCTAATTTTTTTAATTTGATTAATTGCTAAGGAAGCGATTAATATTTTAAATAGTTCAGCCAATAAAAAAGGCTGCGCGCCTAATTGAAAAATTGGCTTATCCCAACCAATTAAACTACCAAGCCATAACATACCTAGAATATAGATCAGACTTGTAGCAAAAAATAATTTCAAAAAAGTTAAAGCTATATTATTGGTATAAATAAATTTTCCAGAAAAATATACGGCAGCAAGAAAACCTAATAAATAACCCATAGTAGGACCTGTAAAATAAACTATTCCTATTCCTTTTTCAGGAGTTCCAGAAAAAACAGGTAAGCCCATCATTCCCTCAAGAAGATACAATGCAATAGTTGCCACCCCAAGTCTCCAGCCAAAACCAACGCCAATCATCAGGACCACCAATGTTTGCATTGTCATCGGAACTGGATAAAAAGGAACTTTTATTTTAGATGAGATAGCTAAAATTATGCTGCCCATTAATGCAAAAAATAAATATTTTAATATTTTTGTTTGTTTAAAATTTTTTACGATTTCCATTTCATCAATTTAACTTTTTTTTTAACAAAATCTAGTGTTTTGTTAATTGTACAAAAACATCCTCTAAATCACCATCTTCTGTAGATATATCCTCTATTTTAATTTGATTTTGATTCAAATAATTAATTATTTCACCAAAATTTAAGGCATTTTTTTCATATGTAGCTGTGATTAGATTTTTGGAATTAATTTTAAATTTTATACCCTTCATTAATAAAGATTTATTTAAATCTACATCTTTTGTAACAAAATTTATTTTCTTAGTCTGAATTCTATCTAAAAGCTTTTGTGTAGTATCTAAAGCAACTAAATTTCCTTTATCAATTATAGCTATTCTGTCACACATTTCTTGAGCTTCTAAAAGATAATGAGTAGTTAAAATAATTGTAACACCCTCTTTATTTAATTCTTTAACATTTTTCCAAAGATTATTTCTTAATTCAACATCTACACCTGCAGTTGGTTCATCTAATATTAAAATTGGAGGCTGATGCACCATTGCTTTTGCAATTAGAAGTCTTCTTTTCATACCCCCTGAAAGACTTCTTGAATAAGCGTGAGCCTTATTCTCTAAGGCAACCATTTTAAGAATTAATTCAGTTATCCTGTCTTTTTTTCTTATTCCGTATAGCCCAGCTTGCAATTCAAGTAGTTTGTGTGGGCTAAAAAATGCATCTAAATTTACTTCTTGTGGCACTATTCCTATTGAGGCTTTTACTTGGCGTGGGTTTTTGTCTAAATTAAATCCCCACACATTAACATTTCCATCTGTTTTAGCTACCGTGCCACCTAATATGCTTAGAAAAGTTGTCTTACCGGCACCGTTGGGGCCGAGTAAACCAAACACTTCCCCTTGTTTTACCTCAAAACTTAAATTTGAAAGTGCTGTATTTTCTTTTTTTGTTTTAGAATCTAAGTAAACCTTTGTAAGATTTTCAACAGTTAAAGCATTTTTAATCATAGTTTTTTTTAATACAGGCAAGAAATCAATGTAATATATATATATGAGTTCATTAAAAAAAACAGATCATTTTTATCTTATAGATGGTTCAGGTTATATTTTTAGAGCCTATTACGCACTACCACCTTTATCTAGAAAAAGTGATGGTTTACCAACAGGAGCGGTAAGTGGTTTTTGTTCTATGTTGTTTAAGCTTTTAGAAGATGCAAGATCTGACGACTCAAAACATAAGCCTACTCATTTTGCTGTCATTTTTGACTCGGCGAGAAAAAATTTTAGAAATGATATTTATAGCGAGTATAAAGCTAACCGAGCCGAAGCACCTGATGATTTAGCTCCTCAGTTTGAGTATATTAGAAAATCAGTTAAAGCTTTTAATTTACCTTCAATTGAACTTATTAATTATGAAGCTGACGATCTAATAGCAACTTACGCAAAACAAATTACTGAAGCTGGAGCTAAAGTAACTGTAATTTCTTCAGATAAAGATTTAATGCAATTAGTATCCTCTAAAGTAAGATTATTTGATCCTATGAAAAGCAGAGTTATAGGTGAAAAAGAAGTAATAGAAAAATTTGGGGTCAAACCTGATCAAGTAATCGATGTACAATCACTTGCGGGCGATTCTTCAGATAATGTTCCCGGTGTTCCAGGTATTGGAATTAAAACTGCAGCAGAACTGATTAATAAGTATAAAAATTTAGATAAACTTTTAAGCAAAGCTTCTGAGATTCCTCAAG
>Ga0233444_10002492_pt1 | contig 19356 bp, 13 predicted proteins | sample SI_124_October20_6_FD_182792 | JGI IMG/M metagenome (GOLD analysis project Ga0233444, IMG submission 182792) | Seawater microbial communities from Saanich Inlet, British Columbia, Canada - SI_124_October2016_10_MG | ecosystem: Environmental > Aquatic > Marine > Inlet | place: Canada: British... | reverse complement strand
TGAAGTTAAAATTTCTGTTCTTTCTTGTTTAGTAAGAATTGGTTTTAGTTTCTCTGGTCTTTCTATTGATGGGTCTATGTGTAAAAGAATTATAAGTTGTTTACAATAAGTTTTACATTCTTTAAACATCTTAATATAACCTGGATGTATTACATCGAAGTTACCAGCAATTATTCCCATATTATACATTTGGTTCATAACTCTATTGATATTTTATTTACTAGTTTGTTTTCTTCTTTTTTTATTTCATTAAATCGTAAAGTATTCAATCCATCAATTCTAAAATCAACTATATCTTCTCTTACTTCATTATAATACTTTATTTGATTTTTTCTAGTTTCTTTATGTACCCATTTATTACCAATGGAAGAATTTGTTTTATGTTTTAAAGATTCAAATCTACTTAATCTTTTATATGGTTTTGGTAAAAAAGTTTTGAAAGATTGTGTATCTTTATATAAATATATATCATTTAAAGAAACCTCATATTCTCCACTTATATCAATACAAGAATTTTGTGATGATAATAATGGGTTTATTTGTGAATATAAAAATTCATTTGATTTAAAATTATCAAAGTTTCTTAATTTAAGTTTATTTGGATTTTTAGATATATCTTTTATTTCATCATCTGTTAATGCAATATCAAATATTTCAATATTACTAATCAACCCCTTAAAGTATTCATCGTTTGTTTTATCACCATTAGATGCTCCAATAAATATTTCATCAGAGGATAATTGTAGTATTTCTTTTTCCATATCAATAACATCTACTAAATCACCATTTAAATAAAAAGAAACTCTCCATGTACTTGAACCATTTAACATTGTTGGAATTTCATATTTCATTGTAAGATGAGACCAACTTTCTCCTAATATTTCAGTTGTAGTTGAATATGGTTTTTTACTTTCATCATATGTTTGGCAAAAGAATCTTCTGAATGAATTGTAAAATAATCCAATATTATGACCTGGTATAGAAAAAATAGGAAAGTTATCATATTCTTTATTTTGATTAATAATAACACCTTGTGGTTTTACCATAACCGATACAGTAAACTCATCTTCTAGTAATTGTTTATTTTTACCCTTAAGTGAAATATAAGATTTATCCCCATCAAACTGAAATGATTCAAAGGTTTTAATATCTCCGAAACCAAATGATTCTTTATCTATTTCTAAATCAGATTGTAAACATCTAACCAGTAAATCATCATCTTCGAATCCCCAACCCCAATATTCGTTTGAGAATCCATTGATAGTTTTGAAATCCTCTTTGGTAAACATTGTTACTCCACCAAAGTAATCAAAGAATGTAGTTTCGTAATCGTGTTCTTGTAAGTGAGTTGCTAAATGTAGAGGTTTATCTGAATAAGAGTAATCTACATCTTCGGGTAACATATCTACATCATGAAATACAAAATAATCGCACCCTTTATCTAAGGCGTACTTATATCCTGCATTCAGAAGTTTACCTCTGTTAAAAGGTTTTTTATCTGCCTGTTCAATGATGAAGATTTCGTAATCAATATCCTTAATATAATCTTTCATATGAGATAAGAACCTTTTCAGTTGTTGTTCTCTGTCTCTATATGGAACTATTATACCAAGTTTATGATTTACTTTCTTCTCCTTGAGTTTCTGTATTCTCTTGGATTCTTTCACTACCTCTTTCTGGTCTATTTGTTGTTCCTACTGTTTTTGTTTTTGCGATTTGATAGAATTCATTTAGATACCATTCTAATCTTTCTTGCCACATATCAGCATCTAAGTCATATACCCAATCGTTAATCTCACCAATTGATTTACCAATTGATTCAAGAGCCTTTACTCCTCTTTCTTCAAGACTCTTATTTTTGTTTGTCTCTGCCATAATTGTAATTTAATTTATTATTTTCTACTAATTCTTTTTTTAATTTTTCAAATAACCACCCCTCGTGTCCTTTTTCATCAATTTTATATGATGGTTCTTCAATAAAATCTTTTAATTCCAACGGTCTATATTTTAAATCCTTAAGTTCCGCATTTATCATATCTATTTTATGTTGTAGTTTTGATAATTCAACTCCTTTCATTTTAATATCCTCATTATAATCATCTATATTTCTTTGATTATCAAAGTATCTTTCAAGATAATTTCCTATATGAGAATTGGGATGCTTTATATTTTTTAATAATGATTCTATAATCATTATTATTTTATAAAATATAGCATTACTTTCCATACTTGGTTCAGTAATATCTTTTAGGTCTGTATCTATTTTTTCTAATAGCCTAACTACCTTTTCGTTATGTAACAATTCTAACAAGTTCATATTCTTTTTTATTTTGTATATCTAATATAGAGTATTTTAACGTTGATAACCCTATTGATTTATAATCTAATTTATTTGGTATTATATCATGAAAGAAAATATCTGAATTTTCATTTATATCAGGGTCATATGAATAATATTTTTTTACAATATCAGTATCTCCCTCATGCACTAACGAATTATACTCACCATCTAATCTAGTAGGTAAATAAATTTCATTAGGTGTATCTGTTTCATTATTTACATTTAAATTACCAAAAACTTTTAAGTGATTGTGATTTAATCCATTATCAAGTAAAATATCATTTTTATAAATTGAATTATAATTTAGTTTTATTGATGGAAGTAATCCATATTTGTTTTTTATATCATCAAGAACATTATTACCATTTAAATAAAGTAAAGAAACACATTCGGAATTTAAAACATCATTATATACTAAAATTTCTGATATTTTAATTGTAGAATTATCATCAGATATTTTTATGCAATGATTTTCGTAATCATAAATTTCAAAAGATTTATTTAATTCTATTTTATTTTGTTTATTGTTTATATAAAGCTCTAACGTTTTATTCTTATTATCAAAGTTTAAAACACAATGATTCCATCTATCTCTTGCATAAGATGAAATAATTTCATTATGTTTTTCTTTAATATTCCATATTTGACCTATTAATTCATTACCTTTTGATAAAAATAAACCGGTATCACATCCCTCAAAAGAAAAAAGATTTTTTAAATCTTTTCTTTCTGTATCATCTTTGAATCTAAATGAAATACTAAAAGAACCTTTTACTAATTTTTTTGTAAGAGGATTTAAACTTCCATATATCTTAGTTTCTTTATCAAAATTATTGTAATTTATTTTTTGTATTTTATTATCTGATGCTAATTTTACATTTTCAATTCTATATGGTAAAACATCTAACTCATCATAATTAGAATAAACATTATTTAAATCATAATACTTTTCAAGATATGCACCACTTCGTTGTAATCTATAAAGTAAATCTAAATCCTGATATCCATATCCCCAATATTCATTTGAATATCCATTTGCATTTTCAAAATCTTCTCTACTGATTAAAACTACTCCACCAAAGTATTGTGGATAAGGTAATTTATTATCGTGTGCCTCAACATTAGTTGCAAGATGAGTTGGTGATTCAGGATAACCATAATCACATTCATCATTCATTGGTAACATATCTATATCATGAAATGCAAAGTAAGTATATTCCTTACCAACTTCTTTAGTAACTACATTACATAGTTTACCATAATTAAAAGGTCTATTATCTGTTTGTTCTGCAATAAAAATAGTGTAATCGATTCCTTTATCTTTAAGAAACTCTTGCATATGAGGAACAAATACATCTAAGTGTTCTTGTCTATCTCTATAAGGAACGATAATTGCTAACTTATCTATCATATTTTTACTATAACATTTGAAAGTTCATTCCACTTTGCATAATCAAAGTAAGAATTATCTTCCATTTTTTCAAACATAAATTCAGGATTATTTATATCGATTTTCCAATCGTTTATCTGAATTCCTCTGTACATTTTTTTATATTCCTTCCAAAAGGAATAATCTTTTTTTGTTTCGGATACTTCTTTTAATCTTTCAAGAACAGTTGAATCCCATTTAAAATGATGAACTTGTATAAGTCCTTTTTCAATTGGATATCTTTTAGGATGATTCCATCCTCGTTCTCTCCAAGTATCAGTATCACCGATTACTGCAAAATGTTGTCCAGGTGTTACATCTACTGAACCTTTCATTACACAACATTTGTTTGGCATCGCTCCACTCATAGGATATCTAAAAAATCCTGCAAGTGGAAACGATTTCCAAATATTTGTTTCTTTTGTTACCAAAGGAAACTCTCCATCCTCTCCTATCCTATCGAGGAAACCTCCTGTTATAAATTCCCATCCATTCTCATCACATTCTGTAATAAGCTCTCTCAATGAATTTGAATAAACATGAAGCTCATCATCATCCGAAACCACCCACCATTCATTGGGTTTGGTTTGTTTTACTTCGTTGTATAATTGAGTTACTCTTTCCCAATTAAATTTTTCTTCAGTTACTATCTTGTAGGGTTTGATACCAAGATTAATTACATCTTCTAAAATACCATCTAAGGTATGTTGTCTATAAACTACTACATAAATTTCATCTACAATATCTTTGTAGTGATTTATCATATGTGGTAGGAGTGTAGTGTTGTGTCCAACAACTGTAACCAAATTTATTTTTTGCATCTTTGAAGAATTGTTAAACCTGTTGATGCTGGTTTAGTTTTAAATATACCATTATTGAAAAAGTTAAAAATTTCCCAATCACTATCATCACTCAGTTCTTTTACCAACTTTGATGGGCCATTTGTTATTTCTTGATGGTCATCTTTTTTTATTTCATCTGTAACTATTAATTCTTTTTCAAATGATTCATCAGTATCGTGTATTGATATAATACCATTTGGTGAAAGTAGTTTAGAATACAAATCAAAATCTTGCTTTACATCTTCATAAGTATGTCCAGCATCTATATGTAAATAATCAATTTTAATATCTTCTTTAACGAAAAAGTTATAATATGCGTTTTCGGTTGTTTCTAATATTACTCTTGGGAAAAATGTTTTTCTAAAAAAAGAATCCTCGTTAACCCAATCAGTATTACCACCAACTCCATTAGAAGCATCTACTAAGTAAGTTGCTCCTATATCTCCCCAATTATAATCTCGGTTACCTTCAAATATTTGTGAATCATGTAAATCAACTCGTGCTTGTGTCATTATTCTTGGAATAAATCCACCACCACTTCCTAAACATACACATACTTTTGCTCTCATGTAGTGTATAATAGAATATATTAACAAACCATCACCCAAAGATAAATCAGTTGCTCCATGAGTCCAACGATAAGGAACTTTACTAAGTTCTATAAACTCATTATCATTTGTATCAACTTTTTTTTCTTGATTGTTTGTTAAATGTTGTCTTATGTAATCTAAATCGAATATTAACATTTAATTTATTATATGAAGATATAATACCTTTGTATATAAGTATATATAATTTTATTATTTAAAAACTTTTACCACATCCTTTATCCAAGATTCTAAATTATCAAATGCCATCATATAAGTTTTAAGTTTAGCAAACTCTGTATATCTAACTTCTTGAGAATCAGATACTATCCTTTTTATACATTTATCAAATTCATTTTTAGTTGATGCTCTGTATTTGTAATCAACGGCCTTTGCCCAATCTGTGTGGATAATTGGTAATTTACCATAATCTATTGCTTGAAATATAGAATATCCAAATGGTTCTTTAAAGTAAGCTCCATGAAATATACCAAAATCTTTTTTCATAAATGTATGATGTATATCAGGGTTCCATTGATAAAATTTTATATTTGGAAAAGAATAAGATGTTGAATCTTTTAAGTTTTGATAATCATATTTTGATGATAAAATATATCCTTTATATCCATGCATCCAATGCATACATTTTCTGGTTTCTCCTCTTGATGCAAATGCCAGTTTACCATTATCAATATTCTTATGATTTAATTCTAAGTTATGTTTAAATTGATAAAAGTTAGGTATTGAATAAGTGTAATTTGGAAATTCATCAAACAACTTACTTGGGTTATTACCAACCCATATTCTTTTTTTAAATGATTGTAAAAATTCATCATAAAAAAAACTATCAACCTTTGTGTTAAATTGTAATCTTTTTAATTCAGGTGTTTTTTGTAAAACTTCTTCCATTTCAGATGGATATGCGTGTACAAATATATTTTTAAATTTACTTTCCCATTTCCATATATGTTCTCTTTTGTGATAATGAGAGTGTAAATAATTTATTTCTGAACATTCTGCCAATAAATCTTCTGTTATAGAAGGGTCATCATAATGAAAATGCCATTGTAAATCTTCTGGTAAAGATGATGGGTCAAAGTTACTTGGTCTTTTAGAATCAATTAATAATTTCCAGTTTTTTCTTCGTGGTAATTGTTTCCATACATTTTTTATAAAATGATTAGTCCATATATCCGCACCACCCTCAATTGTATTACCACAACCAGTAGTAACTAATATTTTTATAGATGTTTTTTCTGAATATCCTTTTTTGAAATATTTTTCATTATTATCAAAAATAAAATTATTAACTATTTTAACTAATTTATCTGTATTTACCTCATCATTACAATGTAGTAAATGATTTAATAAACTAGATTTAATTGAATCTTTTTCTTCGTTTTTTAATATAGGCATTTTTTTGCAACTTTTACTTAGGTAAATATACGAAAATTATTTCATATATCCTAATTATTTTTATGTTTTATTTAAAATTATCATTAGTTAACCAACAAACTAATACATAACGAGTTCCCTTTACCAATTTAGTAACTTCATGATAATAATCAGAATTAAATATTATTACATTTCCAATTTCTGTTGAAGAAATATGTGGTACATTATTATTTTCCCATACTTTTAAAATACCACCAGTATAATTTTCATTAGATAACTGTATTACTAATGTTTTTAATCTATTTGGATAATCACTTGATGAGTCTTGGTGCTTTATAAAAAAATCTCCTTCATCATATCTTGTTATATCAATATTATCAGGTAATGATTTTATAGTGTTATCTATCAAAGATAATTTATCTAAAATAATATCTTTAACTTTATTAGAATTAATATTAGATGTTTTTGAATTTCTATACTTTATATTGGATTTAGGAATTTCATTTTCTAATTTGATTTTAGAATTTTTAAATTCTCCCTTTTTACTTAGTATCTCTAAACATTCTTTTTTTGTAAATAAAACCTTTTGTATAAACATTTTATTTAAAATAATTACTGTCGTTAAATATATCTGAAAGTATTCTTGTTATACCATATGTGTTAAAAATATATTCTTTTGTAAAGAGGGTAGTATCCTTATAACTTATATTTTTATCATTACTTATTTTGATATACTTTGGAATATCATCACCCTTTACAAATAAAATTTCTACAATAGATTCATCAATTGATTTTTCTTTTACTTCATTTATAGCCAATTTACGAGCCAATTGATTACCATAATTAGAAACAAAATCACTTGATTTACCATAGATATTTATAACATCTCCACCAATTCCCTTACCATACATCATATATGAGTGATTTTTTTTAGATGAAAAATCATTTTTATTACTTATATCAATTTGATTTATTGAACCAGTTGTAAGTGAAATAGAACTACAAAAGTTTCTTATTAATGATGTATCAATACTAGAAGAATATGTAAGTATATTCGAATCTACAACACCGTTATTAATTGAAACATCAATTTCTTTAAAATTTGAATCAAAGGCTTGTAAATAATTTGCTAAATTAATTGCTGTGTTGTGTTCTTGATTATAAAATCCTTGTTCTGAGCCTGTTGAAGCATATCCTACACAAAGTATTGTTTCATCGTGTAAATTATTTTCAAGTAAATATAAACTTTCTGAAGTGATGTTTGAAATTTCTACTGATGCACTATCTAAATTTAAAGATGAACTATAAATTGAATAAGTTTCTAAATTACTTTGTATTGAGTGTGATGATATAAACCTTGGTTGTTCAGATTCGGTTATACTCGTTTCCCAAAATATTTTTGGTATTTCGTTTTCAATAGTTACTTCAAAATTATTAAATGAACCAGTATATGGCCCCCTTTGTACCATATCACATAAATCATTCGTTATGGATATTGCAATGTTATCTAAATTTAAATTACTTATTTTTTTGTACATATCTTTTTATTTTTATTCTTCTCCACCTACTCCGCTTGGTGGTGGTGTTCCAGGAGGTCCTGATGGTCCACCAGGTGGTGTTCCACCTCCACCACTTGATGCTTGTTCTATAAATATTTTAGAATACCCACCACTAGTTTGTCCCTCTGATTGAGATTGTGATGTTCCTTTGACATATAAATTTACCCATTGTTGACTTGTTATTGAAGAAGTTGAGGTATTATTATTTGTAATAGTAAATGTCATTGAATACGGTCTACCTGCATTTGTTTGTGTACTATTGGGATGAGTACTCCAATTTGAACTCGCATATGAAGTAGTTGTTGTAAACAAATCTGTTGCTGTATTACCAGCCAATGCTATTGTAGCTCCTATTGTTAATCCTGTACTATTTACTCCATATACATTCAAACCAATGGAATTTGAATTACAATATACTACTAATTCGGTATCTCCATTTCCTGCAAGAGCATTTGAATATTGAGATGCATCAGCATCTAATACTAAATCGAAATCAATTGGAGGTTTTGGTTGTTTTATAGTTACAGTTTGTGAATAATCAGTTGGATATGAATTGGAACGAAATCTATAATAAGGATATACCATATTATTTGCAAAATCACTCCAATATCCATTTGGATTTCTAATCTCAATAGTTTCATCTCCATTACCAGTCAAAGTAGTAGTTATGGCAGTCCATGTACTATCTCCAGTTTTTCTATGTTCTAAGTGAGATGTATCATAATTAGTACCGGTACCGGTTGTAGTTCCTTGAATTTCCCAATCATTATTATATCCTGTATTTGCTGTAAGTTGTAATGTAAATGTTCCAAAACTTATATCTGCTTTTGCAGGAAGATTTAAAATATGAGGGTCTGATTCACCAGAATCTATATCAAATGTAGATAATTCTTGTGCGGCCTGTGTTAAGTTTAAACTAGTAATATGCCCACTATTTGTATCAGTTACTAGTACAACTGTACTTCGTGTTGCTCCTGTGGTATTTGCTGAAAATGTGAGTACTACTGAAGTTGTACCTGCAGTTTCACCAGCTGCAGATTTGAAAGTAGGTGAATATGTTCCACTTGTAACAGATGAACTTATCCAAGATGGAGTTCCTCCGTAAAAAGATATTGTAAATGGATGTCCTCCACTTGTTGCATTAACTGATGTTGCTCCTGTGAATGAGGCTGTTACAGTTCCACCATCATCACTAAGATTTGATGAACTACTTTGCCACCTAATTGGGTCATATGCCGTTTGTGTCATAGTAATTTGTTTTGTAATTGTTCCAGCACTTGCAGTTCCAGTAGCTGTTAATTGACAAACTTCATCTGAACCAGATTGAAAATTTTCAAAATGAGTTATTGTTATAGGATATGATTTAGGATTTGTTCCTGTTGCAGTTCCAATAGAAACAGTTGCTAAACTTGTATTACTTGAAGTTACTACTAATGTAAAGATTTCAGCTGCTGAAACATTTTTTGAAAATGTTCCTGCTGTAAATGGCCTTACTTCACTTCCACCTACCCATTCAAATGTTACAGGATTTCCAGCTTGTGAAATAGTAATAGAAGCTAATACTGAATTTGAAGAACCTAATAATTGAATTGTTGATGATGGATTAGCCGCTGAACCGAGTGCAGAGTTACCTCCTGCTGCTATAATTAGTGATGTAGTTGAAGATGCACCATAAGTTGGTGTTACAAATGCCCAATTAGGAACATTTGATAATCTAAAAATTCCATTTGAACTAATAGTAATCGTTACTTCTCCACCTGTATTTGAAAATGCATGACTTGTTGGACTGGCTGATATTGTGGTTGCAGTTAATGAAATATCTTCACCATAAAAATCACCAGGCATTATAACATTATCACCACCACCAATTACACCAGCAGATGCACCTACTATCACACCCAATCCAATTAAATCAGCTCGTGATGAAACATCACCATCGATATCATTTAAGATTTCTCGAATTCCCAATGCTCCACTACTTCTAATTGCCATTTTCTAATTCTTTATTTTTTTCTTCGAGTTTTTCAACTTTTTCAGATAGTTCTTTAATTGATTCTACTAATAAAGGAATAAGTTTATCATACCAAATTGTTAAATATTCTTTTCCTTCATTTTTTCCAATTGCAGAAGTTGTAACTACTTCTGGTAATACTTTTTGAACATCTTGTGCAATTAAACCAACATGGTCTCTTTCCATATCGTGATTCGCATATTTGTTTGCAATTTCATTCCAATTAAATACAACTCCATTTAGTTGTTTTAATTTACTAAGAGGATTTGTGATTAATCCTTTTATATCTTTTAATCTTTTATCAGATGCATTTGCGGTAATATTACCTGTTGCTTCAATTGAACCCCCAACATCTAACATAACAACAGATGCGGCTTGACTACTACTATATCTTTGCATTTTTACAAAATTAGAAGTTGTACTTACAACTTGAAATCCACCACCCGACATTTCAGTTCTACTAACTGTACCAGATATAGTCATACCACTTGCTGCCAAAAGAGGTGTTTTTAAATCAGTTTCAAGTGCTAAATCTATTGTACCCACATAAGTTACAGTTGATGAAAAGTCCATTAAAGCAGTGTGTATATAATATGTGTTTACTGCAGTATTTGACCAAGTACCTACAACGTTTATTTGATGAGTTGATGTACCAGAACTTGCTTGATTAGAAGGTAAATAAAATTCAGTACCAAAGTTTCCTCCAAATTGTGTATTATTAAATATTTTATATCCACTCCAAACTGCTCCAGATTCCATTGCCGCTTTAGTAGTATATGGGGTATTGGAGGTTGATATATAAACTACCGCTTTTGCCGAATGAGTCATTTGACTAAAAAAGTAACTATTTCCCGCATCTATGGTACTAACTGTTAATCCTGATAATGCGTTTGAGAATCCACCAGGTACAGTTACAGTAGGTAAAACTGTATAAGTACCTACCGGTACACTTGATACATATAATCCTGTTGTAGGCCCAGCCAACCAATCTTGAGATATAGTTATAGTATTTGAACTTGGAGATACTGCACTTACGTTAGTAGTTGTTTGTGAGGTAATATTACTACCAGCTACAGAAGTACTACCACCACCAAGGTCTGATAATGCAGTACCTGAGTTAATAACAACATTTGGAGAACCACTACTATCCAAAACAGTTAAGTTTGGTGCAGTTCCTCCTGTTAATTGCATTCGTTCTTGTCCTGATGTTGGTGAGAATATTCTACTAGTTGCAATACCCCAACCACCAATATCACCACTAGTTGAACTAATAGAACCAGAAAATTCTGCATCAATTGCTGTCATCGTTCCATCTGATGCAACTGTAAATTTTGGTGTTGTGGCTGGAACACTAATAGTTGCTCCTGCTACATCTCCTGAGAATGTACCCGATTCTGCAAATATAGAACCTGATATTGCTAAATCTCCTGTACTTCCATTAAATGCCAATTTATCTTGTAGAGAAAAATTAGCTCCATTATCTAAATAGAATCCTGTATTAGAATTAGCCCAAGTACCTGTTCCTTGGTATAGTTTAGTAGATGCTATTGTTATTCCACCAATAGTACCACCTATAACATTTCCACTAGAATCAAAATTACTATTATCTAAATTTGGTAAACCAACATCAGTTGCAGTAACACCAGCTTGTATTGTAGATGCAGATTGATTATCTACATTACTTAATCCAATAGCTGATTTATTAACATTTGAAAGTTCCCATTCACCTGATGTAACTTGGTCATCACCTGCATTTGTAGCTACATACATTTTATTATTATCGTTTGTATCTATCCAAATATCTCCTGATGCCGTTGCGGTAGGTACACTATTTTGTCTAAATGTTGTAGTCTGTGCTTGGTCTAATACATTACCTAAATCTACATCAGCTGCAGTTGTATTTTCATTTAATGTATTGTTTGCATTTAAGGATGTTCCTCCGATTTGAACTGTACCTGAAAATGTACCACTAGCACCTGTTATATCTCCTTTAAAGTTTGCATCACCATTTGGTTTAACATTAAACTTTTTCGATGCAATTAATCCTTCATCTAAATTAAATTCTGTACCTGTAGCTGTAAATCCATCACCAGAACCAGTTGCATAATTTGTAGATATAATTCGACCTGTTGAAATATTATCACCATTAATTAATGTTGAACCTGCAACACCAAAAGATAAATTATCAGTTCCATCACCAATTGTATCTGTTGCAGTAAATGAAACCAAACCACTAAATCCAATTGCCTGAACAGCATCAGAAAAAACTGGAACACCTGTTCCACCTCCTGCAGTTGTTTCTACAACGGTAAAAGTTGAATACCAATACTTGTTTTGATTTCCAGAAGCATATGTTGGTGCACCAGTTCCCCAATTTGAGGTTAGGCCTGCAAATGTGTTTGTTGCAAATGTATATGAAGTTGCAGTTGGTTTACTTGGTTGGGTACTTCCTGTAATTTGATAATGAACCATATTTGCAGAAGTTCTTAAACCGGCATCTCCTTGTCCACCAGTATTTCCTAATCCTGCAACACCTACATCAAATGGAATTGTTTTACTTGTAAATGCAGTTCCTTCTGAATTGGTGTAACTAATAGTAGCTACACCAGTAACAGGAGTTGAACTTGTTGGAGTATCTGGTGTTATTGTTCCATCATTATTATTTGTAGCATTTGTTACACCAGTAATTCTAAATTTATTTGCAGGTATTGCTCCTGCAGTATCATATCCATAATCACTTCCACCCTCATTTACTGTTATTGTTATATCTGTTGGTGCTCCTATACCACCACTACCACTTGTAATAGTTTGTGATTGTGGTGATGCTGCAATCGTTGTTACAGGTGCACCTTTTTTAGATTTACTAAATGTATAAGTTTTTGGAAAAGTTTGTCCTGTGTTGTTATCAGTTAATATAATAGATGCAGTTCCACTATCTGCAGATACAGAACTTGGTGTGAATTTTCGTTGATTACTATTTGTTGATTGAGTTAATTCAATACTTGATGAAGTTGCTGAAACACTATATGATTTACCACTTGTACCGAAATCATATTGGTCTGCTCCTCTAAAGAATCTTGTTTCAAATGAACCATCTGATAATGTAGATGTTACTACTCCATCTGAGTTTGCTGAAAATACATGAGCTTCATTAGTTAAAAATGTTGTGAATGAATCAGAACCCGATTGAACACCAAATACATCAATATTATCAAATACACCTTCATAAGAACCACCATTCTCTCTAACCCTTACTTCATATAAAGTAGCATTTCCTGCTTCAGGATAACCAGAACTTGAAATAGTAACTTCTGATATTGATGCGAAATCGTGTAATACTGCACTCGCACTTAAGAATTGAAATTCTGGATTTGTAAAGTTCTGTGCAGAACCAGATAAATTAAAATCTTGGTCTGTTGGGAACAATGTTCCATCTCCATCATATACTACTGCATATTTCGTTGATGATAGTGATACAACTTTAGCATTAGAACCACTTGCACCATTTGCTCCATCTGCACCTCTTTCACCAACTAATCCTTCTTTGGATAATGTAAATGAATATTTTTTATCAAATGTTTGACCTGTATTGTTATCTGTTACTACAATTGTTGCACTACCACTATCTGCAGTTATTGATGATGGGGTAAATAATCTTTGATTACTGTTTGTAGATTGTGTTAATACTATACTTGATGAAGTTGCAGATATACTATATGTTTTACCTGTTGTACCAAAGTTGTATTGTTCAGCTCCTCTAAAGAATCTTACTTCAAATGCTCCATCTTCTAAATCACTTGTTACTACTGATTCAGATGTTGCAGAGAATACATGAGCTTCATTTGTTAAGAATACTGTAAATGCATCTGAACCCGATTGTACTCCGAATACATCGATACTATCAAGTACATTAAAATCATCCCAACTTCCTCCTGTTTCTCTAACTCTTACTTCATATAAATTTGTTCCACCTGCAGTTGGTAATGAACCTGTATCAGTTGGTATTATCAATTCTGATACTGAACCAAATCCATCTGATATATCACTTCCATTTTGTAAAAATTGAAATTGTGGATTTGAAAAGTTTTGTTGTGAACCACTTAATGTAAATGGTTGTGATGTTGGAAATAAAACTCCATCACCATCATATACTACTGCATATTTTGTTGAAGATAAAGATACTGCTCTTGCATTAGAACCACTTGCACCATTTATACCATCAACTCCAATTTTGGATACACCAACATCAAATCTAATAGTTTTGTTCTCAACTAACGTTCCTTCGGAATCTACATATGAAACTATTGCACTACCATTTGTACCTGAGTTATGTTTTACTGGTCGTATTGAACCAGATTGTGCACCATCAGTACTTTCATCTGAACCCGAATTTATACTTATTATATTGAATTTTTTAGCTTCAGAATCACCGCCACTTAAAGTTGTAGATTCGTAAAAATATTCATCACCACCCTCCATTACAAATACATCAATATCTAATGGGGTTTCAAACTCAGCAGAACTTGAGTTAATAGTTTGTGAAGCAGGAGATGCCTTTGTTAATACGGTTGGTACTGCCTTTTTAGCTTTTGTATAAGATACAATCTTTTGAAATGATTGTGATGTTATTTCATCACCAGCAAGATATTCAATGTTTAATGTTAACGAACCACTATCTTTGTTTGAATTAAAATCAGTAATAGAATAAAATTCATCTGTTGGTGATGTTGATGAAGCAGTTACGTTAGATTCTGTAATAGTTGTTATATCAAATGTATTTTTTAATCTACCACCACTAATATCATCGTGTTCAATCTCAGTTCCACCAACAAACATTTGTACCGAACCGATTGATGACCCAAACCCACCAAGAACTTCACCAGTTGATTTTGCTGGAAAAGATGTTGATTCATTTGAAAGTACAAGTGAAACTGCATCAAAGTTAACTACCTTAGATAAAGTAATTTCATCACTTTGAGAATTACCAAATACATCAGAACCAGTAAATGAATAAGTTACATCATCAAAAGAATTAGCTGAAAATGATTCTGAAAAATCTGTTGCAGATATTGTATAGGTATCTATACCATTTACAGTTTCTACAAAATTAAGTGGTGGTCTATTACTTCCACTATTTACTTCAATTGGTGTTATCAATGAAGCCAAGTTTTTTCTCTGTGCTCTTACGGTTATACTTTGTCCACTTGGTTTTGGTGAAAGAGTTGTTGGTTCGTATATAAATTGATTTGCATTAGAAGTTACTATAAGTTGAGGTGCATTATCACCATCTTCTAATCTATATACTGTTTCAAATTCTTCTAGTGAACCCAAAGATGCAGTATAAATAATAGAACCAACTGTAACTGATTCATTACTACCACTAAAATCTCTAATTTTAAGTAATGCACCAGCATTACTTGGAGTTGTTAATGTACCTGGATATATATCACCACTACTAGTATATGAACTTGGTTCAATATATACACCATCTTCATCAAATGCGGCAGATGCGAATGTTACTGAACCTGTTAAGTTTTGTTGTGATGTTTTAAATTGTATTTGTTGGAATGGTGGATTTCCAATAGAACCACTTGAAAATCTAAATGCATTTCTATCTGATTCAAAAGTGAATAATTTACCACTCGTTGGAAAATCATTACCACCATCAAATTCTTTTGTAGCAACTACATTGATGGGTATAAAATTATTATTTACATCATAAAATTCAAATCTGAAATCAAATGTTTCTGTTGCTGTTTTTCTTGGTATATCTTGTATAATAGTAAACTCATCTGGTGAGAATGATGTATCTTGTGCGTTTCTTAAAGATATATTTGAAATATACCAATCATCACCTTGAACTTCAAACACCAATTTAGCACTACCAGTATTTGTTGATATTATGTTTTGAGATATATCTTGTTTTGATTGATATATTGCCGAACCACTTACTGTTAGGAAATCTTGTGTAAAATCTGATGAGCTGAAAAATGCTCTTACAGATTTATTTGTATCATCTATTGAACCACTTAATAGAGTTTTAAAATTTAATGTATATTCTACATCATTTGATATTTCTAGTGAACGAGATGTTATAAATTGTTGAACACTTCCACTATCGTTATTATAATCAATATGTACTGCTTTAAATAATACAGATGAATCTACTGATATTGGATGGTCATTATTTGAAGTAATCCAATAGTTTGAAATATTATCATTTGTTAGTTTTCCATAAAAAACTTCTGTATCTGTTGTTGTAGTTACATCTCTTAATAATTCTTGTGATTCTAATTTAGCTTCTTGAACAAATGAAAAATCACCAACAGCATTTCTAGATTTTCTAAATATTTTAACTCTGGCAACATCACCAACAAAAGTTTTTAATTGTTTAATATCTATCTTAGCAAAAGAACCTGTTATTGAAGTTTCTCCTATTGTTTCGTTTTCTATATCTTGATATGATACTGAAAATGCTTCTGATGAAAAATTTACAACATTACCATTTGTATCGGTGTGGGGTATATCAACTATTACATCCGTATCGTTTAAAACTTCAATAATTGTTGAATTATAATTTAGTGATGGAATAGATATAACATTTTCATCAACATCAGCATCCCATGTACCAGAAGTTCTTTGTAATAAATAATTTGTTCCTGCTCTCCATTGTGATAAATTTTGACCCAATGGTGGTTGTAGTGGGAATCCATTTACACTACCAGTATCTGTTGTATCATTTATTGTTTTACTAAATATTGGTTTTACAATTTCTGATATGGTTATAGTTGGTCTTTTATAAAATCTTACAATTGTTTCGTTTGCAATATTTTTATTTACCTGTATCTCTCTTTCCCACTTAACATTGTAAATACCATCCCAATCTAAAGGAATTGGTGTTGAAACCTCATCTTGGCCAATAAAGTTTTTTAATTCTCCTAATATAGTAATTTTACCAATACCAATTGGAGTATCATCATATACATGAATAGAAACTAAAGTAGAGTTTCCTTCATAATATTCAGGTGCACCTTTACCTGGTTCAAAATATATTGGATTTCCTTCAACATCAAGAATTTCTATTTTTACTTCTGATGTTTCTTTTAGATATTCAGACCCTTCGATTAAAAACCCATTTTTACCACCTGTAAATGTTTCTTTTAATTCTGTGATTTTGAAGTATTCAGAATTTGGTAAAGTATCATTTTCAAATACTTCAAAGTTTGATAGGTTCTGAAAGGGTGCGAATTTTTTAATAATAGCCATATAAGATTCCTTGTTTTCTTATATAAATATTATCTAAATATATTTATAAATATATATTATATAGAATTATATAGATTATGGGAAAATACACTACAATACAAGTTAAACGAGAGTTATATAAGGAATTACACGATTACTGTTGTGAGAATGGGTATTCTAAAGCAGGATTAATTGAACGATTGATAAAACAAAGAATTAATCAACCTAAACCTAAAAATGTACTTAGAGTAAAATAATTACTTTCCTACGTTATCTTTTTCAGATATGGTTATTTCGTGTTCTTTGCAATAAAGGAGTACTGTATCTTTTATTTCGGGTATATCTTTCCAAACAATACTATGTTCTGATTCAGGATTATATTTTCCTTTAACAAGGTAATTCACAATAGTATTATCTTCTAAGGTTAAAAAGCCATGTGCATATTTAGAATCAACTAATATTGCTTGTTCATTATTTAATTGAAAAGTTCTTACTTCTTTGGTTTTCAAGTTATATAATATATCGATAATACTGCCTTGAACAACTTTTAGATATTTTGTTTGTGGTGGGTTTGTTTGATAATGCATACCACGAAGTGTATATTTCTTTGTATTTAAACTAACATTCGTTTGTTCCCACCCCTTACAATCAATTGCAGAGAAAGAACCTCTATGGTCACTAAATGTGGGGTGATTGTATAACATCTTTTAAAATTTAACTTGTGAAAATCCATTTTCTTTTTTAATCTCAATCAATCCATCTGAAACATCTCTCATCGAGTCAATGTGTGATATCACCATTACGAAATCAAATTGAGTTTTAAGGTATGTGAACAACATAAAAAGGGATTGTAAGTTCTCACTATCTAAAGTACCAAATCCTTCATCTATCACAAGGAAATTGGGTCTTGGTAGGTTACATACATTTATAAGTGCAACTCGAATTGCTAATCCACTAATAAATCTTTCCATTCCACTACACATTTCTAAACTCCATCTCTGGTCTCCATACACTAAATAAGCGTTAATGTTTTTACCTTCCATTTCTAACTGCATTCCAAATTCAACGATTTGTGCAAGGATATTGTTTACCTCACCTTCAATCATTGGTAGAGATTTTTCAATCAACTCATATGATACACCATCTTTAGATAATGCGTTTAGATAGAAATCAAATAATTTAGATTGTTCTTCTAACCCTTTTACTTCGTGAATTCTATCTTCAATAGTTTCCTTTTGGTTCTGTAATGCTGATACTTTACCGTTTAATTTAAGAACATCAGTATTTACTTTTCTTAAATCATCTTTAGTAACATTCAAGTTTTCTCTAACCGATTGTATTTCGGTTCGTATCTCTTTATTCTTTATAATTTGTTTTTCATTCTTATAATATTCCTTTATAAGTTGGTCTTGTTGGGCAATTTGTTGTTTATTTCGTAATTCCTCAGTTTCAATTGTTGATAACTTGTTAATAAGTTGTGATATCTCTCTATCAATCTTATCTTCTTTATCTTTTGCATCTAAGTAATTTTTCCATTCATCTTCATATCCTTTTAAAGAATCAATCACCAACATCAATTGTAATCTTGTCTTATCATTATCTGAAAATAATTCTTGATATTGAGATATATCAGCTTCTACCTTTTCTTTTTGTTGTAGAATCGTTTCTGAATTTTCCATACAAATATCACACTCTTCATTATATTTGTGTTTATCTAAGTGGTCTTTTCTTTCATATAAAGATTCTTTTTTGATATTGATTTTATCAATTGTAGATTCAATATCTCTTAATTTATCCTTCGAATCTTTTAATTTACCAATACCATCTTCTAATTCTTCTTCATCAAATTTATCAACGATTTCATCTAAACTGATTTGCAATTCTTCTCTATGGGTAATTCTATCTTGTGTAGATTTTTTATCCAATTCAATTGTATCTCGTTTGGTT
>Ga0233444_10002490_pt1 | contig 19370 bp, 18 predicted proteins | sample SI_124_October20_6_FD_182792 | JGI IMG/M metagenome (GOLD analysis project Ga0233444, IMG submission 182792) | Seawater microbial communities from Saanich Inlet, British Columbia, Canada - SI_124_October2016_10_MG | ecosystem: Environmental > Aquatic > Marine > Inlet | place: Canada: British... | reverse complement strand
TAAATCAAAATTACCTATTATTTTTTTTTTTTTATTAAATTTGATTTTGTTTTTAGTTAATATCTTTTTTTTTATCATTATAGAACAAAGCGGCACAATATATGAATTAATCAAGTCATTAAAAATATAACCAGAGGGAAGAGTTTTATTTGTCATTATTTTTTTTTTTAATATTGTATTTTTATTATATATCCAAACATTTCCATAGCATACATCTATATTTTCATTATTTTTAAAGATATTTCTTTGAATTAGTAATTTATCTTTTTCCCAATAATCGTCAACATCAAGAAAACAAATAAATTTTCCCAATATTTTTTTTAATGCTTCGTTTCTAGCTTGGTGTAAATTTAAAAATTTTTTTGATCTATAATATTTCATTTTTTTATTTTTAAATTTTTCAAATATTTTCTTGCTACTGTCTGAAGATTTATTATCCCAAAATATGAGCTCCCAGTTTTTAAATGTTTGTTCTTTTATACTTTTAAGTGACTTTTCTAAAAACTCTTCACCATTATGACAGTTCATTATTATGCTTACAAGATCTTTAGAATTTTTTTTCATAAAATTTTATTGTATTGCTAATTCCTTTCTCCAAAGAGAATTTTGGCTTCCAATTAATAAGTTTTTTGAGTTTAGAAATGTCAGCAACTAAAAACATATTCTCTCCTTTTCTATACCGAACCGCACCAAATATCGGTTTACCTTTTCCGATAATCCTAACAACTAACTTGACCATTTCTTTAATTTTAACTGGCTTCCCGCTACCTAAATTAATTAATTCTCCTTCTGTTTTTTTTGAAATTAATATTTTTTTTACACCGTCAACAACATCGGCGATATAGCTGAAGTCTCTAAATTGATCGCCAAAAGATGTTGGAAATTTTTCATCCCTTAAACAACCTTTAATAATTTGTGGAAAAAACCTATTTAGATCCTGACCCGGACCATATGATAAGAATATCCTTACAATTGTGGCTTTAAAATTTTCTGCTTTGTAAAGAGACTGTAGATAATGAGTGCTTGCAGTTTTTGAAAATGAATAGAGTGAAAAGGGCCTTTCTCTTAAATTTTCCTTAAGTTTTTTCATTTCTGGTCCGTACTCATCACTGCTTCCAATTTGGAGAAATTTTTTTAAATTTTTATTTTGTAAAACTTCAACTAGATTTTTAGTTATTATAAAATGTTCTAAAAAAATCTTATTTGAACTCTTGCCAAAAAAAGAGCCATGATTCACGTAGCCCGAAGCATTAATAACATAATCCAATTTAATATTTGAAATTTTTTTTTTTAAAATTTGATATTTCGTGCAATCGCATTTGATGTATTTTATTTTCTTTATTTTTTTACTTTCAGTAATAGTATTTTTATGAATGACAAATACTTTAAACTTTTCAGATAGAAATTTATGACATAAATTTCTTCCAATAAAGCCAGTTCCTCCAACAATTAATAAACTCTTACTCATTAAATTTATCCTTTTTTTTCAATAATTTTTCTAATACATCTTTATCTCTTTTTGTATCCATGCAATACCAAAAGCCGCTATGTTTATAAGCTACTAATTGTCTTTTTTTTGATACTTTTTCTAATGGCTCCTTTTCAAGAATGGTTTTATCGCCCTTAATGGAGATTAAAAATTTTTTTTCCATTACAAAAAAACCGCCATTTATCCAACCAACAGAGGTTTGTGGTTTTTCCTTAAAACTTGTAACAATATTTTTTTTAATTTTAAGTTCACCAAACCTTGCCATTGGTTTTACTGCAGTCACGGTTACGGTTTTTTTATTTTTATTATGAAATTTAAGTAACCTTTTTAAATTAACATTCGAGACTCCATCTCCATATGTTAAGAAAAAAGTAGATTTTATATACTTTTCAAGTCTTTTTAACCTACCTCCAGTAAGTGTTTTAAGGCCAGTATTTATAACTTTAATTTTCGAACCTTTTATTTTGTTATTTTGGAAATAATGTTTTATTACTTTTCCTTTATATCCTGTAGCTATCAAGAAATCATTAAAACCATATTTTATGTAATGTTTTATAATATGTTGGATTATTGGAATACCTTTTACTTTCACCATTGGTTTAGGAATTAATTTGGTGTACTCTGGTAATCGAGTTCCTAATCCACCTGCTAGAATAATAACCTGCATATTTATCTAAATTAATTTTATTGTTCTTTTAAAAATTCTTAAAATATTTTCAACAACTTTTGATCTTACATGACGATTGTCAAATTGAAATGTATTTAAATTATTACATAAAGCTATTTCAAATGAGGGAAAATAGCTAATATTTTTGAACTTTTTTTGGTTTAAAATTTTTTCTATTGAATATCTTAAATTACATTTATTTATAAATGATTGAAGAATAACATTTTTTTTAAGAAAAGTTGCATGAGAGGGTACAGGACTTAAAGTTATTATAATTTTTGTTTTATGATTTATTTTTCTAATTTTGTTTAGTATTTTAAAAAGTGCTTTTTGATTTTCCAAGATTGAAGGACACTTATAAATAAATCTTTTCGTATTTTTTTTGATTATATTTGGCGGTGGAGTGGCACCCCAAGTAATTTTATATTTAATATCAAACCAACTTTCATTTTGTCCTATAGTTAATACAATTAAATCTGAATTTAAAAAAGCGGATTTACTGTAATTTCTGTGTTTTGAAATACTTTCCACTGCCTGTTCATGACTTAAAAAAAATCCACAGTCTTGCTCCCTTAGAGGATCAAAATATCCTTTATGATTTTTTTCAACAATTATTTTTTTTTTTGAAAAACTATAATTTAAAATTTCTAATAAATTATTGAGAGTATATATTCTTCCCCAGTTTGCTGAATAAAACTGAGAATTTTTTTCATAAATTCTATAATTTTTATCCATTGTTTTGAATAAAGTGGCTATTTCCTCAGCAAAACAGGTGCCCAAAGATATAATTTTATCTTTTTTTTTTAAATTAAAATTTTTTTTTAAAGAAGAATCAAAATATTTTTCCAAGCTTGAGTTTAAATTTGCTCCTTTTGGGTAAATTTGAAAATCTTCTAGATTATATTTCTTATTTCCAGAATGCTTCTTTGATTTAAATTTGATTAATAATTCTCTTAAAGATTCTGGTACAAAAAATTTTAATAAATTCATATTAAGAATAATCGTAATCATTCCAACTTAAATCTTTTTTACTTATTTCAGTTGGTTTTAATGGCCATTTAATTTTAAAATTTGAGTCATTCCATCTTACCCCTCTTTCAGATTTTGGGTTATAAGCTTTTGATACTAGATAAATGATTTCACAATCCTTTTGTAAAGTTTGAAAACCATGTGCACAACCTTCGGGAACAACTAACATATTTTTTTCTTTTGAGTCTAACTTTATTCCAAACCATTTTTTATATGTTTTTGAATTTTTTCTTAGGTCAAGAACAACATCAAATATTGTTCCTCTAGTGCACATTATAACTTTCATTTCTCTATGAGGTTTTATTTGATAGTGCATGCCCCTAATAGTTCCCTTTTTTTTGGAGTAAGAACAATTGACTTGAGAGATTTCATTAGAAATATTGTATTTTTTGAATTCTTTTTTACAAAATATTCTTGAAAAGAATCCTCTGCTATCTCCAAATCTTTTAACATTTATTATAAATGATCCTTTGATCTTTATTTTTTTAATTTCCATATTTTTTTAAATACTTTTCTAAAATTACTAATCTTATAAACTTAGATTGCCTAAAATTTCTATCAATTTTCACTTTCTTAATTTTATTGTACATTTGCAAAATTAATTTATCTATGTTTTCATCTAATTTTAAATCTGGGGCCAGTTTTTTAAGGTAATTAAAATTTACCTTATAGGATCTTTTGTCATTTTCGTTTGCATTACCAATAATCACAGGAGTTTTTTTAATTAATGAAGAAACCTTCTTGGCCAAGCTGATGATCCTAAAATTCCAACTATTTGTTCCGCAATTAATTATATAAAAATTTTTTTCAAGTGAAATAAGACTTTTAAAAGTAAAATAGCTTATAATTCTTGACATATTGTCTACGCTGATTAAAGGCCTCCAAGCCTTTCCATCGCTCAATAAAGTTATATTTTTATTTACAATTGCGCTGGTTATAAAATCGTTTAAAACTAAGTCTAATCTTATTCTTGGACTATACCCGCATGCCGTAGCAAATCTTAAACAAAAAACTTTAAAGTTTTTACTGGAAATATTTTTTAACTTTTTTTCACTCCAAATTTTTGTTTTTGCGTAAATTGTTTTTGGATCAAGTTTATCATTTTCTTTTCTAGATTTTTTTCCTACAGATCCATAAACCGAACAGCTAGATGCAAAAATGAATTTCCTTACTCCTTGTTTCTTTGCCATTTTAGCTGTTTTCAAACAAAGATTGTAATTTGTTTCTAAAGTTAAATTATGAAACTTGTTTCCCATTGGATCATTTGAAATAGCAGCTAAATAGATGATTGTTTCAAATTTGTTTAATAAACTTGTATTAATTTTTTTTATATCTATCCGTAGCTGTTTAGATAAAAGTTTATCTGGGTTTTTATCAATTAAAATTTTAGAAAATATTCCTGAGTCAAGACCATAAACTGATGTATTCTTTTTTTTTAAAAATTTTACTAAAACCGAACCTACATACCCTTGATTGCCAATAATAAGAATTTTATTTTTTCTTTTCATTATTCTAAATTGAATTAATTTAATTATTTGATTTTATTTTGAAAATTAAAATAATTTTTAAATATGAAGTATCCTTCTATTGCAGTTGAAAATAGCAAGGTAGATATGGCAGTATATCCAAAGAAAGGTATTGCTAAAATATAACAATTTATTAACCCTTCAATTGTTAATCCATAAGCACCTGTTAGCCACACTCCAAAATTAGTTATAATAAAGAAAACTATGGCACCAGAAAAAGCTCCACTTATTCTTGTAAGAAAATTTTTTAAAAAATATTTTGATAAAAGTCCGATAATTAAAACGCTTCCCCAGGTCCAATGAGTTCCGCTATGATACCCTATAACTAAATCTGTAATTATAAAGCTAAATATTACAATTGGTATATATCTAAGACCAAAAATAACAGGCACATAAAAACTTAATGCAATGAGACTTGTAAAATTCGGTGGATGAGGAATAAATCTACTTAATGCTAAACTTAAAAATATTCCTAAACATATAATTAATTGTTTCATTTTTTAATTATTAATACTTATGCATAAAAGACAAGCCTATTTTTCTTCTCTCCTGATTATAAGTATCTGGACGTTCATAAACTTCGTCGGTTAAATTTGTGATATTTAAAAACCATTTCGTTTTATTTATATCTTTTGATAGTGAAATGTTCATTATATCAGTACTATCAACCTTTGCCCTGACTAAGCCGTTTTTCCAATCCTCAACTTTACCCACATGCTTGTAATCATAGTGAAGACTTAATGGTCCAAAGAGTTTCGACTTGATTTTTTTTGTATAATTAACACCAAATTGTTTTTCTGGTCTTCTGAGTTGAGGTCTTCCGTTTCCCTCTCTGCTTTTGGCAAATAAATTTGATAATATTAATTTTTGATTTTCTCCATCAATTCTAATTGAGCTTTCTAATCCTCTTTGCTCAATATCAATAATTTCATTATACCCCCCCGTTGAAGAGCTTCTATTCAGCACATTGGATACTGAACTGTCATATGCGGTAGAAGAAAGAGACAAATTTTTTGAGAGATCATATTTTATAGAAAACTCCCTAGTTAAACTTGTTTCTGGTTTAGTGGTTTTTAATCCTATGAAATCCCCACTAGAATTTTTTCCATGCAAAACAAATAAATCAGGGTGTCGCAGTCCGGTAGACTCAGATAAACTAAAAGTATAATCTGAAATCAATTTGGTTAAATTTAATCTATAGGTAATATTTTCATTACTGTATTCGTGACTGTCTCCTCTCAAATGTGCTGAGACTACTGTGTCATCGTCGATTCTATATCCAACATTAGAGAATAATCCCTTGTTATCCGTGCTCCCTTCAGCAGAAGAGCCCCAATTACCATGTAATTTGAAATCACCTTCTGTATAATTATAATCACCTCCGAACCCAAATGATAAATTATCTGACATCTCAATTTTTCTCTCACCTTTTATGTCAAAAGATTTTGAGTAATATTTATTCTTAACTGCAGTATCATAGTATCTATCATGCACATGCATATGGGTCGTTAATTTATCTGATACTTTTTTTTCTCTTCTTTCTAAATTTGATTGTAAAACATACAGTATATTATCTGCTTGAGCATTTTCATCATCCCAGCTGTCGTATCCACTATCTGTCTTCCTGGCATAACCGGTAAAACCAAGTTTTAAATTATCATTTAAAAATTTGGATGAATTATAATTTAAGGAGATATTTTTTGTCCCATCAAGATCATTGCTATTTTGTGCACTTAGTTCCTCGGCTTGTGAGGCACCACCTTTAAAGTTATGGTGCCATCCATTTTCACTAATATAAGTATAATTGCCACTTAAAGAGTTATTTCTACTATTAGAACCTGATAAAGATAAAGAGTTTTGGTAGTCAATATCTGTAACAAAGTTAATTGCTCCTCCAATAGCAGCGGGCCCAAATATTGCTCCACTGGCTCCTTTGTAAATTTCAATTTGTTGAAGTCCTTGTAAGAAATCATATCCAAAATCAAACATTGCTTTTGGTGAGCTTTGATCATTGATCGGTATTCCATTCATTAAAACTAATGTGTGATTAGAGTTTGTTCCTCTAAGAAAAACAGATGATTTTTGACCTCTAGGACCATCACTATAAATATCCAAGCCAACAACATTTTCAAGTAAACTTCTTACGTCTTCATAACCAAAATCTATCATTTGTTTTTTTGTAATTACTGTTTTCCCTAAGTTTTTTTCATTGATAGATGAAGTATTAGGAGCTGAAAAGATGGTCAAACATGGGGTTCCACTTGGATTACTCCATTCACAATTAGGTAAATCTTTTGCATCAACACTGGTAAATAATAAAAATATTGATAAAAACCTAAAAAATTTTTTCATAATTAGCTCCGTAGTTATGCTATTTCTAGCAATTTTTAATATCAATGCCGTTGCTAATTTTTCATTGTAGAACTAGACTCATCCTGGCCTTCATTCAACAGCGGACTTACTGGGTGGCGCTCCGACTTTACGGTTGCAGGTACAGCCAATGAATTTCACACTGATTTCCCACCATGCATTTCAGCGACTGTAAATTACAATAATAATCAACTTAGTCAATAAATATTTATTCCTAATTTTTTAAAACCTAAATTGGTTTTTCCGATTTTAATTAGTTTGCCTTTCTCAGACAGGTGATATTCGAATACACACTCACTAAGTTTTTTTACTCTAAGTGGTTTCCAAAATCTAGGATGATAAAGATCCAAGATTTCATCACTGCAGATATGTATTGCAGAAATATTTCTCTCCAAACATTCAATTATCGATGCTGTTGAACCTATGAAAACAGATATCCTTTTTTTATTGTGATTTTTAAATACTTTGTTTACATTATTATCAATAAAATTATCAATGAGATTTTTTAATTTTATGTGTTTTCTAGAATTTTGCATAAAAGGATGATTTCTAACTTTTAACTTTGGAAAATGATCTTTTGGCAGTCTACTTATAAAATTTTTAAAAAGTTGAAAAATTTTTCTCTCATCTTTTAAAAAATAAGGTAGAAATATTTGATTTTGAAAATCTTTTTTATCTTCAGCTATATATCTCATTGAAGGTATATGCTTGACGTCATATTTCTTCCACCCTAATTTATTACAAAGAATTTTTTTTTGAACTGATCCATTTACAAAAAGCTTATCTAAGTCCTTGTTCTTTTTAAAATAGTCAGTAGGTAATGCCGGTAGAACACTATGCATATATCCTATTGATTTAACTTTTGGATTGTTTTGTTTTATATTTCTTAAAATTTTGTACTGTAATGGGTGGCCCTCAAAAGGAATAACTACATTTTTAATATTCTTTTTTAATATCAAATCATCAACTAAATCTATTAATTTTTTATCAATTGTAGAATTATCGATATAATTTTCAATATTTTTTATTGGAGATATAAACTTAAATGACAAAATATATTTGAATAAAAATTTGGAAAAAAAAAGTATTTTTTCATAACTACTTCCGTATATTTTTTTAAATAGAACTATATTGTTTATAACCTTTTCTCTTTTACTCGATTGAGATGAAGTAATAAATATCCATATAGTAGATTTAGTATTGTTTGTATTTAAAGAAAAATGTTTATCAAAATAATTTTTTTTTGGAGTATAATTTGATTTATTAAGGTGACTAATTACTAAATTTTCATATTTATTCTTTTTTAAATTTTGAGATATCTGAACATCTTTAATTGAGGAAAAAGAATAAATTAGTTTAAGATAAGTTATAAATTTTTCGTATATAGAAATATTTTTTTTTAAAATTTTCTTTAAATTTAAGTATCCTAACCCATCATGCCAGCATGTAAGAAAATATTTCAAACTTTCTGAAATATTATCATAAAGCTTCTTTTCATTTAAAAAAGCTTTTGCCCTCAATATAGTCTTTTCCTGTGTTAAGCCTAACTGGCTTAAAGATTTATCTTTAATCATGTAAAATTAAGTTTTTATAATTTTTATCAACTCAGCTAATCCATTATCTAACTTAGTGATCTTTTTTGGAATTAATTTAATTGTCTTTTTTGGTTTAGTTGAATATGGAGTAACATCATAATGACCTTTTTGAGTTTGATTTAAGAATACTAATTTTTTTTTAATTTTTAATAATCTCTTAAGTTTGATCAATAATTGTGAGACCTTAATTGGAATTTTTCCAGTCACTAAGACATTTGTGTTTTCATATTTTTTTCTTAATACGTCCGCACTTATTTTAGCTGCATCTTTTACATAAATATAAGATCTAATTGCTTTATTTGTTCCTCTATATATAGCTTTTTTAATTTTTAGGGTATCATGGACTATTTTATAAACTCCATTTTTAATGTCAGATCTTGGTCCATAAATTGAGCCATATCTCAGTATTGTATAAGGAATATTGTAATTTTTGCTAAACTCTTCAATAAATATTTCGGAAGATTGTTTGCTCGCTCTATAAAAGCCTCCTTGATTACTATAAACATATATAGAGCTAGCAAATATATATCTTTTGATTTTATAATATCTGCAAGCTTCCAATATATTTATATTTCCAATAACATTAATCTGTATAGTTTTACTTGGGTTTAAGTATGAGTCCCCTATGTCTGCGATAGCCGCAAAATTATAAACAATTGAATTGTGGCTGATAATTTTTTTGATTTTTTTGAAGTTTAAAATATCACATTTAATAAACTTATAATTGAAAGTGTTTAACCTGGGTCTATTATTATCGATAATAGTGACCTTGTGACCTCTCTTAATTAATTCCTCTGACACATGTGATCCAAGAAATCCTGATCCTCCAAAAATTATTATTTTCATATTAATTTTTTAAGTACTTTTTAATCCACCATTTTGTTGATTCTATTTGCCAAGGAAAGTCAATATCACCCACACAAGAGTCTTGATATATAAAAGTTGATTTTTTTGCCATCCAATTAAATGGAAATGGATTTTTTTTCATCTCTTTTAATCTTGCGGCTCTGGTAATTGTGAAAGATTGAGTGCAATAATAAGCATGTACGCTTTTATCTCGATCACATGATAAAGGGGTAAATTTTTTTAAGCTATCATTAGGAATATAATTTTTTAGTTTTTTACCTTCAATTTTTTTTGTTCTTACTGGAGAAAAATTGTTAAATTTTGAAACAGTAGTGACTGTATCGATAGTCTTATTATTTTTTAAAATCTTAATACCTTTTTTAATATCATCGGATCTTACACAAATTGAATTACATAAAAGAATTATAAAGTTTTTAATTTTAAAATTATTCTGCTTTTGACAATAATTCACGGCATGCTGAATAGCATCCTCCAATAAAGCCTTGTCGTTACAAAGATTTTTTGGTCTTTGAATTGGTATGCATTTTTTCTTCTGAGCTGCAGAGAGAATTATTTTCGAGTCACTTGAGACATAAATTTTATCAATTTCTTTTACCTTTTTGGCTGCATGTATTGGATACATAAACATAGGTTTCGAAAAAATTTTTAAAATATTTTTATTTTTTATGCTTTTGCTGTTTTTTCTTCCAAATAAAATAGCTACATTCATGCGAAATTTATATTTAAATTGTGATATCTTTTATTTAATGGAAAATTGATAACTTTTTTTTCCCTATCAGAGATGTGAGCGCCAATAATACATTCTACTGAAGTTATAGAATTTTCAAGGTTCTTATTAAATGATTTTTTTTCAAAAATCTTTTTAATTGTTATACTTGTCATTTTCACTACATCAAATTTGTGTTTTAATTTCATTTTAAAAGTTTTAGGTTTAAATAAATAATAATATAAAGGCTTTTTACTTAATTTTTTTGGTCTGATTTTAAATTTGAACTCATTATTGAGTTCATCAATAAATACCTCTATATTTTTACTCTTTATAGTTATTGTGTATGGCAAACCAGTATTTTCGCTTAAGTCAAAAAATAATTTTTTTCCCTTTGCAAAGTTAATTATACCATATCCACCTGGATCTTTGAATTGTTTGCCCCTAGGATTAATTGTATTAGATTTATCGATTTTACTAAAAATTGAAATTGGTTTTGTGTCTAAAAAAAAATAACCAATATCAAAAAAAGTTGATCCCATATTACCTAGTCCAGCTGATGGAGAGTTAATAAAAATGGATGTTGGGACCTCTTTGTTTTTTTTGAAAAATTTTTTTACTGATAAAAAATTTGGTGATAATGTTCTATGCGTATTTACAAGAAATTTTTTATTATTATTTTTTACGATCTTTTTTAAGTTTTTTGATTGCTTAACGGAGGTAGAGAGAGGCTTTTCAGTAATTATTTTATTAATTTTACTCTTTTGACAGAAAAATTTAATTACATCATATCTTGATTTAGTATTTGTGGCTACACAAAGTAAATCTGCTTTTAAATCAGCAAGTTTCTTATAATCATTTGTAATTATAATTTTTTTATTTTCAAAATTTTTTTTAAGGTCAATTCGTTTATCACATATTGCTAAAACTTTGATTTTTAAAAATTTTAAGGCTTTAAAATATCTTTTTCCCATACCGCCATAGCCAATAAGAATAGCAGTTTTATTTTTCATCAAAAATATCTTTAAACAATTTTTTTACCTTTGTTTCTTTTGTTAATATTTTATAATTAATTTTTTTTATATTTTTTTCTTTCATGGTTAAAAAGGTTAAGAAAGATATTTTTTTATTTATTTTTAAATATTTTTTTTTGTAGGGTAAATTTCCATAGTAAAAAACAACAGATGTAATATTATTTTGTTTAAAAATTTTCTTCAAAAAGGAAAGGTAATTTTTTAAGTTTATTGTGTAGTTATTAACTATATTATTGGATGTAATATCTGATGGAAACCTATTTGATAAGTTCAGTTTTCCTATAAAATCTTTTCCAAAATGCACTCTGGGTGAGTCAATAAATGTATATTTTGATGAAACCCTAAGTAATTCAGAAATTATTTTTTTGTAATCATTATTGTGGTTTAAAACTCCTGTTGAAAAACTTAAATCATATTTTTTATTCTTGATGTTAAGTTTCCCTTTTTTTATTTTTAAAAATTTAACATTATCATTTCTTCTAAATTTTTCTTTTGCTGAATTTATAACATTTTGTTCCGTGTCTAGACCTAAGTATGAAATATTTCTTTTAAAATATTTATTGAAAATAAGGTAAAAACCTCCTACTGCACAACCATAATCTAATACCGATTTTACTTTTTTCTTATTAACAAAAGATAAAGGCTTTTTTTCAGAGTCATACAAATGTTGCATTTTATTTCTGTTATTTGAATAAAATGAAACGACATTTTTTTTCCCCCATTGTGTCATATACTTGTATATTAAATCTTTAGTGCTTTATCCAATTTAGAGATAAATTTTTTCATTATTTTAGAGCCTCCAAGTGTCGCACGAATGTACTTATTATTATTATCGATAAGCATTGGTCTGACTATAAACTTTTTTTTCAATAAATACTTAGTTACTTTTTTTACTTTTATAAAACTTTCCAGTTCAAACAATACCGTATTAGAATATTTTCCTATAACTTCAATATTTCTTTTTTTCAAAAAATTGATTAAAATTTTTCTACCTTTGTGGACTTCTTTCACATAATTTTTCATTATATTTAAGTTTTTAATGCATAATCTAACTAACTTCATGTTGAAGGAATTAATTTCATAAATTGGTTTAATTGACAGCATAAACCCTATAATACTTTTATTAGACATTGTGTAACCTATCCTCATTCCAGCTAAACCAAATGCTTTTGAAAAGGTCCTTACTACAATTAAATTTTGACAAACATTTATCAATGGTTTTGCTGTTATATTATTAAAATGATAATATGCTTCATCTATTATAACTAAAGATCCATATTTTTTTGCAAGGTTACAAATAATCTTAATTTGTTTAAGTGACAACATTACCTCTATCGGTTGATTAGGATTGGCAATAGCTACTAATTTTGGACGAATTGTTTTTATATTTTTACATAAGTCTTTAAAAAAATCGTAGTTTTTAACTTTAAGTTTTAAAGGAAAATGTTTTGCCCCAAACATCTGACAATAAACTGGATACATTGCAAAACTTGGGCTGCAGGTAATGACTTTGTCTCCTCCACTTATAAACACATCAAAAACTCTTAATAATCCCCCATCTGCACCTTCGTGTAAAATTATTTGATCATTTTTTAACTTTAGCCATTTAGCAACTTCATTATAAATTAAATGCGTATCAGGATAAGTTCTTAAATCAAAAGAAGTAATCTCTTTTTTAATTTTTTTTAAAAAGTTGGCAGGAAATTCATCTACCCTCTCATTTCTCTCCATTGTATAAAAGCCTTGTCTGCTGGAGAGCCAGTGAGGTTCTCTTTTAACATAGTAAACAAATTTTTTTGGTTTTATTTTCATTAAAATTTAGATTTTTGATTAATTATATTATTGATTGTATTTGCAACATTATATTTACTTTGTCCATAATAAATAAATCTTGAAAAATTGAAGTTAGGTCGTTTTTCGATGGTTTTTAGAGCTTTCAAAAGAGATTTTTTTTCATTTACATAATAAATTGGCAGTTTTTTATTTGATGGATCCAACGAACTTTCACAATGTCGATACCTTTTCCATTGATCAAAAAGAATTACAGGAATATTCGAATACAATGAATCTTCAATAGTGGTTGAGGAAAAATTTATATTTACGAATGCATTTTTTAACTCATCTTCAATTTTTTTATTTGAAAATTTTAATAAAGGAAACATTTTTTTTAAATCATTCTGAGAGTCTTTGATTGTATCATGTAACTTAATTGTTATTTTATATCCATGATCTTTGTTCAAATTTGATAATAATTCTAAATTTTTTAGATATTCATAGTGCATCTCAACACCAAGAAACTGTATACACTCAAAATTTTTATTTGTAACTGAGTACAGAATGCTTTTTTTTTTATTATTTGTGATTGCTTCTGAAAAAATTAAATTTCCAGTTTCTAATGGTTTTCCACTTATTTGATGAGTATTAAGTGATTTTTTTGTTATTTTTGACTGAATAGCAAAATAGTTGAAAGTTCCAGAAAAAACTCCCTCTGCTATAACTTTTTTATATAATATATCAAATTTATCAAAACTTTGAGCTATTGTTCCATGGCTTATATTAAGACTAGGAATTTTGCACAATTTACCGATTTCTGCAAATCCAGCAGAAATATCATTAGAAATGTTTGAAATTATTAAATTAATTTTTATATTTTTAAAAAATTTTTTTATGAACACCATTTGATGTAAAATGTTACCTAAATTATGTTTTTCAATGAAAAGTCTATTCTTTACAATTTTCGTAAAAAATTTTTTTTTATATTTAAAAATAGGTATTTTAATATTTAAATTTTTAGGTTTATTAATTATTTTTTTATTAACATTTAATAAATTTACATTTAAAAACCGTAAAACAATTTTTCTGAAAAAATTTAATTTATTTTCATTAAAATTTATAACTAAAGTTTTAAAGTTATTTTTCCGTGCCCAGAATATTATTCTTTTAAAATTATAACCTAAATTTGATATTAAAATTGTTCTATCTTCGCTATTATATTTTTTCTTTAAAAAATACTCATATGTATAATTATTATTAAATTTTTTTGATAGATTTTTTTTTCTAATTATTTCTTTGATCGGTATATTTATATCTAACTGTTTGATTATTCTAGTAATACTATAATTATTAATATCGTTTTGATTAATTTTCCTTTCCCACCCTGAAACATATACCTTAGTTATTTTAAAACTTTTGCTAATATTTGTAATTATTTCATAAAGCAGGATTGATGAGTTTATCTCATATCTCATTACTTTTTTTAAAAAAATTTTAATGAATGAATATTTAAATTTTTGTTTTTCAAACCTCTTTAAGTATCTTTCACAATAACCAATGGATTCTTTATGAAAATTCTTTGGTAAAAATTTTTCTATTTTGATAAAATTAATATTATTGTTTAAGCAATATATCAAAGAACCTAAGTCCAATGGTAAGACTGTTACTTCTTCTGAAATATGTTTAATTAAGTATTTAACTTCTTCTTTTGACTGGGCTACGCAGATATTTTTTTGCATAATATTTTAAGTATTCAAAATCTTTATAATTATCTAAATCAATTGTTTCTTCCTCACTTACCTCGAAAAAATAAGGTTTTTTTCCAATTCTACATTTATTTTTTTTAAGAGCATTTTTTTTTATCCCATACAATCCTGTAGTTTCATACACAACTGGAACCGCATCTTGACTTCTGGGAAGTATATTCGGCTTGTAGTTTATTGGTTTTTTTTTAAACCAGTACCATGTATATACTGATTTACATGTAAAAATTGAGTCATAAGATTTTTTTTTTAAAATAGAGATGCACTTATTTATTGAAGAAACTTTTAATAGTGGAGAGGTAATAAAAAGTTGAAAATAAATATCAGCTTCAATTATTGATGAATGGTAGTTTAATAAATCATTACCATTAGCATTATCTTTAGCTAAGTTAGATTTTCTTTTTATAAATTTAAAACCTTTTTTTTTTGCGTATTTTTCAATTATTTTGCTGTCAGAGTCGATATAAATATCATCAAATTTACACTCTGAAAGTTTATCTAATAAAAATTGATACAAGGGTTTACCTGAAATTTTTAAAAAATTTTTGTTTTTTACTCTCTTACTTTTAGATTTAATTGGAACTAAAGCTACAACTTTCATTTTATTAAATATTATATATATTATCCTTAAAAAAGTGTTTATTCTTTTTATACCATTTAATAGTTTCATCTAAGCCATCGTTTATTTGAATTGTTTGTCTCCAATTAGTTTTGGCCTTCAATAATTTGATATCAGCTACCAATCTATTAACTTCACTTTTTTTTGGTCTTATTCTCTTTTTGTCTTTTTTAATTTGAATTTTTTTAGATGAACTTTTAGAGACTATTTTTTCAATTAAATTTTTAATACTGATTTCTTTACCTGAGCCAACATTAACTATTTTTCCATATAAATCTTTATTTCTGTAAACTTGCAAAAATGCATTGCAAGTGTCATTTACATGTAAAAAATCTCTCGATGGTAAAATATTTCCAACTTTAATTTGTTTTTTTTCTAATATACTTTGAGATATGATAGTTGGTATTATTGCTCTTAATGATTGTCTAGGACCATAAGTATTAAACGGTCTTATTATTTTTACCGGTAAATTAAATGCCTTATGATAACTAATTGAAAGTTGATCTGCTGCTATTTTAGAAGCTGCGTATGGCGATTGAGCAACGATAGGATGTTTTTCATCCATCGGAATATATTGAGCTGATCCATAAGTTTCACTAGTGGATGTTACAATTGTTTGGTCTATATTTAAATTTTTTGAAGCCTCCAAAACATTTAAAGTTCCCTCGGCGTTAGTTTTATAATACGCCGTTGGGGAGATATAAGAATAAGGAATTCCAATTAATGCAGCAAGATGAAAAACTACATTACATTTTTTCATTGTTTTTGATACAGAGTCATAATCTCGTATATCGCCAAGCACTACTTCAATTTCATTTTTTAATTTTGAATGTTCTAACCAACCCCAATTATTGTTAGAATTATATCTATCAAAAGCAATTACTTCGTAACCTTTTCTAACAAAAAGCTCTGTAAGATGTGAGCCAATAAAACCAAAAGCGCCAGTTACCAAAATTTTTTTTTTCATATAATCTTATCTTCACCCCACTTTTTTGAATATTCATTATTAGCAAATTTTAACGCTTCTTTTCCCTTATATTTTAAATTAAAAGCAATTTGTAAATTAAGTAAATAATCGCCTATTCTTATGTAGCCTTTTTTATCCATAAATGCATCTATATCATCTATATTTTTAGACCAATCACCCAAGCCTTTATTAATATCTGGATCTTTTTTAAATTTTTTGAGACTCAATATTATCTCCTCTAAATTATCAAAAATGACTTTTTTATTACCCCATTGATACATTTTATCTTCTATCTTTTTTAAATTTGGATAATCGTAGATAATACTTCTTGCTCCATAAACAGCCATTTGTAATCCAGAAGTTGGAAGATCACAAGCAATTGAAACGGAAAAATCTATAATAGAGGAATAATTTTTTGGTTCAAAATTAAAAGAGTCTGATATGAATAATCTTTTTGTTTGATTAGAGTCTTCTATAATTTTTTTCATTTTCTTGTTTTGGATTAAATTTTCATATTTTTTTGATTTTATAATTATTCCTAAGTCTTTTTCATTTTTTAGCCATTTAAAAAAAATTTCATAATATTTAATTAAATCATTTGTAAGAATTCCTTGGAAGTAATAATCATTATTATCACCGTGTGATCCATCTAAGAGCATTATAATAAATTTTACTCCTTGCTCATTAAATTTCATTTTAAGCTCAGATAAAAATTTTAAATCATTGTTCTCACTATTGTCAGGATATGGATATCCTGAAATTATTAAATTATTGAAACAATTTCCGCTTTTTTTCATTCTAGCACTTGTTTCGTTTCCCCAAACAAAGAAAGCATTGTTTGGATAAAACCCTAGCCAGTCATCTTTTAAGTTTCGTGGAAAAGATCTTAGCTTCCCAATAGACAGTGACTCTAGTTTATCTAAGGCTAATTGTTTAATGATATTAGAAGTTCCTCTTTCCTCAGCATTAATATGGATTTTAACGTTAAAATCTTTAAAAAATGAATACCAATATTGAATTTTTGAAATTAATATTTTTGCATCATTCAAGAGCCATTGTTCTATATCATCTTTAGGATTTAAATTTTTAAGAGAAGAGTTAATTTTATCAAAATCTTTTGAGTAATCAGATAACGACTCTTTCCACAATTTTAGATATTTTACTGAAAGCTTATTTAAATCTTTTTTAAGTTTACTATAATTAGTGTATCGAAACATACTTCTCTTATTTTGAAAATAAATTAATAAGGTTGAACGATTAAGTTTTGAGTCCTTAAGCCAAAACAAATCATTTCTTTTTTTTTGATCGTGTCCTTCAATATAATTGATCGCAATAGTAGGTGTAGTTGGAATAGCCTTTTTTATTTTTTTTTTGTATGATTTATAATGGTAATAAAAATAAATTAGCTTATTTTTAAATATCCCAAAGAATTTTTTTAATAAATTAATCCTGAAATTGAATTTTTTTTCATTCCAAGCCTGATTGATAAGTATTACTGGTAAAGTGGATTCTACAAGTATTTCCTTTGTTAAAAATTTACCCTCATTTTCGTAATGCCAATAATTTATAGTTGATTGTGCGCTTAATGAATATAGTTCCTCTCCTAAAATTTTTCTGTAATAATTATTTATAAAATTTTGATCGAATTCTTTTGTTAATAAGTTATAAACTTTATACTTTTTTACTAATGATAGGGCATTATCTGAAATTTGATTTAAATCATTTAACGCTTTATATCTTAAAAGAAGACCGTTTTTGTCTCTTTTGTTTAAAAAAGTAAAATAACTCATTTTTTATTAGATAGATGTCCAGCCACCATCTACAAATAAATTTATACCCGTTATATAAGAGGATAAATTTGAGGACAAAAAAGTAACAGCGGAAGCAACTTCTGAAGGTTTAGCTAATCTTTTTAAAGGTACTTTTTGTGAATAGTTTTTTAAAAATTTTTTACTTTGTTTTTTTCCAGATGACTTTACATGACCCTCTACAGCTCCTGGACTAACTGTGTTAATTCTTATTCCGTACCTCCCATAATATGACGCCATCTGATTTGTCAAATTATTGATCCCACCTTTAATTACAGAATACGACATATTTTCTCTCATATTTTTTACTCCCTTATAAATATTTAAATCTTGCCCAACTGATCCATATATTGAGCTAAATTGAATTATACTGCCTTTTATCTTTTTCTTTCTCATATATTCAGCAGTCGTTTTAGCAAGCCATGCATAAGAATTTAGATGAATTTCTAAGCTCTCTTTGAAATTTGAATAATTAATATCTTTAAAATTGTTTCGTATTTTAGTTGATATGATTGGATATGAACAATTGATAAATACATCTGGCTTAAATCTATTTTCTAAAATTTTATTAAATGTTTGATTAAAAGTTTTACTGCTACAATCATAATTTATAAATTTGATATTTTTAACTGACGTGTTTTTTTTTGGTTCTTTTATGTCTAATACAAGTATTTTGGCGCCATTTGATGACAAGTCTTTAACTATTGCGGATCCGATAAGACCTGATCCGCCAATTACTATTATTTTTTTATTTTTTAAATTCATTTTTTTTCTAAATAGCTATTTCTTTTTAAGCAAAAATTCTACAATTTTAAAATCAAATTTATTGTCTATATCCCAAGATCTTTCTTCGGGCATCTTAAATAAAATTGTTTTGCCATCATAAAATGTTGTAAAATTTTTTAAAGCTTGTTTTTTATAAATATAAATTGAAGCATTGCAGTCAAAAGTTTGGGGGGCGTCCTGTCTTCTATATATATTTTTACTTAAATTTTTTACTCGTGAAAGTTTTTTGTTTTTAATCTCTACCATATTAAAGTATGGATTACGTCTTGAGGGACAGCCTGAGATCAGCTTTGTAGATTTTTTTTTTTTGAATTGAATTAATGCTTTTTTAATATCGCTCACATTTCTTAATGGGGAAGTTACGTCTAAAT